>Ga0214923_10005182_pt1 | contig 15280 bp, 12 predicted proteins | sample LL1510_MetaG_FD_177993 | JGI IMG/M metagenome (GOLD analysis project Ga0214923, IMG submission 177993) | Freshwater microbial communities from Lake Lanier, Atlanta, Georgia, United States - LL-1510 | ecosystem: Environmental > Aquatic > Freshwater > Lake | place: USA: Georgia | collected...
AATAAATTTAACTAGTAAAAAAACTTATTATAAATAGGTAGACTATTTCAAATATCAAAAAAAAAGGCTTCTTCTCCAAAATTAAAGAAGATTGTCGGCAATCCCACGGTGGGAGAGGGAGAATGAGAACGAGAACAAGAATCAGTCGGAATGAATCTGAGGGACTTAGATAACCCCAAAAAATTATACAATGAAGAATCATCTTCATCTTTATTCATTCCATTAGATGAAGAATCATCTCTATCTTCATCCAAACCATACAATAAAGAATCAATACTCTCTAAGGGCTGATAACATTTCTTGGAAACATTCTTCTTGGAAACATTGCTAGATTTCTTGGAGATACCGCCACATTTCTTGGAGATATTGCTAGATTTCTTAGAAACATTTTTGCTAGATTTCTTAGAAACATTTTTGCTAGATTTCTTAGAAACATTTTTGCTACATTTCTTGGAGACATTTTTGCTACATTTCTTGGAGACATTCTTCTTGGAAACATTGCTAGATTTCTTAGAGATATCGCGACACTCATTGCAATTACGATGTAAATGTCCGTGTTCACATCTGCCTTTTCCATTACACTCTATACATGTGTATTTTTGAAGTCCATGTTTGCATATCGAAATCCCACCACATTCCTTGCATATAGTCTTCCGACGTCCATGTTTGCATATCGAACTCCCACCACATTCCTTGCACTGATTTGGACGCCTGCCATGAATACATAAAGAACTTCCACCACAGTCCTTGCAACGGTTCCTCCGGCGTCCATGTGGACACTCATTTGTGTTCAAAACCTTTTTAGATTTTGATTTTTTAGTAGCTGAATTATCTGCTGCAGATAAAGCTTTAGAAGTAGATTTAGGGTGTTTTTTTACCATGTTTAATGATATAAAGACTTAATATTCTCTAATTTTAATTTTTTTTACCATCAATTTTTATATGAATAATTATAATAACAAAAATATTGTTTCAATAAATGATCCGATCGGTAGTAGAACAATTATAATAAATAATTTATCAAATATTTAATTCAAGTTTTCAATTATTCATTTATAAAAAAAATAAATAAAAATCTGATTAAATAATATATCATGTCATCATTATCTAAACGTTATTTTACTGCGATTTTCAATTCAAAAGAGAATGGCCTTTATATTTCATCGAGCCCTTCATCTGCCGCAAGGAAGATTGTCTCTAAGCTTTGCGCTTCCAGTAAACGCAAAAAAGTTGAGTTTTGTATTCGAGAAATAACCAAAGGATCCAAAAAGAAGACTTATGGTCCGTATTTAGGAGAAATGAAAAAACTTGCGAAACCAATTGAACTTAAAGGACAAATTGTTCAATATGCACCAGAAGTTCATTTGAAAAAAATAGGTAAGAAAATAAGAGGTGGAAACATTGAAGGTAAAGGAAAATTATTTGATGATGATTTTAAAATTAATTATGATTGTGGCTATGATATTATTAATCTGGAAAAGTATGGATATCCATTGCTAAATGGGTATAAATTTAATATAGTTAAATTAAAAAATTTTTTAGATAAAATACCAAATTGTTTGTTAAGAAAAGTATCGCAGACAGATCAACAATTCATATTTTTTAAAAAAAAAATATATGATTTTAATGATAAAAATGTAATATTTAAAGATAATAATTTCATTATCATTAAGAAATTAATCAATTCTCATTATGAATATGTTGTTTTTGAGGAAGAATATATTTCATCTGGTTTATCTGGTTTATCTGTTTTATCTGTTTTATTTAAATTTAAACCTAACGTAATATTTAAAAGATATATTAATATATATTCTTTTATAGAAGTTCAAATATCAGAGATACCATTTCAGAATTTAATAGAATTAATAAAATATATTAAATATAAACGAAATGAATATAAGATTAACCAACAAAAAAAAGATAATTATGCTGAACAAAAAACATATCGTGATAACAATAAACGAAATGAATATAATATTAACCAAAAAGAATTATTAAATCCATCATCATGTAATGAAATATATAAGCAAGTTAATGAAATACTTCTAGATAAAAAATACCTAAAAAATCAATCAATACTAATACAACGACAATATATGAACCAAAAACAATACCAAAATAATTCAATGATAGAACTACCAAATGGAGGTATACTCGGACGAGCATAACAAGTATAACCACAATTTGTAATATAATATACTGAATAGTTCAATAAAAAATCAAAAGAAATAATAATTTTTGAAATTATTTTATTAATTAATATATGTCTTCATCAAAACGTTATTTTACCGCGGTTGTCGGTTCAAAAGAGAATGGCCTTTATATTTCTTCGAGTCCTTCCTCTGCCGCGCGGAAGATTGTTTCAAAACTCGGTATTTCAAGAAAAAAAAAACAAATTGAGTTTTGCATCAGAGAGACAACCCAAGGTTCCAAAAAGAAGACTTATGGTCCGTATTTAGGAGAAATGAAAAAAATGAAAGGAAGTCGTAAATATAAAAATGTAGTTTATTTAAAAAAAGATAGGATAATTCAAGGGGGTTTTACACAAGTTCGAGGGGAAATTGAGTTCAATGATTTTTTAATACAAATAAGTGATCCACTTTTTGCTAAATATGATAGTAATAGTTTAACACGTTATATATTTTTTAATCCAAAAATAGTTAATAATATACAATTTTATGAATATGTTATTTCTCATCAATATATTCTAAATGAATTTAAACTTAAAAAAATAGATAAAAAAGAGATATTAAATATTAAGATTGATGATATAAATACAGATATGTTCGTAAAATTATATAAATTTATAATTACATTTTCTATACCTGAAACTGAGGGTTTGATAGAAGAAATAAAAAGAATTATAATTATAAATAAGAAAAGTCCCCAATTAATTAAAAATGAAGTTTATCCTCAGACAGATCAGACTCAGACAGATCCGACAAAAAATAAGAAATTTAATTCGCTGAGGACCATTCTTATACCGCACGAATCCTCTATGAGTACTTCCAGAGCTACACTCATGGCCCCCCCCCAAAAAATATCTACCATATTAAACACAGGTACAAGTTCTAATATTTCTAATAAAAAAATCAATAAGAATAGGAATAAGAATAGGAATAAGAATAGGAATAAGAATAGGAGTTTTTCCTCCAACTCCAGATATTCCATGGCTACCAAATCAACCATAACCAACTACAGCAGACGCGGAAGAGTTATAGGTTCACCTTCATCTTCACCTTCATCTTCACCTTCATCTTCACCTTCATCTTCACCTTCATCTTTACCTTCATCTTCACCTTCATCTTCACCTTCATCTTCACCTTCATCTTTACCTTCATCTTCACCTTCATCTATTAAAATTAATTATTCTAAACTCTTATCCAATTCAGAAAGTGCGAAAAGTTATTTAAAGCAATTACCCCCAGATTTACAAAGAGAACTTTTAAAAGAAATACAACCCCCTCCAAAAGAAATACAACCCTTATCCAAAAAAAATAATTCCCCTATTAAGTCCCCTATTAATACGATTATGAAAAATACTACAAGTTCTATAAAAAATATGAAAAATTCTACAAGTTCTATAAAAAATGCTACCAAAGCTGCGGTTAGTAGTTTCGCGAGAACGCTTGTGAATATAATAAAAAATTCTAGTTAAATCATATAAAATGTTATCTTCATCAAAGCGTCATATGACAGCGGTTGTCAATTCAAAAGAGCATGGCCTTTATAATTCTTCTAGGGGGAACTTAGAGTTCCCCCTTACACCCCCTCCTCTTTTTTTGGGAATAATTTGATGAAGATGATATTATATTATTGATAATAAATAATTTTTCTTATTCAATAATATATCATGTCATCTTCAAAGCGTCATTTTACCGCAGTTGTCAATTCAAAAGAGCATGGCCTTTATATTTCTTCCAGTCCGTCCTCGGCCGCTCGAAAAATTGTCAGCAAACTTTGCGCCGCTAGTAAAAGCAAAAAGGTAGAGTTTTGCGTTCGAGAAATAACCCAAGGATCCAAAAAGAAGACTTATGGTCCGTATTTAGGAGAAATGAAAAAACTGGCGAAACCTATTGAACTCAAAGGGCGTGTCATTAGATACGCACCGGAAGCTCATTTGAAGAAGAAAAAAACTACGACAAAGACTGGGAAAAAGATTGGTAAAAAAATGAGGGGGGGGGGATGTTGAAATAACTGGAATTTTATCAGCAGGTGATTTTATTTGTTCGTTTGATAATATGGCGAAACATAATTATTTAATAAAATATAATAAGATTTCAGGTGAACCATATATATTTTATAATCATACAAAACATCAGAATTATAGTACAGGTGCTCATACATTTTATTATCAGAATGTTGCTTATAATAGCGGTTATCTTATATTTAAAAAACCAAAATTTAAAACATTCTCAGTAAAGACAAATGGTAATTTTGATATAGATGATATAGATATGTCTTTAAATGCCACTTCCCTATCTAATTTGATAAAAATTAATGAATTAATTCGTATTATTAATAATAAAAGAAGTAATAATGATGATCCTGAATTTTGTAAAACAATATATGATGCTATTATACAAATAAAAGAAGAGAATGATAAAATTGAACAAGATAAGGAACAAGGAGAATATCATTGATAATTATTTTATTATCGATAATATGAAAAATCTAATATATTCGTACAATTTTAGGATAATATTCGATTAAGTCTAAATTGATGAAATTATTTTATAATCAATTGATAAAAACATTTAGTTTTTTATCTGTTCTGCTAGTTAAAACCGTATAAAATTTGTAATATTCAATTCAACTATATTTATTGAAAAATCAAATCTTTTCAATAAAATCAAACCAAAATCATCCCACCATCAAAAAATATTATAATGCGAATTATATCCATACGCCCCCGTATCATTTTCCGCCGGCCCCGTTTTAACAATCGGGAAATACTCCGTATTTATCCCATTCTGCGCATTCTGTTGCTCAATCTTCTTCTGCGCTTCATCAACATAATTCTGCGTTAATTGTTCCAAAATATTCGTCCCATTCCGATGTTTCTCATTCATTGCGTCCGAACTCGGTAGTTTGTATATAATGGAGTGCCAACTATTCAAACATTCCTCGCGTAAATCAAGCAACACCTTGTATTGTTCCCCCCTATTTTTCAGCCCGAATAGTATTTCATTGTATAGCTTCGTCATGTAATTGAAAGCAACCAGTGAATTCTTATAGTTCAAATAATTGTATTGGATGAAATCACGACTATTATAGTAAAAATCAACCCCTGCCGGATTCAAGTTCAAATAAGAAACTGACTCTCCCCCAATTGGAAACTCTAATGAATATTTTCCATAAATAAGAGTCCCTTCAATCGCTTCTAAATTATTATCGGACAATATTTTAGAAAGGAAAGCATCCTTATTATTTTTATCGACTGTAAAATCGCGAATATTGTAGTATTTATAATTATAATAAATGTAATACAAAAATCCTAAAAAGAAGAACCCGAAAACGGCCCCTAATTTTATTTCGAATCGAATAAACCACGCGTAAAATACTAATAAAACAATCGCCACAATAAACAAGTCATTTTTACCGATGATATTGAATAAAGTGAATGGACTCACATTATCAAAGAGTCGGGCCGTTTCATTAGTAGAATATTGCTGTTTATTTAATAGGGTAGATGTTTGTAAATAATTTTTAAGAATTGTTTCAGTCATAACTACTTAATTCGTGAGAAAAATAAAATAGCAAATTAATGAAAGTAAAATAAACATTATTCCAACATATATGATGCGCTCATTCTTCGTTAATATAATTATATAGTTATTGAAATTCTTGTTGTTATTATCGTCATAAATTAAATCCGTCATTTCATTTACAATATGTGTCCAAGTCGTAAAAAAGTTCTCAAAAAGTGTTTTCAACGATAAATTATACACTCTTTTATTATATTTATTGTTTTCAGATTTTTCATTTTCATAAATCGTTTTCGAGTATAATTTCTTGTAAGATTCGGCCAACTGCTGTTTCTGAAAATCACTCATCGTGTATGTATCGGCACTTTGTAAAACATTATTATTCATAATGTAATATATGTAAAAAAAATATATATATTACTAAATTACATCAACATATATCCGGAATTTTGTCTGGGATTTGCATTTCCCTGAACTTCGAGAACTCCATAATGTCTCTCTTTTACACAACCATTCATTGCAAGAAACCAAATTATGATAAAGAAAATGAGGAAAATCGTAAATGCGGCCAATCCGTCCATAACTATTACACACAAAAAAATAACACTAAGTTTGACTGAAATCTAAATCATTATCAACCAAAACATGTTTTATAACTTCTAAAATGCTTGAAACGATAACAACCTCTGGAAGAGAATCATTATATCGACTCTGACCGCAATCATCAATCGACTTCCGGCGCCTCAATATCTTCTGATAATCCTCTTCATTATCCTTCGGAATCAAACACATCCGAACACCAGCCCTCTTAGCTCCCTCTAACTTCGCCTCTAAACCCCCGATTGGATGAACATTCCCATGTAAATCAATCTCCCCTGTCATTGCAATATCATTACGCACTTTTATATTACAGAGACGGCTAACAATCGCGGTTGTTATTGTTATTCCGGCGCTGGGACCATCCTTGGGGGTCGCCGCCTCCGGACAATGAAGATGTAATCCAAAATTTCCGTATGTCTCAAATTCCTCATTTATCTCCTTCTTAATTGACTTCGGTATAATATTCCAAGCCAACGTTTTTGCGCACATCATCGACTCCTTCATAACATCGCCCTGCTGTCCGGTTAGTTCTAGCGACAACTTTCTATCACTGGGCGTCTTCAAACATTCTACAATTGTTATACCACCAGTTCCCGCCGTCGTCGCGTATAGCCCATTCACGAATCCAACCTGCGGTTCTTTCGCAACCTGACGGACGTTAACTTTCGGCTTATCACTGAATAGTTCACTGACGTAATCCTGCGATACCACAAAGGGGAGCTGAATTATCCCATCGATAATCCGCTTTAAGTTAATCTCGCGAACAATTTCGAAAAGTTTCTCGCGCAATTTGCGGACGCCGGCCTCATTCGTGTAATTCTGAATAATATACCTAACAACTTCATCAGATAGAGTAATATCATCCTTCTTATAACCAACCGTGTCCAATATTTCGGGGAGCGAATAATTCCGTACAATGTGTATCTTCTCATTGAGTGATAGAGGTTTTACGTTTATTTCAGTTATGCGGTCGCGCAAGATTCGGTCAAGCGCATTCGAGTCATTATATGAAAAGATGAACAGCACTTTGCTCAAATCAATCTTTATCCCCGAAAAATAGCGGTCATAGAACTCATTGTTTTGGGAAAAGTCAGTGAGATGAGTGAGTATTCCAATAATCTCGCGCCCGTGCTCCGTCATTGAAACCTTGTCCACCTCATCAATGTAAATAATCGGATTCATACATTTTGTCTCCATCAATATATCCACGATTCGCCCCCACGTAGATCCCAAATAGGTATAACTATGTCCCTCTAATGTCGCGCCATTGCTACTTCCACCTAGTGGTAGAAATCCAAAGGGGCGTGGGTTCCCATCTTCATCTAAAAAGCACTTGGCGACCCCCTTCTTTGCGATGGTCGTTTTTCCTACCCCGGGCGGTCCCTGAAACCCAAATACAGATCCATCCATCTTCCCATTCATCCATTGTGCAATTAAGCGCTCCAATTGGAGTTTAGTCTCCTCTTGGCCATAGATACTCTCATTCAGGGTCGTCCGCACATTCTCCAAATACTTCTTCTTTGATTTCTTATAAAAGAGCCAATCTTTCCAAATATTGACCATATTTATTGCGATGGATATAAGAATGTGGTTATCGGGATTACTATGTTGAATTTCAACTGCGTCATCCCTATCTATCCCATTATCCAATTCTTCTTTAATCTTTTTCATTTTGAGTATCTCGGCAATGAAGTTTCCACAACACTCTTTCAATTTTAAATCACTCTCTTCCATTTGACATTGATTATACGCATATATCTGTTTTAACATCCGCTCCATTTTACGAAGAAATGACTCAACTGAACTCTCAATGCGGTCATTATTGAACTCTTTGAGCGTCGTGAAAACATCGGCGTATATATAGTTCTCGAACTCAGTCCGTATATTGAACTCATTCAGTATTTTCAGGCTATTCACAACAATTCCGTTCAACTTCGCAGTAAAATTCTCCAAACCGAATAAAACGGGCTCCTTCTTATATATTCCGAATGGAATCTTTAATAGGCCGTCTAAATATTGCTGGGCTTTGGCGGACCCCTCACGCGTCCCCCGTGTTTCCTTGAACTTATCAAGCGCCTTTGCTTTAATTGCATCGCTACATTTCATCATTGCGATGCGCTTATCATACGGAATATCATTCTCAGTAATGCTATGAAGTTGCGATATCTTGTCCTCCACATTTTTAAAGGCGACGCGAAATAGTTTTTGGATGGAATAATGGAGGCTCTTATAAACCTCCTCCGCCATCGGTTGTGGTTTAAGTAGTTCGCTCGTATTACAGACCATATCATAGATAATATGCGCCAAAAACTGATCCTCGCTATCACTAAGTAAGAAAAGCGTCAAAATATATCGTTGTTTATAGTTATTACCGGTTATGAACTCTTTTACAAGTAGCGATAGAGGCTTCGAACGGTATTTCACTAAGTCCTTATGTGCTGCTTCGATGAGCCCATTTATTTCTATCTCAGTATTCAAGATGAAATCACGGAGGGACATCTGATTTAGAAACCCGCGCTTGAAGTTCGCATCTACTGAAAGATACTCCATTTGCTCCTCAATGCGCTTCAATTTCTCACCAAGTGTTCCTCCAATTCGACACATATTAAGCGGATCCTTCTTAAAATAACCACTGATTATGACAATTTTTTCATCAAATGGAAAATAAATATCAGATCCATCTATTTTCTCAATAAATGACTGATTTTTACTGTCGATTTTTTTGGCATATGGAAGAGTTGGGTGTTCTTCATTTAGGTCTACTTCGAGCTTAGCATTTGTAGAAATGAAAAAATTATCATAGAAATCTACGAGCTTTTTATATGGGACTGAAAGAGTAGCGTGAATATCGTAGCCTAAATAGAGAGATAAAATGTTGCTTATTTTCTCACATCCACATTCCGGTAATAAATCAATGAGCTTTTTTCTTAGATTATGTATTTTCATGAGATTATCAGAATGAAAATTTTCGATATTTAGGTCCTTATAGGCTAAAAGAATTTCGTCTATTTTTTCCATTAAAATATTATATTTCTCTTTTCGGAAAATACGATTTTCGAAATTATTATGAACATTTGACATAATATTGTAAATTTCTAAATAGAGACTCCGATGTTGTATCATAATCTGCTTTTGAATAATATTGTTCAATTCTATTTCTGGATTATTCATTTAATTATATATTATATTTTTATAATATAATAATATGAGCAATAATACTAATTCCACAAATGTTAATAATCGAAACATGGGAGCAAATGCTATAACTCCTCAAAATAATAACAATGCTTTAAGTAATAAAAATACAGTTATTATTGGGAATAATAATCAGAAAAAATTGAATAACAAAAATAAATATCCCTATACGCGCGACATTTACGTTCCACGGGATAAATTATTTGAACCAATCGGTATTTTGGATCCAGAAGGATTACATAATAATCCCTTCACAAATGAGCCATACCAAAATATCAATTACGATCCATCAAAGAATTTTTCAAATAATAATACAACTTATCAAAAATTAGGGTTAATTTGGTCTAAATATCCAATGTATGATAAAAGAGTAGAAGCAATTAATTTCATTTACGATAATAATGTTGTTCTAATTGTGTCAGGAACTGGTAGTGGTAAAACAGTTTTAACTCCTAAATTTGCACTCCATTGTATGAATTATCAGGGGCGAATTGCAATAACAAATCCCAAACGTATTACAACAAAGGGGAATGCATTGTATTCTACCGCATGTATGGATGTTAAAATGGGATCGTATATTGGAATGAGATACCGAGATGCTGATAAAGGAGCCTATTCTAGCGATTGTCGTCTGATTTATTGTACGGATGGATGGATTCTTCAACTTCTCCAAAAAGACCCTCTACTTATGGAACTGGATATGGTGATTGTTGATGAAGCCCACGAGCGAAATGTGAATATCGACTTATTACTACTTCTCCTTAAACAGCTCATTTTAAAAAGGCCCACATTCAAACTCATCATTATGTCAGCCACAATAAAAACGGAAACATTCTCAAATTATTTTCCGGCGCCACAGTTCAAGTTTGCGATGCTTGATGCGGGACAACAGCCAATGTTTCCCATAAAAACTACATATTTGAATAAACCAATCAACAAATATGACGCTAATGGAAATATTATTGATGATAATTATTTTGATGTCGCGGTAGATAAGGTTGTATCTCTTCTAAAAGAGACGGATGAAGGTGATATATTAGTCTTTTTCCCGAAGAAAACTGATACAACAAATGGTTGTAGTCAATTAGGCATCCGATTAGATAAACTTAATCGGGAGCTTGGTAAAAAAATATATTGCGCTTCACTAACAAGTAGTAAAAAGACGAAAGAAGAAGAAGAAATAGTTATAAATTCACAAAAATATAAACAAAATGGAAAATTCTCGAGAAAAGTAGTTTTTGCAACGGAGGTTGCGGAATCTTCACTAACAATTAAAGGTCTATTATACGTTATTGACACCGGTTTAGTGAATAAAATGGTGTATTATTCAGATAAAAATATGGAATCACTGGAAATGAAGTTTATATCGAAGGCGTCGCATAAACAGAGGCGCGGGCGAACAGGGAGGACCGCTCCTGGAACATGTTTCTGTCTCTTTACTGAAGAAGAATACAACAAGAAATTTCTGGAATACACACCGTCCCCAATTATAACTACGGATCTTTCCAAATATTTAATGATATTTCTTGCGAACCAGAATTTTGTATCTCATATTCAATTCCCGATTGTTTACAAGGGAAATAAAACAAATAAAATAAATAAAGTTATTAATTTAAAGAAACCTGAACTCATTATTTCTAAACATAAAAAGCTAGAATTGAGAGAACGCGCGATTATTGGAGGAGGAGAAAATACTAAAAAGAAGCGATTGATTATTTCTCCAAAGATTGTCCCATTAGAATCTTCTGATGTTAAACCGTGTGAATTTATTGAATATTTACACAAGCTTATTGAAGTCCCACCAATTGATACAGTCAAGATAACAATTAAACGATTAATTGATTTGAAGATAGTTGAAGTTCGAGATGAGAAGGGATATATTACGGATTTGGGTCGCGCTTGTGCGGTTTTCGATGTTATTCCTGAAATTGGTCGGATGATAATTTCTGGATATAATTACAGCTGTCGTGATGATATCTGTAATTTGGCTGGAATACTTGAGGAGTCCGAATACAAGATGGATAGCGTTTTTGAAAGATTCCGACCGAAAACAAAAGATGAAAAACTGAAACGGGCAGAGAAGGATGAATACGATCGCGTTAAGAAGAGATGGGTTAATTCTCTGGGAGACCATTTCAGTTTATTGGATATCTACAATGAATTTTGTAATCATGAATATGATGATGTAGATAGAAAGACAGGAGTTATTAGAAGAGCCAAATTAGGTGAAACTAAAGACTGGTGTAAAAAGAATTATTTAAATTATAATACATTAAAGAATGTCAAGGAAGTTGCGCGACAGTATCAACAGGCATTCGGACATGTAATGCGCATATTTAAAGAGAAACATCCCGACGTAAAACCGCGGTTCATATTCACGGATAAGGAGCCAGTTTTATCAGAAAATTATGCGGAAAATATTCTTCGAGCAATATTGGACGGATTTTTTGTAAATATGATGCGCCGGTTTGATAATCGGAGATATATAAATTGCTACCCAAAATCAATGACAATTGCTCAATTACAACAACAGTCCCTTTACGCTTCTACAAAAACACAGACAAAATACGCGGTTTATGGGCAACTCAAATCCCTTTTTGGGAATCAATCGTTTTCCATCATTTCTAAAATACCACCGACTATAAGTGATGAATATAAGAATTCGGAACAAGGAAAATGCTTAGAAAATTGCTGGAAAACAGGGAATCATAAGAAGGAAGAGAATAAAGAGAAAAATGAGAAAGGATATCAACATCAACAATATCAAACAGGATATCAAAAGGGAAAAAAGGGACAAAAGGGGAAAAAAGGTAAATGGAGACAAAAGAGAAAATCTGATATGAAATTCAACGCTAAAAATTGATATTAAATAATTATATTTTTATACATAATTAACTTGTAAATGAAAACATTAATTTCATTAAGTAGAATAACTCCAATTAATAGTGAAAAAATTCTTTCTTCACTATCAGAACAAAAAAATTAACAAAAATTGATAGTAAATAGAGTATTTTTATTTAAAGTAATTATAGTTGTCAATCATGTCATCAATACATAAACAACAACCATCCAGATTTATTTATCTTTTGAAATTCATCGAAGGAAAAACTCAGTCTGAAATTGAAAGAATATTATCAACTCCACAATTGATTGATTCTGATCAGAAATTTGTGGATTTTCTGAATTATATAAACACACTGCTTTCTTCAAGTTGTGATAAACTTTTTCTTCTTCAATTATTGCTTACTATTTGTCCAAGTAATGTTCTATCTGAGTTTCTATCCGAATGCAATGTATCCCGTCGTTTATTACTTTTAGAATGCGATACTAATATTTGGATAAAATATTTGATTGAGCTAATTAAAAAAGGAAATCAAGATGAAATTTTCGAAATGTTGAGAGAACTCCAACTCCAACCCCACGAAGAGCTTCAAAATTATCATCAAGAACTTGTTCTTTCTCTTGAAACCCAACTTCGAAATCCCGAATTGGAAGAAAGTGTTCGTTATGATATTTTTGAGTTAATTTTTAGTAGTTATCTCATAATGATTATTGTTCAATACAAACTTCAAATTAACCGAGAACCGACGATACGTGAGGCAAATAATTGGATAAGAAGCGTATCGTCTGAATTTGGATTTCCAATTACATTTTTGTGGCATTCTGAAATTGATGCGATTTTATTTGTTCAGTTCACTTTTCCACTTGCTCAGAACTGCGTTTATTATTGTAGTATCTGTCAATGTGGTCCAAATGAGCTAGATGAAGATGGCTCAGTGAAAGTCTTTCGTTCGATGACTTGCTGTCCTCAAATGTGTTGTCATGATTGCTTGGTTAGCCAAGCGACTGCGTGTAATACATCTGACCATGAGTCGAAAGATACGACTGTTTTTGTCTGTCCATACTGTCGAGATGAAATATCTTTTTTTCCTTCAAATCTCTAAGAATTGGAGGAAAATTATAAATTAAAACCGGCTGAACAGGTTATTATTTTATAAATGAAAAAATGATTTAAAATATTATTTATATAATATATATAAATAAATGTGTATTCACGATGGATGTAAGATTCAACCAGCTTTTAACAATGAAGGCGAAACAAAAGCGTTGTATTGTTCAAAACATAAAATTGAAGGAATGGTTAATGTAATAAGTCAAACTTGTATTCATGAAAGATGTAATATTCAACCAGTTTTTAACAATGAAGGCTCGACAAAAGCGTTGTATTGTTCAAAACATAAAATTGAAGGAATGGTTAATGTAATAGGTCATACTTGTATTCACTATGGATGTAAGATTCAACCAGTTTTTAACAATGAAGGCGAAACAAAAGTGTTATATTGTTCAAAACATAAATTGGAAGGCATGATTAATATAAAAGATAAAATATGTAAAAATGAATGGTGTTTAACACAAGTTCAAAAAAAATACGATGGATATTGTTTATATTGTTATATGAATTTATTTCCAGACAAACCAGTATCACGAAATTACAAAACCAAAGAATATGCTGTGGTTGAATTTGTAAAAACCAAGTTTCCAAGTTTGGACTGGATATCCGATAAAAGAATATTCGATGGTTGTTCTAAACGCAGACCAGATTTGTTTTTAGATTTGGGTTATCAAATAATTATTATTGAAGTCGATGAAAATCAGCATACTGCATATGATTGTAGTTGCGAAAACAAACGTATTATGGAATTATCTCAGGATGTAGGACATAAACCGATTGTATTTATTAGATTTAATCCTGATGATTATGATGATAATGAAATAAGAATAAGTTCATGTTGGAGTCTAAATAATAAAGGTATTTGCGTAGTTAAAAAATCAAAAAATAATGAATGGATTCAAAGATTAAACACATTAAAAGAACAATTAAATTACTGGATAAACCCAGATAATATAACTAACAAAACAATAGAAATAATTCAGTTGTTTTATGATGTTTAAAACTTTCTAAATAAAAATTTAATCAAAAACGTTTATTTAGAAAAATTATAATTTTTATAAGACAAAACACAATTATATTCTTCAAAAAACTAATAATCTTATTCTAGCAATATTGAACTGTTATTTGTATAAAAATATGTGTATCGGTCATTCCTAATTGAAATTAAATGAATTTCTATTAGATAAAAATTATTTTCTTAAAACCGGCTGAACAGGTTATTAAACAAAATAACCAAGAAGATTCCTTCTAAAAAGTTCAACTGACGGAATTTGGTCATATCATTTCCATAGCTTTCAAGCAATCTTGGCACAACGATATTGTATGAAATAATGACAAGCATTATTTTAATAAAAAACATCGCAATGGCGATAATGAAAAATAAGAATCCGTTGCTGTAAGATCCATCCATCGCGCCGGCACCTCCTTTCATCATTTTAGTAGAGCCCCCATTAAAAAGGAAATTTTCGATTACTGAAGAGAACATTAATAAATAGTTAGAAATTAAATTTATTATATAATATATATTATATATTATGAACTTCAAGAATGTATTCGATAAACCAACGCTTTGTGGGTCCGATTGTGTTCCTTGGAACCACAAATTATGGGAAACCCCAGTTGTACTTCCCCCAAATATGGACCCCGCTTTATACAATGTCCTTAATGGTTGCTGGATGTGTAATTTCGAAAAGCAGGACCTCGAAAATAATTACTTATGTAGCCGAAATTTTGATATCGACCCGCGACTCCCTTGTAATAAGCTGGGCCCGAGCCCAATCAATAGCGCGGATGAGATATGTCGGTCTCGTAAATCTTGACGTAG
>Ga0214923_10005183_pt1 | contig 15279 bp, 14 predicted proteins | sample LL1510_MetaG_FD_177993 | JGI IMG/M metagenome (GOLD analysis project Ga0214923, IMG submission 177993) | Freshwater microbial communities from Lake Lanier, Atlanta, Georgia, United States - LL-1510 | ecosystem: Environmental > Aquatic > Freshwater > Lake | place: USA: Georgia | collected...
CCAAAGTAGAAATGCAGGTTTGCGTTTGTTTTTATTTTTTTCTTTATCCACGTTGTTTTCTCCACCACCACCGAGGGCACCTTCGCCGTGGTAAGAATAATATTCTACTCCATCGGTAGTGAGCGCTTGTTCAACAATGGTGCTATCATCTTCGTTTAATAAAGCCTTTTCGTAGTTGGCTTTATCCATATAGTAAAGATTGAATTTTTTACCAAACACTATCCAATTGCTATCGGGTGAAATAGAGGCCCATTGTGGTTTGCGTTTGGTTTTTTTAAAGTCGGTTAGCTCAGTAAGTTCGGTGGTAAGCAGGTTATATTCGAAGTAGAAGGTTTTCTTTTCTTTTACTGGTGGGGTAGCATTTCCGCGACGTTGGGTAGTATCTTTTTTCTCAATTTCCTGAGTACTTTTCACTTCAAAACGAATGCTATTTTCATCTTTAATGAAGCGCATACTATCTAATCCCAGGTGTTGCGCATCAAAGGGGTCTTTCACGATGGCTGAGATTTTGGATGCTAGGTCGGCATTATCGAAAAGTAATTTCTTTTCTGCTTTCAGCGGATCAACGATATACCATTTTTTTCCTGCACTAGTTTCATACATGTACCAAAACCGGTTCGACTTTTTCAACCAGTGGGCATCAACGTTTGTGCTATAGATGAGCTTCTCCAGTTTTTTAGGGGAGAAACGGGCAGCGAGGGCATAGTTGGCTTTGTTAACGGTGTTATTTTGTGCAAAGGCAACTGAAAGGGTAAATATGCCGACCATCAGCAGGCAACAAATACGAACACAATACTTCATAAGAGGGAATGTTTTAGGATAATTGTCAAATATAAAGGTAATTATGAGAAAAAAAATAGAGCCATAAGCCGCTCCGCTGGAGCTTAGTAGTCTGTTCTCATTGGAGTTACCGAATGGAAGAGAGAAACTGCAAAAAAAGTGTGAGTGTGAGTCTGATTGTGATAGTGTTTGTAAAGACTTTTGTTGTTGATAAAAATATCCTAACAATACAGGAGATTCAATACCAAAATAAAATTTATTGAGATAAGTTTTTTGACGGCTGGGATGACAACGAAGTTGAAAATGACTAAACCAAAAATGAAATACTGCTAACTTGCCAAACAGTCACTCACTGTCGTTCAGAGAATGTTCGGAGAAGAAAATCAATCACTTGCTCTAAAGGGGGACAGACTATCCTTCCCCTTCAGGTATTTTTATCTAATTTTACTTCATGACTTCTTATAACCTATCCCCCACATTTGCAAAAGAAGCTGACCAGAAAGACCCCCTTGCTAAGTATCGGGATAAATTTTACTTTCCTGAGAAAAATGGTAAGTCGGTAATCTATTTTTGTGGCAATTCGCTCGGGCTGCAAGGGAAAGACGTACCTGCTGCCATGCAAACCGAATTGAATAGCTGGCGTGATTATGCAATTGGAGGTTTCCAACAAGGTACCCACCCCTGGCTCTATTATCAGGAATACTTAGCTCCCCCAATGGCGAAAATAGTTGGGGCCTTGCCTCATGAAGTTACGGTTATGAATACCCTTACCGTGAACCTTCATCTGATGCTGCTAAGCTTTTACCAACCTACCGCTACCCGTAAACTGATTCTTATGGAGAAGGGCGCCTTCCCTTCCGATCAGTATGCTATTGAAACATTCGTAAAACATTACGGACTCAACCCCGACGAAGTAATCATTGAAATTGCACCATCCGAAGGAAATTTTTGCATTAGCACAGATGAAATCACCAATACCATTCAACAACTCGGCGATCAGCTGGCGATGGTGATGCTGGGAGGAATTCAATATTATACCGGTCAACTTTTTGATATACCCGCTATCACACAGGCTGCCCACCAGGTAGGTGCCTTAGCCGCATTTGATTTAGCGCATGCTGTTGGTAATGTATCATTGCATTTGCACGACTGGCAAGTTGATTTTGCCGTTTGGTGTACCTATAAGTACCTGAATGGTGGTCCGGGTGCCGTGGGAGGTGCCTATATTCATGAAAAATATGCACAGGATACATCATTTCCTCGTTTGGCCGGATGGTGGGGAAATGATGAGAAAACCAGGTTCCGCATGGAAAAAGGTTTTATCCCAAAACCTACCGCTGGAGGATGGAATATTAGTACTGCTCAAGTATTGAATATGTGTTGTTTACGAAGTTCACTTGAAATTTTTAATGAAGTAGGTATGGAAGCTATCCGTACCAAAAGCAGGCAGTTAACCGGATATCTGGAATTTTTATTGAATAGTTTACCCGGACTCCCCTGCAAAATCATTACCCCATCGAACCCCGATGAACGCGGTGCTCAATTGTCGCTTTATTTTGCTGAAAATGGTAGGAATATTTTTAACCGACTTATCGATGCCGGTATTGTAGTGGATTATCGAGAGCCCGGAGTAATTCGTGTTGCCCCTGCCCCACTTTATTGTAGTTATCAGGATGTGTTTCAATTTTATTCCATCATTCAGGATACAGTTTAATATGCAAATACATCATCCCATCACCTATCTGGCTTTAGGCGATTCGTATACCATTGGGGAAGGGTTACCCCTCCGTGAAAGTTTTCCCTATCAACTTGTTCAATTACTCCGTGCTGCAGGTGAACATGCCCATGCTCCCGAAATAATTGCACAAACCGGGTTTACCACTCGCGAACTGGCAACTCAGCTAATCCATACCCAACTGGAACCCCAATACGATTGGGTGAGTTTATTAATTGGTGTGAATAATCAGTATAGAGGACTTTCGCTTCGTGAATTTTCTGAGGAATTCGAGTTCCTACTGCATAAAGCCATCAATCTCTCAAAACGTGCAGAAAAGGGAGTTTTTACACTCACCATTCCCGATTGGACGCTAACACCTTTTGCTCAAAAAGATTCGAATCCAATAGAACGGTTACCCATCGCCGATTTTAATAAGGTTGTAATGCAATTGTCCCAACAATACAAAATAGCCTATATAGATATTTCTGAAGCATGCGACTTGGCTGCCCAAACAGCAGGTGGGTTATGTAAGGATGATTTACATTATTCAGCATCAACGCATGCCGAATGGTGCAAAAAAATTATGAACACTATCTATCCATCATAAGCCCTTTTCGAGAATAAGTTGTTGCATTTCCTGATGATATTGGCTCGCTACTGCTTTTGCTTTTACTGAAAAATCATCTCCGGAAGAAGCATATTGAATGGCCCTGCTTGCATTTACCAACAAGCCCCCCTCTTTATTCAGTGCCATTTTTGATACATCCTGTAAACTTCCTCCCTGCGCACCCACTCCGGGAACCAGAAAGAAATGCTCAGGTAAAGCAGTGCGAATGGGTTTAAATGAATCCGCCTGAGTTGCTCCAACTACAAACATAAGATTACCCGGATTACCCCAGGATGCAACTGTTTTCATAACCCGTTCAAATAAATATTCACCCGAATTTGCCAATGTGAGGTGCTGAAAATCGGCACTGCCCTTATTGGAAGTGAGACCTAACACGATTGTCCACTTATGCTCATACTCCAAAAATGGTCGCACGCTATCTTCACCCATATAAGGAGCCACGGTTATGGCATCGAATGGAAGAACTTCAAAAAATGTTTTTGCATATTGTGCAGATGTATTGCCAATATCCCCCCTTTTTGCATCTGCAATGGTAAAGTGCGAGGAAGGAATGTAGGCAAGGGTTTGCTCCATTACTTCCCAGCCTTTTTTACCCATGGCTTCATAAAAAGCAGTATTGATTTTATATGCAACACAATGATCCATAGTTGCATCAATTATTGCCTGATTGAATTTGATTACTCCATTAGGATCATCCTGAAGCGGAACAGGTAATTTAGCAGGATCGGTATCCAACCCAACACAGAGATAGGATTGTTTTTGTAAAATTTGTTGGACGAGTTTTTCTTTATTCATATCCAATAATGATATCAGTTTGAAAATTCATACACTCGGTATCCCCAGGGTTCCAGATACATCGATTGATTGGCTGTTAAACTAATCGGTGTTCCGGAAAAAATATCCTTATAGTTGCCAGAAATAGCTGAACCGGAAAAATTGAATCGGGATTCTGTTGCTGTTAAATTTAGTATCACCAGCACTTTTTTCTTTTCAAAACTGCGCATAAATGCCAATACCTGATTTGGCTGACTGGTACTAAGTGATGAATAGGCTGCATCTGGCCGCAGCGCTGCATTGTTTGCCCTCAATTGATTGAGTTTTGTATAAAAAGCACTTCTTTCAAATAATGAAAAGCGGATGGTATCTTTTTCAAAAAATGGAATTGCCCGTAAAACCGGTTCTTCTTGTCCGCTATAAATTAAGGGCAAAGTGCGGGGCATCGTATGGGTGAGTACAGCAAAAGGTGCATGAGATGCGCCGGGCATTGTTGCATAATCAGCTTTATTCCAGCTGTTCTCATCATGATTGCTGGTAAACCAAAGTCGGATTGCATTTGAAGGTAAACTCGAATCCAACTGTTGCAATAATTTCGTTACATCCGTTGGCTTTTTCTTTCCGGCTGCAACATCCACCATCAAGTGAAACTCAGGCCAGGCATAGGTTGCATCAAATCCGGCCGTATGCATCCAGGCAGAATCGGCTTCAGCTAACATGAACAGATTCTTCATTTTTTTCAATTCCTTGATACAGGGAATCCAAAACTGATCTGCTTTCGGACCAACAGCATAATCGCATCGAAAACCATCAATATCACTTTCCTGTACCCAAAATTTCATTTGAGCAATCATGGAATCCCGCAATTCTGTATTCTTGAAATTCAGTTTACGGGTATCCGTCCAATCGAATTGAGATATTGCTTTTCCTGAACTATCCCGCACATAAAAATCGGGATGCTTTTGCAACCAGTAATGATCAGCTCCGGTATGATTAGGTACCCAATCCATCATTACTTTAAAACCCTTTGTATGTGCAGCATTAACAAGGTGTTTCCAATCGGCCATCGTACCAAACTCGGGATTTATGCCAGTGTAATCAGCAACGGCATAATAACTTCCCAAAGTTCCTTTACGGTTTTCTTTACTAATGGGTTGAATGGGCATAAACCAAAGGGTATGTATTCCCATCGATTTTAATCTATCTAAATGCGATTCGAACGCACGGAAAGTTCCTTCCGGAGTATATTGCCTAACATTTACTTCATAGACATTTCCCTGCATCATCCAGGCGGGATGTCCGTTTAACTGCATTGTATCTCGCTCATTCAATCCGAGTTTCCCCGTTTGGCAAGAACTCAACAAAAAGAGTGTTGCCAATACTGGTATAAAATTGCGCATAACATGAATTTATACGTTAAAAGTAATGAAGTAAATTCAATTCTTTTTGATTTTGGAATAAGTTGCATTCTTCCCAATTTACAGTTGCCGTTTCATGCGATTGAATCTCGTATCTTTAAACAATGAAATATCTTTTATTCCTTCTTTTTCTGTTGACAGCTTGTGTGGATAATCGTTCGAACAATACAGTGTCTTCCCCCACCGCATTGGATGCAGGCAGAGGCTATTTAGAAGCCTGTTTACAGGGAGATTTTTCTAAAGCAGCCCAGTTTATATCCAATGACAGTCTTTTACAACAAAATCTTCGCATGATGGAAGCAGATTATAGAACGCTGGAACGGGAAGGCAGACAAATGAGAAGAACTGCATCCATTCAAATTCATGCAATTAATGAAGTAAATGAAGAAAAAGTAATGATGATCTATAGTTTTTCTTATACACCAGAAAAAAAAGATACGCTTTATATACAACAACAGGCATCCGGTTGGATGCTGGTTGCAAAATTTTAATGCTATGTTTTTAAAGCAATTGCTATGGGTTGGTTTGGGTGGAATGATAGGCTCCATTTTTAGATTTTTAGCGGGAACTGCCATTCGAAATGCCCCATTTCCTTTCGCTACTTTAGTGGTGAATTTATTGGGTTCTTTTCTTATCGGACTATTCATGGGATGGTATTTGCGACAAACACTTGGAACTGATGGTAAACTTTTACTGGTAACGGGTATTTGCGGCGGATTTACAACATTATCTGCGCTATCATGGGAAAATTTCCAGTTATTGCAGGAAGGTAGATATGGGGTTTTGATAGTTTACACGTTGATTACTGTTATAGGTGGCATAGGATGCGTAGCTTTGGGCTATTATTTTTCAAAATAAATTATATATGATTCCAACACATGTATTGCATCCCTGGCATGGGGTTCCCAGCGGAGAACTATCACCAAGGGTAGTAAATGCGATTATTGAAATTCCACAGGGCTCCAGATGTAAATATGAAATTGATAAAAAAAGCGGACTGCTAAAATTAGACCGGGTAATTTTTTCATCTTTCTATTATCCCATTAATTATGGATTTATTCCTCAATCTTATGGCGGAGATAAGGATCCACTTGATATATTGGTGATTACATCTTTGCCAGTACAACCTCTTACCTTGATGGAGGCTAAAGTTATTGGCGTAATGCAAATGATCGACGGAGGCGAACCCGATGATAAAATCATTGCAGTGGCTGCCAATGATCCCGGAGTAAATCATTACAATAATATTGAGGAATTACCCCGACACTTTTTCGATGAACTCCGCCATTTTTTTGAGGAATATAAAAAGCTGGAAAATAAAACGGTTTTAGTAGAAGATTTTGGCGACAAAGCCACTGCCTTAGCTATTATTGAAGAAGCCATCCGGTTTTATCAGCAAAACTTTGGTACCGCTTCCTAATCAGCCCCATCTATTATTAAACAAGCATTTTGAATATGTACACATTTATCATTTTAATAATTATAGGTTTGGTTGCCGGATTTATCAGCGGATTAATTGGAATTGGTGGAGGCGTTTTTATTGTGCCCGCACTGGTAATGTTATTGGGGTATAGTCAGAAAGCTGCCCAGGGAACTTCACTCGGAATTTTACTTTTGCCGGTTGGCATTTTAGCGGTTTATAAATATTATCAACACGGCTATATCAATCCGGGTTCCGTTCTAATTATGGCAGGAGCTTTTCTGGTGGGTAGCTTATTGGGAAGTCAGGTAGCCATGAATTGGAGCGATCAGCTGGTAAAAAAAGCCTTTGCGCTTATTTTACTGCTCATTTCCCTTAAAATGCTGGTTTTAGATGATTATCTCGCCAAAAAATCAATCGAAAAAAATACCCACCCTGAGAAAATAGTAGGGCAACGTACAAAAATGCCATAAGCTTATTATCTTTGCAAAAATTCTGAAGGAATGGAAACCAATACAAGCACTACCAAAGCCTGGACCTATTTCACAATCTGGTTTATTATTATGATAGTAATGATGATTTATTATCGTCAATTTTTCTGGCTGGCTTTACCAGGTGTTTGTACGCATTTTGCCAAAGGTCTGCGTCTATTCTAAGCTATTCCTGTTTCAAATTAAAGTATGCGCTTAATAATCCTAAGCGTGTGCGTTCGTAGCTGCGTTTCTCTGCTAATAATACCCCATTGATCAATGGTATCTACCCTAACTTTTCCGGAGGCATGAATAATGGTATTAGGGTTCAATAAGATACCTACATGGGTAATGGTTCCTTCAGCATTATCAAAAAACGCCAGGTCGCCTGCTATTGCTTCGGCTAAAAAACCTACATGTTCCCCTAATTTGGATTGATCTCCGGAATCTCGTGGCAAAGGTTTTCCAAAATATCTGTATACCTGCTGACTGAATCCACTGCAATCTATACCAAAAATTGACCTGCCTCCCCATAAATAGGGCACATTGAGATAGCAGGATGTATGAGCAATGATTGCTGAATCGTTAAATGGAACGCTACCCGCAAGTAGGGTATTTTCAGGTATTAAAAACTCGGGTTCCGTAATTTCTTTCCAAGTATTGATGGGTACACCCATGGGTAAGTGGATAGGGGTATTGCGAAATTTTGCTGGGTTGATGAAATGAGCGGTGAGTATTTCTTGCTCCGGTGGTTTGATCGATTGGGTATGTTCGGTTAATTGACTTCGCTGGCACCATCCTATATAGGCGTCGTATGCATTTTTTATCAAAACAAAGTCTCCGGAAGTTTCCATTACTTCCAGTAGTTCTCCAAATAATACCTGACTAACCATTTCACTGCGATGAGATGCTTCTTTACGAAGCGGAGCAACCGGAACGGAACATATCCAGTTAAACATAGTACAATTTTATTGGTAAGGTATGGAATTTTATTACGCGTACATCTTATCTTTAAACTAAGCACCAGCCAGTGGGGAAAATATCCCATAACCATATGACAGATGAAGAACTACTTGAAAAGTTCTACGAGCAATATGATAATTATTGGTTAGGAATTTTATTACCACGCTATACCCTTTTGTTGTTAGGAGTCTGTATGAAATACCTAAAGAATAGTGAACTGGCAAAAGACATGGTGCAACAAGTTTTCTTAAAATCAATTTCCGAACTTTCAAAATATCGGGTAGAGCATATTAAAAGCTGGCTATATCAGGTGGCAAAAAATGACTGTCTGATGCACCTCAGAAAGAAAAATATATCTTTCTCTGAACTACCAGAAACCCTTAAAGATGAAGAAGAAACAGGATATTCCTTTATAGAAAAAGAACAGCATTTTCAATTGTTGGAAACCGCTATTAGCGCATTGAACCGGGAACAAAAAACCTGCATAACTCTTTTTTATCTGCAAAAGAAAAGCTACATTGAAATTACTGCTGCCACAGGGTATAGTTTGCTGGAAGTAAAAAGTTATATCCAAAATGGTAAAAGAAACTTAAAAAATAGTCTGGATAAAAAAATGAACCGTGAAAATGAATAATCGACTGTCATCGGAAAAGGTGCCCAGTGAATGGGATAACGAACTCTTATCAAAGTTCATTTCGGGTAATGCATCTGAGACAGAAATTGCACAACTACAGGAAGCAGCTGCATCCTCCCCAGCTTTACGTGATGCAATGGAGGGGTTACAGGATTTTGAAAAGGCTACTGATATACCCATACTTACGCAACAAATCAATCAACAATTAGCTAGGTATACACAAAAAAAGAAAATATCCCGTATCAAAAAAAATATGCCGGATACCTTCTGGCCTATCGTTGCTATTCTATTAACACTAACGTTGGCAATTATAGCATTTGTGCTGATTCGTGCCAGCTTAACTGCTAATTAGGTTTCAATTCTGGTTAATCTATTTATTAAACTTGCTTGGTTGGGAGATTTAGCAATAAGTGAATCCCGGCTAGCCAATTCAAAATCGGCAAAGTCGAAACCGGGTGCTACCGTACAACCTACCAAAGAGAAACTGCCACCAGGTTGGGTTTCTGAAGCAAACCAATATCCGGCAGGAACTACAGCTTGCATTACTTCCGATCCATTGAGTTGGTTACCCAGGGCAATTTTCGAATAAGTGCCAGTGGAATCATCAATCAAGTGAACCCATAATGGGTCTCCTGTATAAAAATGCCAACACTCATCACTTTTGATACGATGAAAGGCAGAAAATTTACCAGCAGTGATTAAAAAATAGATGGCTGTGCTTATCGGTCTCCTTCCACCAAATCGCTCTGGCAGACAGCTAACTTCCATATATTCTGTTGATCGGTAATTTTCTTTAAAAAATCCTCCTTCGGGATGGGGTAGCATTTGCAGCTTTTTTACCCATTGATTTACGATATTTTCCATATAAGTAAGTTACCCATTATTCATTTAAACAAAACAAAAGAAGTGTATATTGAGTATTATTTTTGGAATATGAAAAAGATATTGCTGCTTGTTTTATTGACTGTAATATTCAATAGTGCTTGTAAAAACATTCCCGCTGCATCGAAAGTATCGGCAACCGGCATACAAACCGGTGCAGAACAAACCAACCTGTATCTCCCCTACCTTACCGGAAAACGGGTTGCCATGCTTGCCAATCAAACCAGTATCATCGGCACAACACACTTGGTAGATTCGCTTAGAAAGATGGGAGTAAACATTGTAAAAGTGTTTGGTCCGGAACATGGGTTTCGGGGAAATGCCAGTGCCGGAGCCAAAGTAGCTGATGAAATTGATTCTGCAACAGGCATTCCACTGATTTCATTATACGGAGGAAAATCAAAACCAAGTAAAGAAGATCTGTCAGATGTAGACATTATGATATACGACTTGCAAGATGTGGGTTGCCGTTTTTATACAAATATTAATGCACTTGCCCGTTTAATGGAAGCATGTGCAGAAAATAATAAAGAACTCTTGATTCTGGATAGGCCTAACCCTAATGGATATTTTGTAGATGGACCCATTCTTGATATGAAGTATAAATCCGGAATTGGAATGTTTCCTATCCCAATTACACACGGACTAACAATTGGGGAGTTTGCTGGAATGCTGAATGGCGAAGGGTGGCTGGCAAATGGAGTAACCTGTAAAATTAAAGTGATACCGTTAGCGAATTATTCTCATTCAATGCAGTATACCCTTCCGGTAAAGCCATCCCCCAATTTAAATAGTCAACAATCCATCATTTTATACCCCACGCTCTGCCTTTTTGAGGGTACCATTCTTAGTCAGGGACGTGGTACATATTTTCCATTTACTGTTTTGGGTAGTCCATTACTCGAAGGTAAATACCCATTTTCCTTCACACCGGTTGGTATTAAAGGGATGGCTGAAACACCATTGCACATGAATAAAACCTGTTATGGATTAGATTTGAGAACGGTAAATCCAAGAGAAATCATAAAAAAGAGAAAAATCAATCTTCAGTGGATGATAGAACTATATCAGGCATATCCGGAAAAAGAAAAATTCTTCGATTACAAACAGAGTAATCAAATGGGAAATATAGATAAACTGATTGGATATGGTGAATTCAAAGAACAGATTAAACAAGGTTTATCGGAAGCAGCCATTCGCGAAACCTGGGAACCCGGATTATCTGCATTTAAAGAAAAAAGAAAAAAATATTTACTATATGCAGATTAAAGTGGAGCCGTTACATCCCTCACTAAATACAGAATAGATTGATAGTTTTTCCCAGCATGCTCCGATAATGCCATTTCACATGTTTTTCCGGATGAATAACAACCATCAGGTTTCAGGTGCTGAATTTCAGCAATTTCTGCCTGGGTGGCTGCTGCTGTTAATTCGGGATAATAAAAACCCCTATCCCCTGCCATTCCGCAACAAGAAGCCTGCATAGGTACAATAGATTTTTCAGCACATGCGTCACCTATTGATTTGAATTTTTCTATGAGTCCCATTTTATGTAAACTACATACGGGATGTAACACTATTTCTTTCTTTGGTTGCGTTATCTTTAAACGAGGTAATAACCAATCTGCTACCAATTCTACAGAATCTATAAACTGAAGCTTAACAAATTTTTCTTTATTTTCTTCTGATAAATAGGGTGCACACTGACGAATAGATTGCGTGCAAGATGTAACATCCAATACAATGGGTATTAAACCGTCTTTACTCCATTTCCAACAATCTTCAATCGTTTGATTTACTTTCTCCTGATAGGCAGGATAGAAACCCTTGGATGAAAATAATTGTCCGCAACAGGTACCTCCTGTTTGGTTAGGTATATACAATGGCAATTGGGCTCTTTTGCAAAGTTCCGTTAAAACAGTAACCCCATCCTGCTGGTCGATCGAATCGCTACCCATCATTCGGGTAATGCAGGTTGAAAAATATACCAACTGATAATCATCGGGCATTTGGGGCTTTATCCGAACAGGTGCAGAAAGTTGTTGCATGTACAATGGGAAGCCGTTCCAAACTTTGCGAATCAATCGAGTAAAATTGTATAATGTATGCGCTCCCAATAATTTATTCATTAAATTACCCATACTTAACAAAACCTGAATGGTTCCTGAAACGAAGCTGAAATGATTGGCAATCCAAATAGCAATTTGGTTGTTGAATTTTGAGTGCTGTTCACTTCGAAGCCGTTTTATTAAATCTCCGGTATTAATGGCAACCGGACAATCCACTGCACACATGCCATCTACTGCGCAGGTATCCAAACCTGCAAATTGATATTGATTGAGTAAACTGTTATAGGCTAATGTTTGCTTGTCTTGTTGTAAGCGATGCAACGAACGACGTACCTGAATGCGTTGGCGAGGGGTAAGCGTGAAATTGCGCGAAGGACAACGATTTTCGCAATACCCACATTCCACACAACGATCTACTTCTTCCTCGATAATGGGATTGGTTTTGAGATTTTTTAAATGACAATTAGGATCGGGATTAATAAGTACGCCAGGGTTTAATATATGATGCGGATCTACCAAAGCCTTCAATTCACACATGATTTGATAAATCTCTTCTCCCCATTCATCTTTAACGAAAGGAGCAATTTGACGACCTGTTCCATGTTCCGCTTTCATAGAACCTCCATACTTATGAATGATGATATTAGCCAATTCGCGGTTGAATTGTTCAAAAACGGCTATGGCAGGATCGTCGTTTACTGATTGTGTAATTAAAAAATGTAGGTTCCCCTCTTTGGCATGGCCAAAAATTATGGCATTCTGATATCCAAATCGATCGAAAAGCATTTGCAAATCCATTACAGCATTACCTAAGTTTTCGATAGGAACGGCAACATCTTCTAATAGAGCGGTGGTTCCCTTTTTTCGAACAGCGGCTACAGCTGGGTATAGCCCTTTACGCAATTTCCACAAAATGGATTGCTGATGGTAATCGGTTGTAAATTCAGGTGAACTGATTAATGGAATATTTTCGATTAATGGAACTGAATTCGCAAATAAACGTTCGAGGTGCTCTTTAGTAGCTGCCTGAAACTCACATAAAATTGCGGTTGCCTTTTCTGGTAACGTGGCAATTATAGGTGGACAATCCTGCAAATGTTGAATAGAACGTAGTGCAGCTCTATCCATAAGTTCTAATGCTTCTGCACCGGTAGATTGAAGTGCAGGAATTGCTTTCGCAGCTGAAACCGGTGAATCGAAAAATAACAATCCTGTTTTTTTAAATGGCTTATCCGGAATGGTATTGAGCACTGCATCTGCAATAAAACCTAGCGTGCCTTCGCCTCCTATCATCAGGTGGCTCAACATATCCAGCGGATGAGTATAATCGAGCAATGCATGCACACTATATCCAACTGTATTTTTTATTCGATATTTTGTTCGGATTTTTTCAACCAGACTGGGTTGTTGTAAAAGACGCTGTTGCAGCGATAATAAACCGGCATACAAAGCAGACTCATTATTTTCGAACTTCACATAATCAGAAGGTTCTGTGGTTTTATAAACATTACCGTTTGGTAAAACCATAGTTAGTGATGCCAAAGTATGATAGGAGTTGTGAACCACACCGCAACACATACCGCTACTATTATTAGAAAGAATTCCTCCCATTAGAGCAGCGCTAATGGATGCAGGATCGGGACCAATTTTGGTTCCATATTTTTGCAGAGCAATATTCACATGAGCTCCAATGGCTCCTGGTTGTACATACACCTGCCTTCCATTTTCCAGCGGCTGAATTTTTTTATATGAGCGACTGATATCAACCAGAATACCATCTGTAATTGATTGTCCGCTTAAACTGGTTCCACCCGCTCGAAAAACAAGTGGTATTCCTTTTTCTGTACAAAAACCAAATAAAGCAACAATATCTTCAATGCAATCAGGAAACACAATAACCTCTGGAAGTAAAAAATAAAAACCAGCATCTGCAGCGTGTGCATGCCTATCAATTAAAGAATCGCTTATTTTGTTTGAACCTAAAATATTTGATAGCTCAGCAGCAATTGACATAAAAAGTTATTCAATTAACAGAATACTTACTCAAATTTCATTCATTAGTATCTATCAATGCATCATATAAAATTTCAACAGGATGAAGTGCTTTCACTCCGGTTCCATCTTTAATTTGATGGCGGCAACTGGTTCCTGGAGCAGCCGTAATCGTACCTATTTTTTTATTTCTTACCGCAGGGAATAATACCAGTTCTCCAATGCGATTACTCACTTCGAAATGTTCTGTTTCATAACCAAATGAACCCGCCATCCCACAACAACCTGAGGGAATTACTGATACTGAATAATTGGTTGGTATCGATAATATAGTAACTGTATCTGAAAGCTTACTCAGGGCTTTTTGTTGGCAATGTCCGTGCAGTTGAATTTCCTTGGTATCGCTAGTAAACTGTTCCGAAGTAATATTCCCCGCTTTCATTTCAGCTGCCAGAAACTCATCAATCAATAAACTGTTTTTCGCCAACTCTTTTGCCGCAGGTAACCATTTGTCCTCAGCAAGATCGGGATACTCGTCGCGAAAAGTAATGATAGCAGAGGGTTCAATACCAATCAAGGGTGTTTCAGCAGAAATCAAGGGAGCTAACAATTCAATATTTCGATTGATGATTTGAGTAGCTTTTTTCACCATTCCTTTAGATAACCAGGTTCTGCCGCTTTCGAGGTGTTTTGGAATAATGACAGTATATCCTAATTTTTCCATTAACAAAATAGCCTTCTTACCGATTGCAACATCATTATAATTGGTAAACTCATCGCAAAAAAGATAGATGGTTTTTTTATTTGTAGATATTCTTTTGTTAGTGTAACCAAACCAAGAGTGCAGCGTTTGTGAAGATAAAGTAGGCAGAGAACGGTTGACTGCAAATCCGGTTGCCTTCTTAATTATCCGGGAAGTAAAATTGTTAGTTACCATGAAATTATACACTGCGGGCATTAACATACCCAAACGTGATAATTGTGTAAACCGTGCTATTAACTGAGCTCGAAAGGGTACGCCATTGGCGTCATAATACTGTTGTAAAAATTCTGCCTTCAATTTTGCCATATCAACATTCGAAGGGCATTCCGATTTGCAGGCTTTGCAACTCAGGCATAAATCCATCACCTCATAAATTTCTTTTTGGTCGAAGCGATTGATTTTGGTGGATCGGGTTAAATATTCACGTAAAACATTGGCGCGGGCACGGGTAGTATCTTTTTCATCGCGGGTGGCCATGTATGATGGACACATAGTACCACCCGATAATTCAGTTTTTCTGCAATCTCCCGATCCATTACATTGTTCGGCATGTTGCAAAATATTCTGACCATAAAATCGAAAATAAGTTGGGGTTAAATAAGCTGGTGCGCCGGGTTCGTACCGGAGTGAGCTATTCATGGAAGGGGTATCTACTATTTTACCGGGATTAAATATTCCCTTCGGATCCCAAACTTTTTTTAATTCAATAAAGCGCTGATAATTGGCATAACCAACCATTTGTTCAATAAATTCACCCCGTAATCTACCA
>Ga0214923_10005184_pt1 | contig 15279 bp, 16 predicted proteins | sample LL1510_MetaG_FD_177993 | JGI IMG/M metagenome (GOLD analysis project Ga0214923, IMG submission 177993) | Freshwater microbial communities from Lake Lanier, Atlanta, Georgia, United States - LL-1510 | ecosystem: Environmental > Aquatic > Freshwater > Lake | place: USA: Georgia | collected...
CCACATTTTCAACGACTTGTTCTACAACCTGCTCCACGTTTTCAGTAACGCGTTCTACTACTTGTTCTGCGTGTTCAATGCTTTCAACGACTTGTTCTACAACCTGTTGCACGTTTTCAACGACTTTCTCTACAACCTGTTCCACGTTTTCAACGACTTTCTCTACAACCTGTTCCACGTTTTCAACGACTTTCTCTACAACTTGTTCCACGTTTTCAATGCTTTCAGTAATTTGTTCTACAACTTGTTCCACGTTTTCAATGCTTTCGGTGATTTGTTCTGTGTTTTCAATGTTTTCGGAAGGAGAGATGTCATCGTTAGGTAGAGATAACGATGAGTCAGTATTTAAAGTATCTAGAGATACGGGTTCGGACGATTCCATTTATATATATTTACACATTTTTTTAAAATATATTTAAAATGTCTGATAAAAAAATGTATATTTTAAAAAAATATAAACGCGGTAATAATAATGAGTACGATAAAATATATTGATATTGATTCTACATATAGGAACAGACTTATATACCCTCTAGTCGGCGATTTTACTCTAGACGTAAACTCTCACGTTAGCGGAGATCCCGCCACCGCTGAAGACCCCGTTCTTTTAGCTTTTCCATACGAGACCGAACAAATAGTTGGATTTGCGGCTGGTCCTCCAGCTCAGTACACCCTGTCTGCAAACTCTTCCTCAATAACTAACTACTATAAGGGCAGTTATTTAGAAGTCGCTGGAGCTTTCGGTCAGATACTGGCGTATAACGGGGGAACTAGAATTGCTACTCTCGCATCAAGCGTAGGAGGAGCGATAGGAGACACGTACACGATTAGAAAAAAACTTCCTTATCCTTTGCTGGGACCGGGTCCTTTCGGAACTCCTCAGGATTTTCAGGATACAACAACTGTTCTATCACCCTCTTTTGATATAGTATATCTAGGAGCAGCAGCTTCATCCGTGTCTGGAGAGTATACTAATAAATTTTTATTTTTTCCGGGCACGAGCGTTCCTGGAGTTCTAACATCCCCTACAGGATATGTGTGGAGAAGAATTACGAGTTACGTGTCTACGAATAAAGCGGCTACAGTATATCCACCTTTATCGGTAGTTACGCCTATAGGTACGGTGTACGAGATACTTGATTTTTCATACGACAATAATAAACCATTGGTGTATGGAGGGACGGAAATTATGAATAATCCGGTGTGTGAGACGTTATCTTTAATAAATTTGATAGTTCCAAATATATTGATAGAGGGGTCCAATGGTGGTACTATATTAAACTATCCTTATGTTTATGTTTCATTGTATAGTGATAAGGGGAAGACGTGGAATTTTGCGATAGAGGGAAATAATCCTTCTGCAAAAGATTCATTGTTCAAGGTGCCGATAAGTTTTAATGCTAATACAGTTGAATATTGGTTGGATTTACAGGGTAGTTTGATGCAACAGAATATATCATTTAGACAGAATGATAATTTACGTATTAAGATATATTTGCCGGATGGGACGTTGTTAAATTTTGCAAATACGGCTCCATATTTTTATTTTCCAGATTTTCGATTTCCGATATTGTCTGACCCTGGAAGACAGATACAGGCGGTGTTTGAAGTGCTTAGAGAAAAAAAGTGTTAGACAGCGCGTGTTAAAAAAAAATAATTATTTAAAAATAACTTTTTAAATATATAAAATGAGTGCGAGATATATTGATATAGATTCAACTTACAGAGACAGAATTACGTATCCTAAACCGGGAGATTTTGTTCTTCCCGTCAATACAATTTTAAAGAACAGCCCAGCTACCGCTTTTGACCCTATTGTGCTATCTTTTCCGTATGAAACTGATTCTCTATCCGGAGGTTCAACTTTTACTCAGATAGCGTTGAGTGCAACCTCATCTACCATTGTAAATTTTTACGTAAACAGCGTTATAAATATTAACGGTGAATTTAGAACTATCGTATCGTACGATGCAACGACTCAGGTGGCGACTGTCGCACCTCCTCTAGCAGCTTTATATCCAGCTTTAACTCCTTACTGGATTAGAAAGAGATATCCAGTTCCTTTTGGGAGCGGAGTGTACGAGGAGGCTCTTGTCGTCCCCACTCCTAATATATTTTCAGTTATACTGGGCGCGGCAGCAAGTTCGGTTGATGGTTATTATGTAAATAAATACATATTTTTTCCAGATCCAAATCCCGTAAATTTTATATGGAGAAGAATAACGACGTACAACGGTACAACTAAGTTGGCCACATTGGATAAGCCTCTGGCTGCAATTATACCGGCTCTTACTACCTATCAGATATTGGATTTTTCGTATGATAATGCAAGACCTTTGAATTACGTGGGAACCGAGATATTTAATAATCCGGTTTGTGAAAAGATTAGACTCGTTAATTTAATAGTACCAAACGCAAAGGTCAGAGGAGGATACGGAGGTACTCTGCAAAGTTATCCATTCGTGTATGTTTCAGTATATTCAGATAAAGGAAGTACATGGAATTCTCCTATAGAGAGTAATAATCCTGTTTCTCAGAAGTCTTTATTTAAGGTACCCGTGACGTTTTTGGCGAATACGACGTGGTTGACTTTGCAGGGAAGTTTTATGACGCAGAACGTGTCTTTTCGAGAAAATGATAGTTTACATTTCACGGTGTACTTGCCTACCGGGGACGTTTTAGATTTTTATCCAAACAATCAATATACGTATTTTGAAAGTTATAAGTTTCCGGTGATTCCGGATCCAGGAAATCAGATACAGGCGGTATTTGAAGTCGTAAGAAGTTAAATATAAACTTAAAAAATCATTCTAGTTATTATATAAATAGAATGACCGACATGAGTGAGAAAGATGTAAAAACTGTAAATGAAGATTCAATCATCCCCGAGGATATTGGTGGAGAGCCTCAAGTTTATGGGTTACATAACATTGGAAATACGTGCTGGCTGAACTCCTTGCTGCAGTGTTTTTTGAGTATTGATATTTTTTTTGACACCGTGAAAAATTTTGAGATGAATGACTCTGATTCTTCTTTAATTAGTCTGTTTCAAACACTAAAGCAAAACGAGAGGGATATGAGTGCTACTTCTGTAGTCCTTAATCGTATTCTAAATAAAATAAAGAGTAATTTTTCGTACGGAGTTCCTCAAGACGCGCAAGAAGCATTTTTATATTTTATAGATATTTTACAGACAGAGACATCTAAACCTGCAGTAGTAGAAAACTCTGCTCGTCCTCATCTTAAAGAGTGGTTTAAATTCCAGGGTTACAAAAGGTCTGTTTTTTACGATTTGTTTCATACACAATTTTATTTTAGGACGTCTGATGGTGAGGATAGATTTGAGCCGATTCTAACTTTACCTTTATTTTACGAGGATAGTTTTGAGGATTCTTTTGATAGTATTTTTAAAAATAAGTCTATAACGATTTTGTCGCCTATAATAACGGTTCATGTCGTTAATAGTAAATATATTAATTCTTTTGACTTGCTTGAGTCTTTTGACTTGGAATGTGTGATAAATAATAAGGTGATAAAATCACATTATTGTTTGAATTCGTGTATTTTTCATATAGGTAGTGAGTTTAATGGGCATTATATAAGTGTTGTAAAAAAGAAGGGTAGATATTTTTTGTGCGACGATGTGAATATTACCGAGATGCGCTCTGGAGATATATTTCGCAGATTAGTTCCGACGTTGTTGTTTTATACTGTTCAATAGTTTAATTATTTTTTTCTGAGTTTTCGCCGTCAACGTTTAAACCGTTCATCATGTCCATTACGGCACCTAATGGATTTGAAAGACCTTGGGTAGTTCCTGAAAGACCCGACATCATCTGAAGGATTGCGCTGGGGTCTTGTAAAAGACTCCCTAGAGGATTCTGAGCCGCTCCCGAAAGACCTTCAGTAGAGCTTGAACCTAGACCGCTTAACAGAGGAGACATCATAGACATGATTGAGCCGATGTTGTTTAATCCTTCTCCAGAATGGGTGTTTGAAGTTTCTGGATTGAGTAAGTTAGGGATGTTGTTAATTAAATCTTTACTTGCGGAGTCTAGAGCATCGTTTCCGTTTAATTCGGACGTTAGATTTTTTAACATCCCTTGCACGCTTCCTAGAAGATTATCCAATTTTAATTCTCCACTTTCTATACCGTTCTTCATTTGAGACGTCATCTGAGAGAACGCTCCATTTTTTACAAGTTTCATGGCCATTTCGAAAGGATTGACATTTTCAAGGTTTTCATCTTTGCTCGATTCCTTCATGTTGTCTTGAAAGGTATTCAAGAAGTTGTTGATAAAAACAGTTTCCTTTGTGTCTGAATCGCGGGATTCTTTTTTTACGAGGGCATTTTTAATTTCTTCGTTTTCAGGAGAGACCATATATAATAGAAGCTGAAGATGTTTGAAGATAATTTCTCTGTTTTCCTTGTCGGTGTTTTTAATGATTTCTTGAATGTTAATAAAAACTTTGTCGCTGATGTCGAATCGAATCTCGCCTGGATTTAGATTTGTAAAATTATTGCCGATGATATGTTCTTTGTTGGGGACTAGAAATCTTGAGAAGTAGTCAATGTGTTTATTTATAGCATTTGTGTTGGAGATGGCGGTTTTTTTACATAGTTTATAGTAGAGGAAGACGTTGTTATACTTTGTTCCGAACGAGTCGTTTAGTTCGTTTAAAAACGATAGTATTTTAGCGAATATATTATGGATTTTCATTTTATTTAATTATTTTTCAATCTTTAACGCTTTTAAAGAAAAATTATTTTATATATAAAATGGATAATTCTTTACAAGAGTACAGACTAATTGATTTAGGAGAAACAAGTTCAAATCTCACGGAGTTCACTATATTTAGAAACAGAGAGAATTTAAATCGTCCGGTGTTTTTAATCTACAGCACCAACATGAAAACCATCAGGACCATTCTCGACTATCTCTGTCTGTGGATTAATAAACCCGTAAAAAAAGTTTCAACGGACCTATTAAATCAGCACGATCTCGACCAATTTAATGAAAATAATATGTATGTTATTAATACCACGGACATGCAGCTAATTAAAAATGAATCTAGAATTGAGAACTTGGACTGTGACGAGACCACGTTGTGTCATTTTGCTAGACACCTGTTTGAGAATTGTGGTCCTATGATTTTGGTGACAGATAGGAAGTCTGGGATACCTGCAATTTTCAACTCTGTTTCAAATGCGGTGTTCATAGATGATATTCCGGAATGGATTTCTTTAGTTAATTTAGAGAACAGTTACATGTATGGAAAGGAGGATGTAATAGTTGTTGATGGGATGACATGTTGGAATAAATTATCTATTTTAAAAAATATTTTCTAGTGTATATTATATAATTATTTTATTATGGCGGAGGACGAATATTTAAAAAAATTTTTAAATCAACCTATGAAACAGCGCGTAGTTGATTGTGTAGAAATCAGAAGGAAGTATCCCGGTAGATTTCCTATTATAGTATCGAAAATGAAAAAGACGGGTCCGGATATAGATAAGCATAAGTTTCTTTGTCCGGGAGATTTAACTTTTGGTCAGTTCGTGTACGTTATTAAGAAGAGAATTAAGATGAGGTTTGACGAAGCTCTTTTCGTTTTTGTAAATAAAAGTACATTGATACCGTCTCATGCTACGTTAGAGCAGGTTTATTTCGAGCATAGAGATAAAGATGGATTTTTATACGCTTTTTATGATTTGGAGTCAACGTTCGGGTAAATTAAATTATATTTTTTTTTATTTCTATAATATAAACTATAGAAATATGAGCAAAAAAACTGCAAGAAGCAAGAGAAGCAAACGAACAAAGAGAAGTAAAAGAAGTAAACGATCAAAGAGAAGCAAACGAAGCAAGAGAAGCAAACGAAGCAAGAGAAGCAAACGAAGCAAGAGAAGCAAACGAAGCAAGAGAACTTCAAGAAGTAAGAGAAGTAAAAAAAGTAAAAAAACCAAGAGAAGTAAAAAAAGTAAAAAAACCAAGAGAAGTAAAAAATCATCAAGAAGAGGGTCCGGTCGTCGTGGAAAGACTGCTTCTAGAAAGTCCCCATGTAAAATCAGACTGTCTAGAAAAATAGCCATAAATATGAGAGAATATAAGAAAGGGAGATATAGTTCTCCCCAGCAAGCGATTGCAGTATCTTACTCGCAGGTAAAGGCTAAATATCCTGGATGTAAAGCGTATTTTTCAAGAAAATAATTCCGTAATTTTTTTTATATTATTAAAAATATAAAAAATGAAAGGTCGCTCAAAGTAATCAAAGAAGTCGGGTAGAAAAATTTAGACGGTGGAAGTAAATTGATAACGATTAAGAGAGCGCGGTGGTCTCCATCAGACTAGACGTCAATTCGTTTTTCACAAACATTTTATAACTTTATTTATAAAATGTTTCGTTAACTGTTTGAGATAAGTTATATTTATCCCTTACGCCATTTATGTTTACAATCCTTATTAAGACAGTGAATAAATACGGTCGGAGGTTCGTCTGCTCTTCTAGTCTGAACGCTGTAATGCTGAGTATACTTTAGATTACACATAGGACATGTAAATATACCTTCTATAACGTCTACTGGAATTTGTGATTTTTTAAGTTCTTTTCTGATTTCCTCTTTATACGGTTCATAGAAGAACGAGTTGTAATTCATTTTGTTCGTCTTTACTACTTCAAGAATGTCTGAAAGTTTAAGTTTATGAGATTCTTTAATCGTCAGAATATAATCAAATAGATTTCTTACGGCTTCAATGTATTTAAATTTTTGTCTTTGAGGGATTGTTGTCCCTTCAGGACAGTTCTCAACTGTAGTTTGAAAGATATATTTTTCAAATGTTTCGGCATTTTTCTGACTGTTTAAAAGTTCGAATAATTGTTTAGCAGTATTTTCTCTGAGTTCTTCGTCTTGATTAAATGTATAGGTTCTATATGTGGAGGGGACTTCGTTAAAATTTATTTTTAAAGTCTTTTTTTTAACTGGTTTGGTGACCTCGTCATGTACTATAGCTAACGAGTCATCGTCTTCAGCCTCGTTTTCGAAGCCTTCAATTGGTTCTTCAGGAGAATTTTCTTCGGCGATGTCTTCTTCCATGCCATCTTGTTCTGGGTCACTTTCATTTTCAGTGTCTTCTTCAGCGATGTCTTCATCGTCAATATCTTCGTCATCGTCGATGTCTTCTTCTATATCTTCCTCAACGTCGTCGTCGTCGTCTGAGTCGACGTCGTCATCTTCGTCTTCTTCAATTTCAATTTTATCAGATTCAGAGTATTCAGACATGTCGGAATCGTCGTCGGAGTAGGACACTTCTTTTTTAACTTGTCTGGGCGCCATTTCGATATATTTTTATAATAAAAAATAAAGAATAAATCATTTAAAAAAACATTTTATAAAATAAAATGTCTTTCCAAGAGGTATTAAAAGAAGTATGTCTGCTCTGTAATAAAATACGAGCCTATTCCCTGAACTGTAACGTTGAGAACATAGAGACAAGCATTGATAATATTTTTAAATTTTTTATTCAAAAGAATGCCGGTGAAATTAATAAAAATTTTTCAACGCTATTATCTCAAAAAATGTCGGAGGAAGCTTTCTACGACGTGTATCAACTTTTTAATATTATATACTGTTTTTTAACAGGAGACTGCAGAAAGCCCTACAGCGAGTACAGTCGCGAAGATGTAGAGAATACAATAAATTACATGTCTCAGAATAATAAATGGACTGACTTAACGAACAAGGTCACAATAACAATGACTACCTGTAAACGATACGATTTATTTACGAGGACCGTGACTAGCGCTATAAAATATATAAAAGATTTGAAAGACTACGTATACGAGTGGATAGTGATTGACGATAACAGTTCTGAAGAGATGAGAGAAAAAATGAGAGAGCAATATCCTTTCATTAGATATATCTATAAAACTCCTTCAGAGAAGGGTCATCCGAGGTCGATGAACATGTTTCTAGATTTGATAAAAACTCCCTATGTTATAAATCTAGAGGATGATTGGGAATTCTTTTATCCAGATAATTTTATAACAAAGATGTTGAATGTGTTGAAAGAGGATGATTCGTACGGACAGGTTTTGATAAATATGAATTACGCCGAGGATGTGACCCAGTATAGACACGTAAGAGGTTCAACGATGAAGCACACGAAGGATAATCAAAGATATTTCGTCCACAATTATTACGAGGGAAACGAACTTCTAGAGCAGATGAAAAAACTGCCTTACGGAAATTGCTATTTCTGGCCTCATTTCAGTTTTAGAGTGGGTATAACTAAAAGTAGCATTTACAAAAAGTTAGGAAAGTTTAACGAGCGTGCCGAACACTTTGAGATGGACTATGCACATAAATACGTTTCAGCAGGGTATAGAACTGCTTTTTTAGATGGAGTGTACTGTCTGCATATAGGAAGAAGGACGTACGAGAGAGAAACTGACATGACTAACGCTTACGATTTAAATAACGAAAAACAATTTGGACTGTCAGCAAAAAATAAAGATGGTAACGCAGCTGTCTCGTCTCATGTATCAGAAATGGGTCCTAGGAAGATAGAAATTACGTCCTTCGTTATAAATTTGAAGAGGAGGACGGATAGATTGCAATTATTTTACGAGAGAAATTATGAAGAGCTTCCATCAGTCGAGGTTGTTGAAGGATTTGATGGAAAGAATGAGAAGCCCAGTCATAAAACTATGAAATTGTTTCAGACGAGTGATTACGACTATAGACGTGGTTTGGTGGGAGCAGTAATGAGTCACGTGAAGGTATTAAAGACATTTCTGAGGGACCACATGTGTGAATATTGTCTTGTATGTGAAGACGATATAGTATTGGTGAAAAATTTTACATCTAAACTTTTATATCTGATTGATAGATATAACGGACAGTTTGAGGTAATGTTTTTACATCAAAATCCATATCCGACTCATAATAGGATGGAGTTCCACTTGAAAACAAAAGTTCCGTCAGCATATACTCTTAGCGGAGAGGAGGCGTTAAAACAGAATATGGGGAGTGCTGCTTTATATTTGATAACGAGAAAGGGAGCTGAAGGTTTATTAAAACATTTGAGTAAAAAAGGTGCTTATAATGGTTTTGATTGGATTTTGATGAAGACGTCTGGAGATGAGGTTGATTCTAGAACGAAGCAGAGAGTAATGTATTCAGTTCCGTTTTTAGGAGAGGCTCCGTGCTTTCAACTGGGGCAACAGGATACAGATATTCAGAAGGAACATGGAAAGTTAAAATGGACTGATGAGGAGTGGGATCGGAATGAATTTTCATATATTTATAATCTTTTGAGTACGAGTTTGTATAACGTTGGTAAAAGTAAGGCTGTTAAGATTGTAGCGAAGAACAAAGATGATATCATTCATTTAAAAAAATACGTGGATGGAAATAACTCCGTTTCAGAACAAGAGGGATTAAGTAATATCTTTTACTCCCGAAGTGTATTATGGAATAAGATAGTGGATGACGTGGTCGTTGTCCCTGTTGAAAACGTTAGTGAAGAGGATAGAAAAAATTTGTTTAGATATGCCGTTAAGTGGTACTCGACCAATGCACATGTGTATATCATACCGGATAAGTATGTTTCAATAGAAGTTTTAGAGGGGAGGGTGTTTGGTAATAATTATTTAAATTTAGTGAGTCCTGTGTGAGAGATTTTATAATTTTTTATTAAAATTATAAAAGTTAGATTTCTTCAAAGTCCCACGGGCATGGATTTTCATCTTCTTTGTAGATGAATAGAGCTGAGTTACCGTAGGCTAATCTCGTTTTCCATCCAAGAGAGTTTAATTCTTTAATTATGACGTCGATATTATAGTTTGAACACGATGCTATGGGAACGGGGGAGTCGAGGTCTTGAAGAGAAAAGCATCTGCTATTATCTTCGTAAAAGTCTGGACTAATCATCCACTCGTATATTTTTCGTCTTAGATAGCATAGGAGTCGTTTGTCGTAGTAGGATTCGAATGATGGTATGTTGTTTGGAGTTAACTTTGAGGGAAAGTTTTTCATTTTATTTAAAATAGAAAAATCAAATCTTTAACGTAAGTTCGTTAATTTTTTTGTCCAGAGACCATGCGTATTCGTCACACGACTTGTGTATTAAAACTGTTTTAAAATTAATGATTTTTAACAGCTTACTTAATTCTCTCAGGTCATCCGCAAACTCTCTATTTTCAAAATCATTGTTTTCCCATATCAAAATCCAGTTGTTGATTAGAGTTAGAATATAGATGCATTCTGATTTGATATTAACAAGGCAATACTTGTGGTACTGTGGTTCCACTACCGTTAATATGTGGTTGATAGAGTTTATTAGACCTACTATAAATGCGCGTACGTATGTGCCTTTAACGGAGTTGTTGATGGTTGTGTGTTTATTATTTTTATCAACTATTATGGATATGTATGATGAGGAGATATTGTGGGGTGTGTTGTCGGTGTCGAACGTAATTTCTTCTTGAGTGGCGGCTATGTAGATGTTAAATTTCAGTTCTCTTAATTTTTTTTTCTCTGGAGTTATCTTTGATACGAATTGGGACATTTCCTTTTTTACATATTGATAATTAAGCTTTTAACTAATTTTCAAAAATCAAATTAATTAAAATATGTTTATTTTTTCATATAGTCAATCAATGGGTTTTTTGTAATGTCTGCACCCACGGATTTAATTGCATTTTCATATCTTGCCATATATTCTTGTTTGTATTCTGGATGTGTTTTTTCAATTTCTTCAAGTTCTGCTACTGTTTTATCCACAACTGCTTGAGCTTCCTTAGTTTTCTTAGCAGCTTCATCAATAAGCATCTCGGCGTTTGCTTTTTTGACTTTTAATTGAACGTAGAAGTCAATGTCTGTATATGTGTCATCTTTTTCTTGTTCTGTGCTTGGATTTAATAATTTCTGTTGTCTTTCTTGGATGTCTCTGATTTCTTTTTCTTCTTGTTCTTTCTTTGCTTTTAGAGCACTTCTTGTAACGTCGTCAACTTTTTTACGAATATCAATTTCTCTTGTGCTGCTGTTATACATTGTGTTATCAACCATGAGAGGGAAGTCTCTTCCTACGTGTACTAAATCAATTTCTGAAAAACTATCATGGTTTCTAATTAAGTTTTCGGACCAGTTTTCAGCGTCTTCTGGCGTTGGGAAGTTTCCTCTAAGTTTTAAAACACCGAAGCATCCGTCTTTATCAGGAAGGGCGTTTCTAGAAGGTAAAAATGAAATTAATCCTATTGCTTGTGATGGAATTCTTGGATCAACTCTGAATTTAAGAGTTCTTGGATATTGTAATGAGACGAACGATTTATCAACTAAATCGGTCTTTGCTGCTTGAAGTTGGGAATCGTTAAGAGGTTGTCTAGAACTGTCTAGAACAGGTCTTTCAATCATGCAGTCGGGTGCTTTGTTTGCGAGTTGTTGGTTTTTAGTTTCTTCGTCGGCTTTAAATGTAGAAGGGGGTAAATTTTCCATGGTATTCTATGTATATAAAAACACGTATGTTTAAATCAATTTTTAATAAAAAAAATAAAAAAAAAATGATTTCACGGTCGTCACTCCGTCTTTTCAACTGTTATCCATTCGTCTTCTGAAAAAGTTACGTCAGAGGGTGAAAGACCTTGGGTTGTTTCTTTTAAAACGGACTCTTTTATTTCTGGATTTTTTTTTACTTTTGAGTAGACGTAGCGTGAAATTTTGACCGACCACTTTACGGTCGAGTATGAATATGAAAAAAAATTATAGTACATCATAATGGTTGAAATGTTTATCAAATTATACTTGAATAAAAAAATTATTATATCGAACACGTACATTATTAAAGTATACACAATATATTTTATTTTAATACCATTTTTATTTTTACATAAACTTTATCAATAATTTATCATACTTCGGAGGCAGATTTGAATTACTTTCGATTGGAACGTTTATCAATTTACAATCTCTCCCGTACACATCCTCCTGATTTTTAACTCTGTAGCTAATATTATTTACATCCGTATTATCAGCAGTGTTATGCACCTGCTCACAAAAACTTTCAATCTTTGTTTTAATAAACTGACTGTCCCCAAAATAACTCAGATGCCACCCTCCATCTTTAATTGGCATTCTGAAATGATGAATTCTACATCTCTGAGGAGAACTACGCATCGTATCTCTGTAGCACGTATAGTTAATAATTTTCGCAGAGTACCATTTTATATCACATTTCGTATGTAAGTTGTAGTAGTATAAATCTTGCTCGAGAGTGTAGCCCGTTATAGAATTTGTACCTTTAATAGTTTTAATGGTCTCCGGATTGGGAATTTCATCTACGTCCGATATCATTATCCAATCGTTTTGACATAATCCATTTGAAGAATGTCTTTGTTTTATGACGTTGATTCCTACGTTAATGCATTCACGATTATAATTTTCATTGGCGTAGGGGTCTGGCTTAGATGTTTCGGTTTCAAGTTCTAAATCTTTGACTACGACGTGAATTATTTTTGAGGCATATCTAGAAAAACGATTTTTATTTTCCTCAAAAAATAATTTTTTTGGTTTTCCGGAGTGAGTCACGGTTGCTTCAACGATGATAAAATAATCAACTATTTCGGAGAGGACTTCAAGTCTGTAATTTAGTAAATCGAGTTCGTTAAAAAACATAAAAGAGTCAATGAGCATGTTTATACTTTATATGAGACGTTATTTAGTGTTTAGGTCGTCTTTACGCGTATTTTGATAGATATATTTCATACATGGGAGGTAGGTAGTCATTCTGTTCGATCGGACAAATTTCGATGGCTAATTCACCTTCGCTTCTTCCTAGTATGTCTTTTCCGCTTTCTATGCATTTATTGATGTGGTCTTCGTCTAAAAATCTATCGTCGTTAAAATTTTGTTCGGCAAAACTTTTGAGCTTGGTTTTTATAAATTCTCCATCTCCAAAATAGCTTAAGTGCCATCCTCCTCTAGGCATCTGAAAACTTGCAAAATTTCTTATTATTTGAGGAAGACGACCGCATGTTTTTGTATACACATTGTATCCTACTATTTTTGAGCATCCCCACCATGTTTTCACTACGCATTTTAGGTTATAGTAGTGTAATTTTTGTAGGAGACCGAAGAAGATATTTTTTCTCTTAGATTTTTGAAAGGCTAACAGAGTTGAGGGATCAGGGATTTCATCTGCGTCAGATATAACAATTAAGTCTCCATCTCCTAGGGTTTGTTGAGGGACCTTTTGAGAAAGCATGTTCTCAATCATTTTAATTCCGATATCTATTGAATTTCTGTGTAGATGTTCGTTTTTAAAGGGTTCAGCGTTCGTGGAAGTGTCAATGTCTTCTTGCAAATTTGTCACTACGACGTGAACTATTTTATCACTGAATTTGGAGAAGGATTGTTTATTTTCTTCAAAAAATAATTTTTTCGGTTTTCCGGAGTGAGTCAGGGTGGCTTCAACTATTACAAAATAGTCTACAACGTCGTAGAGGAGGTTAAGACGATAGTTTAAAAGGTCAAGTTCGTTGTAAAAGATGAATGTGTCGATTATCATGTTTTAGTTTAGATAGGTAGAAGCTATCGTTTAGACTTTTTTAAAGGAAATAATTCGCAATTTAAAAAATGGAATTTTTCAATAAAAAAAAATCTGCTTAAAAAAATAATTTCTAAATAAATAATAACATCCTAAAAAATGTCCGTATCACAAATGGCATCATACATGAACGAGCTACGCAGCATTGACACTGAAGTCAAACGTCTAGCACAACAGATTAAAATTCTCAAAGAAAAGAAGAAGGAGATTGAGGAGAATATTTTAGAATACTTAAACAAGACCGACAGAGATGCATTAGCATTTAAAAATATGATGGTTATCTCAAAGCAGAAAAAACATCGTGAAAAGAAGAAAAAGGTTGAACGCGAAAATGATATATTAAATGTTTTACAGGCGGCTGGAGTTCATGATTCTGTAAAAGTTTTAGATGGTATAAAATCGGCTTTGAGAGGAAAGGAGCACGAAGTTCAGACTTTAAAGATAAAGGAAACCGATACTAATTTATACATCGACCAATAGAGGTGTGCAGATGAATTTTTTTATGAAAGGCGGAGTTGCTTTAGAGGGGGCGCGGGTTTATTTTACGGCTGGACTTTTAAATTACTAATTTCAATATTATTAATTTAAAAATATTATATATGTATATAATAAGTAATATAGATAAAAGATGTTGAAACAAAAAAGAGCGCAACAAAAGATGAGAAATGTGGCTGAAGAGCGCATTCAATCATTTAATAACTGCAAAATAAAAAGCACTGAAAACGATCCTATCGTTAAAGCTTTTAGAGACAAAAACGCACCCGCTGATGAAAACGGAGAACCTATCGAGGTCACACCAGAAATTATTAATTCTATGACAGCTTCGATGGTTCGTAATAAAAGAAAGAAGAAGAAGATTAACGAGGGTGTTCCATTAACAGCTCAAGAATTTGAGCAGATAGAAATAGCTAAACCAACATCATATACTTTAAAATCCAATGCATTAAAGAATGCAAAATCAGCGATTAGAATATCAACTTACGACAAGTCTTTCGAAAGAGATTGTATGTAATTTTTTATATATCTTTTTATATAAAAAATAATGATTTGTTTCTCTAAAAAAATAGCGTCTAAATACGTAAAAATCTTTTTTATAAAACAAGATGAAACATAATTTTCCACTATTCTGGACAAAATGGATTGAAGCCTTCTATGAAAAGGTAAAAGACAATGACGTTTTTAAAACCTCCTCTAAAAGCACTCCCTCTAAAATCGCAGTTCTAATTGAACCTCGTGAACACTTCATGATAAAGTATGTTGCGTATAATTTTATGTATTTTTTAATTCCGAAAGGATGGGAACTTCACATCGTCTGTGGAACAAAAAATCACCCCTACGTAAGAGAGGTGACTCGAGAACTGCCCAATGTAAAAATCAGCGTTCTTCCCTACGACAACTTTCCCGAACCTCTCTACAATCATATGTTAAAACAAGCGGATTTCTACAGAGCGTTTGGCTCCGACGTCTCACACATTCTAGTATTTCAGACAGACACAATCCTACTAAAAGATAATATCGACGATTTTTTGAAGTACGACTTTATCGGAGCGGCGTGGAAATTTAGTCCTCATAAAGGTTGTAACGGAGGTCTATCTTTGAGAAATGTGGGTAAAATGATAAAGATATGCAGTGACCTATCGAGGATGTCTGGAGAAAACGAGGATGGATTTTT
>Ga0214923_10005185_pt1 | contig 15276 bp, 14 predicted proteins | sample LL1510_MetaG_FD_177993 | JGI IMG/M metagenome (GOLD analysis project Ga0214923, IMG submission 177993) | Freshwater microbial communities from Lake Lanier, Atlanta, Georgia, United States - LL-1510 | ecosystem: Environmental > Aquatic > Freshwater > Lake | place: USA: Georgia | collected...
TCAACATACAACTCGTCGATATAAAGGTGGACTCACCATTTATATCGACGAGTTGTATGTTGAGGAGCGTTTTAGACGGCGAGGAGTGGGTAAGACAATTCTGGACGAAGTCGTAAATGTTGCGCAGCGTGAAAAAGCTAAGGCGCTGTGGGCTAATACCGAACATAATAACGAAGGGTCCCAGAGATTCTTCAAAAATGCTGGATTCCGTCAAAATAAGTATCTCAATTTTGAAAGACACATTTAAACGCTTCTCAGTTCGATTTCTCTCTTGATAGAATTAGAGTCCATGAAGAAAAATACGTTTGTACTTGTGACAGACCGAGGGGGCCATCTTCATAATGCTTTAATGTTGATGGAACAGGGGTCACTGACTCCAAACGCCATCGTGACTACACGTGGACCGGATATTGATTCTCTCGCTCAAGGTGACATTTTAGTTTTTAGGTTGCCCCACCTTTTTAAATGGTTCGGAAAGCTTCGGGTCTTAAATCCCTTCTATGTTATTTGGCATTTTTGGAAAGCCTTTCAACTGGCTTGGAAACTTAGACCGACAAAAGTCTTATCGCTTGGTGCTGCGAATGTGGTCCCTTTTTGTTTCTGGGCTAGACTTCTAGGTGCCCGAATTTACCATGTGGAATGCATGAACCAAGTGAATAGTTCTAGTCTTACGGCCAGACTTCTTTATCCGATCTGTCATGAGGTCTACGTTCAATGGCAAGAGTTGCTTCCTGAATTTGGACCCAAAGCCAAGTATTTGGGGTGGGTTCTATGATATTTGTAACTGTATCGACCGGCCACTTTGATCCTTTGATTGAAGAGTGTGACCGGCTTTATCAACGTGACCCTAATAATTTCCCCTTCTATGGCCAGATAGGTTCTGGATTTTATTCTCCCACATTTCCTCATCAAAGGACGATGTCACCCGATGACTTGGATAAATTAATGGATCAAGCTGAGCTTGTGGTGTCCCACGGTGGAACGGGGATGTTGTCGAGGCTTTACCGATTAAAAAAGAGAACTCTTGTGATCCCAAAACAGATCCGCTACGGAGAGTCCAATGATGGCCAAGTCGAATTAGCCAGAAAATGGGCTGATCTGGGGATGGCAGTTCTGTGTATGGATGTGAAAGATGTAGAGACCAAAATTCAAGAGTGTCGAACGGGAACTTTTCAATTTCCGCAGTTTCCTAAGCTCGGAATGAATCTAGAGAAATTCTTCTCCTAGATTTTTTCAAAAACTTGCATTTAAAAATAGAGAGAGTCTTGACAGTCGGTCATTACCACCCTGCACTGTGCGATAAAAACCCGTTGAGTCATCGATCACGCTAGAAAGTAAAGAATGTGAAAATCCTGCGCTAACCGATTTTGAAAAGAGATATTCAATGGACTGAGAAGAACTGTAATTGTTTCTCCAAAATGTCGTGTAAGCTTGGTCGACGATTAGGTCTACACCAAGTTTAAAAGAGTAAACGGTAATTTCGGCCTTGATGAGTTCATTAATTCCAAACTTGGGTTTGGGCTCTCCATAAGAAAACTTCCGATTTTGAGAAAGTATTAAGTAGGGGCCCATTCTTCCAGTCAGAGATAAAAAACTAAACAGTTGCATTGATATTCCAAGAGCGGGTCGCGTTCGAATGGATAATCCTTCGGAATTCAACTTATCAAGCGAAAGGGCAGAAAAAGCTAAGGATACATTAGGATTGATTGCACCCGTAGGATCGAGCTCTTTAATTCCTGCTAAGGTAATTGTTGGAATTTTAATTTCAGAGGAGGGTAGGGTCGGACGGTCAACCACAGTGGAGAAATTGAGTCGAGTTTTAGGGTCTGGACGGTAATTAATCTCTGGGACTAAAGTGAATGAACTTTGTCGGTTCTCTTTGTCCAAATTGGCCCCATAGCTTGTGTTGATTCCCACCGTAGTACTTTTGGGGCTTTCCATCCCGAAAGAGTTAACGTTTGAACCCAAGCAGAGGCTTAAAGTGAATAGAGACAGTAAAACTGAGCGGTATTTAAATCCAGTCATAGATCAGAGGATTTACCAAATTTTTAGAGCGAAGTAACGAAAGAATTGCGTGGCGTGTTATTGATTGTTCTGCGTTAAAAAAACAGCTTCTTTCAGTATTTCAAGTTACCGATAAGATTGACAGTTTAGTCATCGCTTGGGATTCTTTCTTCTCAATCGGAGAGCCTTTCATGAGTGAACCTCTAATTTTAGATGGTAAAAAAGTTGCTGAGTCCGTTTATCAAGGACTTCTCTTGGAAGTTTCTCTTCTCCCCTTTGTGCCCAGGATCGTTTTTATTCGGGTGGGTGAAGACCCAGCTTCTCAGTCTTATGTGCGAAGCAAGGAAAAGCGATGCTTAGAGTTGGGGCTTCGCGGAGAGACGATAGTATTTGCTGAAACGGCAAGTGAAGACGAAGTCATTGGTAAAATTCTAACTTTAAATCGAGATAAAGATATCAATGGGATTTTGGTTCAGTTACCTCTTCCAAAGCACATGGATAAAGCCCGGATCTTAAGAAGCATCGATCCCTTAAAAGATGTCGATGGTTTGCATCCCCAGAACGCGGGACTGCTCTTTCAAGGAAAGCCGCAGTTCATCCCCTGTACTCCCGCAGGAATCATCGAGATCCTAAATTTCTATCAGATTCCTATCGAAGGTCGTCGTGTGGTAGTACTAGGGCGCAGTGAAATTGTAGGACGACCCATGGCTCAGCTTCTGTTGAACCAAAATGCCACAGTGACCGTATGTCATTCTAAGACTAAGAATTTGAAACAAGAGGTTCAAAGAGCTGAGATTTTAGTAGCGGCAATTGGTAAACCTCAATTTGTTAACGCTGATATGGTTTCTACCGGAGTGGTAATTATCGATGTCGGAATCAATCGCATAGAGGGTCAGATTGTGGGGGATGTTGATTTTGAATCTGTGAAATCGAAAGCTGGAGCCGTTTCGCCAGTTCCTGGAGGAGTGGGGCCCATGACTATTGCTATGTTAATGAGGAACTTAGTTCTCGCAGCTACTTTACAATCCAAAAAGTCCTAAAGAATTCCCTCTTGTTTCCAATGGGAAATTAAAGAATTGATAGAGAGTTTAAGTTGAACAGCATCTCCTTCGTTTACCACTAAATGGCTCGCTAGTTTTTTGCGTGTTTTGTCATTAGTCTGAGATTTTAAAACTTCATTAAAAAGCTCTGGGTTCATCTTGTCTCTCTCCACAACTCTTTTCCTTCGAATGTCTTCATTGGCCATCACTACGATAAGTTTCGGGAAAAGTTTGGCGTGGTCGTGCTCAATTAGTAAAGCAGCTTCACAGAGGAGAAGTTTAGCGCCTTCTTTCGCTTTGTCTCCGGCTCGTTCTTTAAAAAGCTCCCAAATTCTTGGATGCAGGAGCTTTTCGAGAGCTTCCCTTTTGGTTTTGTCGCGGAAGGCGATCTCTCTTATGGCACTGCGATTGACTCCACTCGGATTGAGGACAGATTCCCCAAAAATCTCTTTAATATCCTGTTGGACAGAAGAGTCTTTATCAAGAATCTCCCTCCCTAAAAGATCTAAATTAATGACTGGAATTCCAGCTTCTTCGAAGTATTTCGCGGCTAGCGATTTACCGGAGCCCATTCCTCCGGTGAGTCCCCAGACTTTAATGTTTTTAGGTAGGGTCAACACCATGGTTGAATTCTACCACACATCATTCAAAGAAAAACTTTGTCTAGCTCAATTTCAAACGGTATCTTGTGAACATGGCAAAGTATTTCATCCAAGTGTGGTTTTTGTTGTGGGTCACTGGTTGTTCATCTCAACTTTCCCAAATTCGTTCTAATACTGTTGCGTTACCCCCTGTGGTTTTAATGAGTGACTTTGGAAACTTTGATGATGGCATTGCTATTTGCAAAGGGGTGATGCTTAAAATTGAACCTGCCCTCTCTTTTGTTGATGTGACCCATCAAATTCCCGCTTTTTCAGTTAAAGACGCAGCTAGATTTCTAGCAAATCTTACTCCTCATTTTCCTGAAAAGACCGTTTTTGTAGTTTTGGTTGAAAGACATGTTGAAAAAAATGTGAGGCCCATCGTTGCTAAAAATAAAAGAGGTCAATATTTCGTTCTTTCGGATAATGGTATTTTATCTCTTCTTTCAGAGCGGCAGGAATTGGAGAAGATTAGAGTTGTTGGGGAGAGTTCATGGTTGGATCAAGGAAAACTCAAATCAACTTTCCTGGGTAGAGATGTTTACGCTCCAATTGCGGCCCATATTGCAAAGGGAGAGGATTGGAATCTAGTAGGGCCCGAAACCGAAAAAATAAATCTCTTAGATAAACGGTCTTTTCGAATGAACGAGAGTCAGTTGAATGGAGAAGTCATTGCGCTAGATGGCCCTTTTGGAAATTTGGTTACCGACATTACCGCAATCGCCTTTTTGAATGCTAAATATGTTATTGGAGATAAAGTGCCTGTGGTAATCGGTTCATCTAAGCATCTTTTACCTTTTGTCAAAACATTTAGTGATGTTCCTGTAAATGAGAAACTTCTTTATATTGATTCCACCGACCATGTTGCAGTGGCTATCAATGAAGGGAATTTTGCAAAGAAATATAAAATCAGTCCCCCTGTAAAAGTTGTTATTTCGGTCAAAAAGGATAAGTAGCATGCGAGTGGATAAAAGATTTTTATTTGAGCTGCTTTCTTGTCCTACTGCACCTTTTCGCGAATCGATTGTCGCATCGTTTGTGACTAGGTTTTTAGAGAATGAAAAAGTTCCTTTCTTCTTCGATCCTGTGGGTAACGTGGTGGTGGGTGTGAAATCGAAAAGGGACTATCAAAAATCGATTAGGAATTCCGGGAAGGAACCGGTGCGACTTTTTATTGCTCACATGGATCATCCGGGCTTTCATGGTGTCCGCTGGCGTAAAGATAATCTTCTCGAAGTAAAGTGGCACGGCGGGACCCCTCGGAAATTTATTGAGGGTGCTAAGGTGTGGCTCGGAACAAGTAGAGGGGAGTTAGGCGAGGGGATTGTTCAAAAAGCCAATTTAAACACTGCAAAGTCTGCTCTTGAGAGTTCAGAAATATGGGTTGAAAAATGGGACGGTAAAGAGCTCCTGAAAAATGTTAAGCCTAAAGATCTGTTTGGTGCTTTCGCATTCCGGGCGCCAGTTTGGGAAAATAAAAAAAATATATACACTAAAGCAGCAGATGATCTTGTGGGAGTGTTTACTATTTTATCTCTGGCAAAATCCCTGAAAAACAAAAATCGGCCTTTTATAGGCCTTATTTCAAGAGCGGAAGAGGTGGGGTTCATTGGAACCATTGGCCACTTAGCATTGGGATGGCTTGCGGGTAAACCCGATTCTGTGGTGGTGGTGAGTCTTGAAACCTCTCGAACTCTACCAGGTGCTTTGATAGGGAAAGGTCCCATTGTGAGGCTCGGAGATCGAGCAACGCCTTTTGATCCTGGTTATACTCAGTTACTGACCGAATTGGCTGCCAAGAGACTTCCGGGTAAATTTCAAAGACGAATCATGGACGGGGGAACTTGCGAAGCTACAGCGGCCCTAGCTTTTGGATTTAGAGCGGTTGGGATTTCTGTTCCACTTGGCAATTATCATAATCAATCGTTTGAGGGAGGACCGGATTCTCGTGGAGAATGGGGACCGGCACCTGAGTTTGTTAACATTGATGATATCGAGGGGATGCTAGCCCTGTGTGGGGAATTAATGCGTGTGGGACATGCCTGGGCAGATCCTTGGAAAAAAAAGCGTCAAACTCTTTTGAAATTAAAAAGTGATGCCAAACAACTTTTAAAACTTAGGTAGTCTTCGTCGTTTGGAGTGTTTTACTTTTTTCGCAAGCAAATGGGTTGCTGGACCTATCCACTTATAATTTACCAATTTGAGCTTTACTTGATCCGGATTGAAGTTGGGACGATGCATTTTTGCAAGTGCCTGACACTGCTTTTGGGTTCTTAATTTCGAATTGAATTTAATTCGGATCTTTTCTCCGCTGTTTTTTTGACTGAGAATTTCAATATGGCACTGTCCGCCAAAGAGGGGAGCAACCCAAACCAGTAACCCGACCACAGCGTATTCTTTTAGTCTCCACTTTCGCAAACAGCCACTCCTGCTTCACAACCAAAGTCGACATTAAACATTTCAACCTAGATGCCAACGAAAGTAGGCTTGGGGGATTACGAGAAAGACAATTTTAGGCGGTGTGAGTGTCTAAGGTTTGAAAGGTTTTTACCGAGAAATGGGAGAAATTCCTCCGAAGTTTAATCCTCGAGACGATAAAGCACTGACGAGATTTATTAATGATACTTTTCTGGATAGTTTTGGGAATGTGAGCGCTCAATTTGTGCCGTTGAAATTGGAAAAATAACTACGGATCCTGCTGAGAGAGCGGGGTGTCATAATTTTAAAAACATCCCTGACACTGCTGAGGGGGTTTGGTACAATAGGGGCATCGTGAAACTACCCGCACAAAAGAAAATACTCACGGTTTCAATTTGGGCATTGTTAGTTGGTGGGTTATTGAGCATGTCTCGTTGTGGGGATGTCCCTATCAGCCAAAATATCACAATAAGGATGGGCAATCAGTAGATTTCAATTTTCTATGAAACGGATAGGGATCCTATTTAGCTTTTTTTTTAGTTTCGCTTTAAATGCTGGATTTGCTCCAACAGAATTAAAAGCCAAAGTATCTGCCATGTGGATGTCTCGAAGTCCATACTGTGGCAGCCCAATTCTTGTGTTTACCAAATCAAATGTCCTTGCCTATGATGTGCTTGGATTTCCTACTTTGGGAGTGCTCGATAATCAGGACCGAAGTTACGATGGCAGTTACTACTGCCTTATTTTCAAATTGAGTGAACAATTTTCATTTCGGGCTGATATCGATTCAGGGGCTTGTAGCTGGAGTAGTCCCCATACGACTGATGTGTGCACTGCAAGTTACACCAATACAGAGCTAGGGGGACCCACAACAAACTGTACCTCATCTGCAGATGAAACCGTTTATCTTTATTTGAGTACCACTTCGGCATCCAATGATCCTACCGTAGCTACCCAACCTTTTTCCCCGCCCACAGAGCTAGATAACAGTAAGGGGGTTAAATTGAATGCTCCTTTTGTAGTCAGAGGCAATGTCAGTGGGAGACTTGTGATTGACGCTTCTAATCGAATCAATAGCACTGGCGCCAATTGTGTGCTTTCGATGCCTAAGTTTTCATTTGTTAACGAGTGAAATCCTATGCGAACTATTTTTCTTCTTACCCTATCTAATATCTTTATGACGTTTGCATGGTACGGCCATCTCAAGTTTAAAGAGAGCCCCTTGTGGATCGCTATTTTGGTGAGTTGGGGAATTGCGTTTTTTGAATATTGTCTACAGGTGCCCGCAAACAGAATGGGTTACGGCCATTTCTCAGGGGTTCAGTTAAAACTTATTCAAGAAGTGATAACTCTGATTGTTTTTAGTGTCTTTTCCGTTGCGTATCTTAAAGAGCCATTTCGTTGGAACACTTTCATAGGCTTTGGGCTGATGGTGGCAGCCGTCTTTTTTATTTTCAGGAAGTAGGCGAGACGCCGAAGTTCCAGCTGATGTTTTTGCCCCTTTCCGAGATTTTTTGGGTCCTAATGTCTAGACTTACGTCGACTTCTATTGGCCTGTTTAGTCTCGATTCGAAGGTCTCGAGTAACTTGTCGCAGAGCATTTTTAGAAGAGAGGTTTCGTGGGGTAAGGGCATTAGCTTTTGCAAAGTTTTCTTGGGCGAGCGGTTTATTACCTAACCCCAACCAACTTAAACCTAAACCATGGTAGTCCGTTGAAGAAAGAGGATTCAAATTTAGAGCTCTTTCAAAATTGGTTCTAGCCTCTTGGTAGTCTCGCTTAGTTAAATAGATATTTGCAATTTTGCTAAAGTCTTGAGCCTGAGGGTGCAGGGCAACTGAGCTTTTAAAATGGGAAATAGCCTGAGGATAGTCCTCTTCTTTTTCGTAATAGTAACCCAAATTTCGGTGGGCGATACTGCTTTCAGAGTTAATTTCTAGGGCATGATTCAAGAGGGTGGGAGTGTCTTTCCAAAACCCTGTTTGAAAGTAACTTCGAGTGGCTAAAGTAATTAAAAGCAAAGTAAAAACGAGTGGAACCCCAGATTTTTTAGAAAAAGTTCTCAGGAAAAAAGCAATAGCTAGTGCCAACCCCGCCAAGGGAAAATAGAGATCATGATCAGCAACACTAGACGAAGTTTGAAAAAGTAGCCGATTGAATAAGAAGAGGGGCAAAAGAGCAAAAATAAAGAAGGCTTCACCTGCTAGCGCCCACTGAATTTTGTTCCACTTTAAAAAGAGTGTTAAAGAGAAAAGAAAAATGAAAAAAACTGCCGCGGTTGTATGAACAGAGGTCTGATTTAAAACCCAATCCGGGGTTCTGCCGTAATCGATACCCAAATTCAAAGGGAAAAGAATTTTACTGAAGTAGAAACTAAGCGAGTCTAAAGCGAGAACGACCTTGTCTTTCAGATGTAGAGGAGTTTCGGGAGTATGTGCCCAATAACGGGTGGAACGGCCTATCCAAATAGCTGGGGCTGATAGGGCTAGCCAGAGTGAGAGCAAACGTGCCCCTAAGAAAAATCTCTCCTTCCGATAAAGAAAATACATTAAAGCGGCAGCTGCAATGGGAACTGCCACATAGGAAGGGTTGGAAAGGAGACTCAATAGAAATAGGACTGTCGATCCTAAAAATAAAAATTTGAAGCCACGGGATCTGGGCGGCATCTCTTGACCTAGTAAAAACGTTAAGATGGCAAGAAATCCCCAAAAACCTCCTAAGGTCTCTTTTAAGCCTGATACCCAAGCGACCGACTCTACTTGAAGGGGGTGAATCCCAAAAAAAAGTGCCCCAAAAAAGCTTCCTAAAGGGTGACCAGTTAAAAAGCAGAGGAGCCAAAAAAGAACAAAGACATTCGCCAGGTGAAACAGAATGGGCAGACAATGAAAGACAAAAGAGTTAAAACGAAATTTCTTTAAGACACCAGTTTGAGTTCTAGGAATTGAGTCGAGAGGTTGAGGGGGATTTAATTTTCCAGTGATGTTCCATACCGAGTAAGTCGCCGGCATGTAAATGAGGTAGGGCCTTTTCCAAAGATCAAAAATATTTGTGGCATGACTGCTTGAGAATTGTGGGTGGGAATCTAAATGGGTGGGGTCTTCAAGCTGGACAAAATCAAAAAAGGGTACACGAATAAACACTATGGCTGTTAATATCAAAAGGAAAACACTGAGCCGGTAAGTGCGTGTCAATTCTGGGGGTCCCCTGAGTGTTTTTGTTCAATATATTTTCTGGCTCTCTCTTCAGTGGATTCGATAGCTAAAGAACGAGTTGAAAATTGTAAGCCCATCGTGATGAGAAAGCCACTCGACCGAACCGACTTAGAGGCGTCGGGAGTCAGATTCATGAGTCCTTGAAGATATTTAAGGTTAAAAACTAATCGAGTCGTTTTTGAGACATCAGTCTCGAAACCTAAGCCTGCAAGTAAGCTCAGGTCGAAATTGCGAAATTGTTTCATGTCGGGAGGTGAGGGGTATTTATCAGTGCTTTTTCTCACCATAAAGTCTAAGGAAGGACCGAGATCTAAATATAGTTTAGAGCTCTTCGTTCTATGGACAGAGATTCTACCCAGGGTTCGAAATTGAAAATAATTTAAAATAACTGTTTTGGTTGAAGTGTCTCGATAACCTTTTTCAACAATGTAGGCTCCCGGGATTAGCGAGCCTATTTTTTCTGGGAACAATTCTACAAAGATGCCCCCCACCCCGCCGGTTCGACTGAGAGTTGAAGGTGAGGACCGAGAGATGTCCGATAGGTTCACTCCAAGATCAACTCCGTAATTGTAGTCAAAATCATTTCCCCAAGAGGGGAGGGTTAAGAAAGTTAAGCTGAGAAAAATTATTAAATGGCGCATATTGTTAGGCGATGAGATTAGTATACCCCGGGAGCCCCACTTAAGGAAGGTCAAGAGATTAGATTCTGAGGTTTACATCCCAGCCCCTTTCAGCGATTCTTTGGACTCAAAAAAGGGGGGCGATTGCATGGCAAGTGCTTTAGCGGGTCTACAACAGATTCTTGATCTTTTTTTACATCTCGATGTTCATTTAAGCTCGGTGATTCAGAGTTATGGGGTTTGGACCTATGCTATTCTCTTCTTGATCATTTTTTGTGAAACGGGTTTAGTCGTGACTCCCATCCTGCCGGGCGATTCCCTTCTTTTTGCAGCGGGAACCTTTGCTGCAAAGGGGGACTTCAATACCAATCTTCTTATTGTCCTTCTGTGTGTGGCTGCTGTTTTAGGAGATGCTTTAAATTACTCGATTGGCCGTTATTTGGGCCCTAGAGTTTTACAAAGTGATTCCAAAATATTTAAAAAGGAGTATTTGGAAAAGACCCAGAGGTTTTACGAACGTTATGGAGGCAAGACGATTATTTTTGCTAGGTTCATTCCCATTATAAGAACTTTTGCCCCATTCATGGCAGGAGTTGGAAAGATGAAGTACTCCCATTTTGGTTTGTATAATGTGGTGGGCGGAATTCTCTGGATTGTTCTCTTTGTATTGGCGGGGGTATTCTTTGGAAATATTCCAGCTGTTAAAAAGAATTTCACTTTAGTGATCATGGCAATTATTGTTCTTTCGGTAATGCCGGCGGTCATAGAGACTGTGAAAGCTAGGCGTAAGGCTTGTTAGATGGTTACTAAGGAAAAAGAGAAAATCTACATCATTGACGGGAGTTCTTACTTTTTTAGAGCGTTTTACGCCATTCAGAGGCTTTCAACATCTAAAGGATTTCCTACCAATGCCATCTTTGGGTTTATCAATATGCTTCTTAAGGTATTGGAAGTAGAGAAACCCAAACATTTAGCAATTGCATTTGATACGGCTAAGCCCTCCTTCAGAAAAGAAGTTTACAAAGATTATAAGGCCAACCGAGAAGCGCCTCCGGAAGACCTGATTGTGCAGATTCCTCATATATTGCGTTCGGTGGATTGTTTTGGAATTAAACGGCTCGAGAAAGAGGGTTTTGAAGCGGATGACATTATTGGAACCCTTGCTAAACGAGCGGAAAAAGAGGGCTACTCCGTTGAGATCATTACTTGTGATAAAGATCTTATGCAGCTTGTGACCGATGACGTAACCATCTATGACACGATGAAAGACAAACGCTATGATCTCCAAGGCGTGAAAGAGAAATTTGGAGTCGGAGCTCATCAGGTTGTGGACTTTCTAGGTTTGATGGGGGATGCCTCCGATAATATTCCCGGAGTTTCTGGGGTAGGTGAAAAAACAGCTGCTGATCTATTGAATCAATTTGATTCCATGGAAGGGATTTACAAAAACTTAGACAAAATTAAACAGGAGAAACGAAGAGAAACACTTAAAGCCGAAAAAGAAATGGCATTTCTAAGCCGGGAGCTTGCGACGGTGAAGTGTGACGTTCCCATTCAATTTGATTGGGAGGAACTTACCTATAAAGGCCCCAGAATGGCCGATTTAAAAGCGCTTCTTGAAGAGATGGAGTTTCAAAATCTGATGAAGCGGTTCGATTTTAAAACCGATGATGCGAAATTCAAAAAGGGGCATTACAAAACGATAGATACTAAAAAGGAATTGGAAAATCTAATCGAGGCTTGTGAGAAAGCTAGCCTTGTGGCAATTGACACCGAAACAACTTCACTTTCTCCTCACTCGGCTAGGTTGGTGGGAATCTCAGTTTCCTATGCAGACACTAAAGCAGCCTATATTCCTTTGGGCCATTGTCCTGTGGGGGCTCCTGAAACTTTAGTGATCGGGCAACTAGATAATGATTGGGTTCGAGAAAAATTAAGACCACTTCTAGAAGAGCCTCAAATCAAGAAAGTGGGGCAAAATCTTAAATATGATATTCAGATATTAAGAAAGTGGGGTGTCGAAGTAAAAGGAGTTGTTGGGGATACTTTGCTAGAGAGTTATCTTTTGGATCCCGAACAGGCTCACAATTTAGATGCTCTAGCCTTGAGACACTTAGGCCATCAGAATATTAGTTATGAAGAGGTTACCGGCAAAGGAAAGAGTCAAATTTCTTTCGCTGAAGTATCCATTGAGAAAGCGACCGAATACTCAGCTGAAGATGCTGACGTCACTTACCGTTTATATCATCTTCTAAATCCCATGCTAAAAGAGGCAGGCTTAAATAAGCTTTATGAAAAAACTGAAGTGCCATTAGTTGAAGTGTTGGCTGACATGGAGTTTACGGGAATTTCGGTGGATAAAAAGCGTCTCATCGAAATGGACGAGGCTTTGACCGAAGATATTAGTGCAGTTGAGGATAAAATATTTGAGATGGCAGGGGGAGCATTTAATATCAACTCTCCTAAACAGCTCTCACAGGTTCTTTTTGAAAAACTTGATCTCCCTGTTATTCGAAAAACTAAGACGGGTGTTTCAACGGATGAAAGTGTTCTTCAAGAACTTTCAAAATCGCATGAAATCTGTCAGTGGATTTTAAAATATCGAGAATTTAACAAGCTTAAATCTACTTATGTTCAGGGTTTACTGGAACAGATTCATCCCGAGACGCATCGAATTCATACAAGTTTCAATCAGACTGTAACAGCGACAGGCAGACTTTCGAGTTCGAATCCCAATTTGCAGAATATCCCGACGATTGAAGATAAAAGATATGATGTGAGGGCCGCTTTTATCGCTGGGCCAGGGAAGAGGCTTTTATCGGCAGACTATTCGCAAGTGGAGTTAAGAATCTTAGCCGATATGAGCGAAGATCATGAGCTGATGAGGGCTTTTAAGCATAATGAAGATGTTCATGAACATACTGCAAGGCTTATTTTCAAAACTAAAAGCGTTTCATCAGAGCAGAGAAAAGTCGCAAAGACTATCAACTTCGGCGTTGTCTACGGACAGACCCCTTACGGTTTGTCTCAAACACTCAAAATATCTCCTGGCGAAGCGAAAGCTTTTATCGATGCTTATTTTGAAACTTACAGTGGCGTGAAGAGCTTTTTACAATCACTGATTGAAGAGGCTCGTAAAAATGGATTTGTCACGACCAGACTAGGCCGAAGAAGATTCATTCCGGAAATCAACTCGCAGAATCGAATGCGGCGAGAAATGGCTGAAAGAACTGCTATCAATACCCCGATTCAAGGTTCAGCAGCCGACATGATAAAGCTTGCTATGTTATCGACGTATCAGCATCTCAAAAAAGAGCATTTGAAATCCAAAATTTTACTTCAAGTTCATGATGAGTTAGTTCTTGAGGTTCCGGAAAACGAAGAAGGGCTCGCTCAAAAGATTTTAAAGTCTGAAATGGAAGGGGCAATGCCGTTAAAAGTTCCATTAAGAGTAGATATGGGATGGGGTAAAAATTGGCGGGAATGTGAATAAACCCAAGAGTCCCGTTTTGACGCAAAACAATTTCCTCTAAAAAGCCCACGAAAAAAGATAAGTTTCACGCATACCTAACGCATCACATGCCGATGATACTCTGCTTAAGACGCGATCAGTAGCGAGAGTCTCATTGACCGTAAATGTATGGCACATGCTAATATGGCAACATAGGGTAGAGATTCGCTCTACCGTAGTAGCTGGTAGTAAATTCCCAAAAATTAGAAGGCTAAGATGACGCCGTGAGAGGCGAAATGGGATTCGTTTAATTGCGAATTCCCTGGCCTTATATTCTCTGGAGGAAACTGTGAAAATCAACCGCCATTTCACCCAAAATCTAAGCTCTAGTTATGACGGAATCGAATTTGAAGTTAGAAAGTCAGAGATCAAAGAGGCCGATGGCAGAGTGGTATTTGCGCAGGAAGATGTGGTCGTTCCGTCGTCATGGTCACAAGTCGCAACCGACATCTTAGCTCAGAAATATTTTAGGAGGGCGGGAGTTCCGAATGCACAGGGTGAGTTACGAGGCGAGAATGATTGTCGACAGGTTTTTCACAGGATGGCTGGCTGTTGGACCGATTGGGGTAAGCGCCATGGATATTTTGATAGCGATGAAGATGCAAACCATTTCTATGATGAACTTTGTTACATGTTGGCGCACCAAATTGCTGCCCCTAATAGTCCTCAATGGTTCAATACTGGTCTTTACTATGCTTATGGAATTAACGGGCCTGCTCAGGGACATAGTTATGTGGATCCAAAGAGTGGAAAACTCAAAGCCTCTGAGAGTGCCTATGAACATCCACAGCCCCACGCATGTTTTATCCAAAGTGTGAATGACGATCTTGTTAACGAAGACGGCGTAATGGATCTATGGATTCGTGAAGCTCGTCTTTTTAAATATGGCTCGGGTACGGGCACCAACTTCAGTCGGTTGAGAGGAGAGGGAGAGAAACTGACTGGAGGGGGAAAATCTAGTGGACTTATGTCTTTTCTAAAAATTGGGGATCGGGCTGCAGGTGCCATTAAGAGTGGGGGCACGACTCGTCGAGCAGCCAAGATGGTCTGCTTAGATCTCGACCATCCCGAGATTGAAAATTTCATCGACTGGAAAGTGATTGAGGAGCAGAAAGTCGCGGCCTTGGTGGCGGGTTCAAAGATGATCAAAGAACACCTTACGAAAGTTCACCAAGCCTGTATTCAAGGAGAGATCGTTGAGACAGATCTTCAAAAAAATAAAGAGCTAAAAAAAGCGATTCAAAGTGCCAGATCGGTGAAAATTCCTGACAGCGCGATTGCTCGTGTATTGCAGCTTGCCCAACAAGGAGACACCCAAATTGAGTTTCCTGAGTACGATGTGGATTGGCAAAATGAGGCTTATGCGACTGTCAGCGGACAGAACTCGAACAATTCGGTAAGAATTCCGAATGAGTTTTTTGAAAAGCTCGAAAATAATGGAACTTGGAGCTTGAGGTTTCGAACAAGTAAAAAAATTGCTAAAGAGCTTAAAGCTCAGCAATTATGGAATAAGATTGCTTACGCGACTTGGTCTAGTGCGGATCCGGGTATTCAATGTGATACGACGATTAATGAATGGCATACTTGCCCTGCTGAAGGGCGAATTAATGCCTCCAATCCTTGCTCCGAGTACATGTTTCTTGACGATACCGCCTGCAATCTAGCGAGCTTAAATCTCATTAAGTTTTACAATGATGAGACCGGTCAGTTTGATGTTCAAGGCTATCGACATGCTTGTCGATTGTGGACCCTTGTTCTTGAGATAAGTGTTTTGATGGCTCAATATCCTAGTCGGGCCATCGCTCAAAATAGTTACGACTATCGTACACTCG
>Ga0214923_10005186_pt1 | contig 15276 bp, 13 predicted proteins | sample LL1510_MetaG_FD_177993 | JGI IMG/M metagenome (GOLD analysis project Ga0214923, IMG submission 177993) | Freshwater microbial communities from Lake Lanier, Atlanta, Georgia, United States - LL-1510 | ecosystem: Environmental > Aquatic > Freshwater > Lake | place: USA: Georgia | collected...
TCGTCAATCAAGTCTTCAACCACCACCGCTCCCACTTCGGACCAAAACGCCTCGAGGGCGCTCGCCCCATCCGCGGCGTCCCTCTGCCTCACCTGAAAACCCTCCGTGACCTGCGCGTCAACGCCATTGGATAGGTGGTAAAAATTCGGCGGTACGAATCGGAAGTCCGAAGTCCAGATTCAGCAAACGACCCAGGAAGAGATCGGGATGAGGCTCACAACCGCATTAGAGCCGAAACACGGGACACTGTTTCCTTGGGATCCACATGAATCCACGCCTGCCATCCACGGGACTCTCCGGCGGCGATATTCTCAGAACGGTCATCCAGGTAGAGCAAGTCACTGCCGGATAATCCAGAGACACCCTCCACAGCCTCATAGATCCGGGAGTCTGGTTTCATGGAGCGGATCTCGTAGGACAACACCTCGGCAGTGAACTGACCATAGAAAGCAAAGGATTTCCGCACATGTCGAATGGCCTGCGCATTGGTGTTGGAAAAAACATAGGTGGGGACACCCCTACGAACCAATGCCTCCTGAAGCTTCACCATTGGGGTGATTTCAGTGAAGATATCGCCGAACCAATTGAGAAACTCTTCTTCGGCACCACGAAATCCGGTGGCACTCACCACCGCATCATAAAACTCACGGTCGCTCATGAGGCCGGTTTCGTAGCGATGCAGAAGCGGGGTTTGGTTGACCACAGTCAGGATCTCATCGGCGGAGACGCTGGACTGAGTTGCCATTCTTCGGGCTAGGATTCGATAGTCGAAATCGAGAAGCACCTTGCCCAGGTCAAAAACAACAGCACGCGGTACTCGTGAGGCATTCATGAAAATTCGCGCCGCCCCTCCAGGGCGCGGCTCAAAGTAAGTTCGTCGGCGTATTCCAAACCAGCTCCGGCCGGCAGGCCTTGGGCCAATCGAGTGATGCGTGCACCGGCTCCGGCCAGACGCTGGCGGAGGTAATGGGCCGTGGCCTCCCCCTCGACGTCCCCAGAAAGCGCCAACACTACCTCACGGACAGTTCCCTCCAACACTCGGGACTCCAACTCACGGATCCAAAGATCTTCCGGGCCTACGCCATCGAGCGGGCTCAATTTGCCGCCCAAAACGTGATATTTCCCCCGAAAGGCCCCGGATTTTTCAAAACTCAGGATATCCGTGGAGCGTTCGACCACACAAATCACCCCGACATCCCGCCGGTCATCGGTACAAATTCGGCACGGCTGACTCTCGGTCAAACCACCACAACGCTCGCAGGCAACAATGAGCTCGCGAGCCGACATCAATGCTTCAGAGAGAACCCGAACCCGCTCCGGCTCCATCTGGATGACATGAAGAGCCATCCGCTCGGCCGAACGCGGTCCAATACCAGGCAACGATTTGAGCGCGAGGACCAGCGCCTGAATCGGAAGGGGCAACTCGGTCATCGCATCAGCCTGGGTTCAGAACATCCCCGGAAGGCCGAATCCCTGAGTCACGGAGCCCATCTCCTTGTTGGAGATCTCCTTGGCCTGATTGAGCCCTTGGTTGATCGCCGTCAGCAAAAGATCTTCCAAGAATGCCACATCATCTTTGTTCACGGCATCCGGGTTGATGTGAAGCGCCTTCAGTTGTCCATCTCCAGAGACGACCACTTTGACGGCGCCGCCACCCGAGGTGGCTTCAATGGTCTTCTGGGCAATGGAAGCTTGAACGGTCTCCATCTGCTGCTGGATGCGCTGTGCCTGCCGCATTAGTTTTCCAACGCTGCTCATAGTGTGTGGTTGCGAACTGAAATTGTTGTCGTTTCGGCCCAGAGTCTGGACGAGAGATCCCACAGGTGGCAACCACTGGGGTCGATATTGAGACCGGACACGTCAGTTGCCTTCAGCGGGACCTCGGACTTCCATGATCCGCCCTTTGAAAACCTCCAACGCCTGACGGATCAGCGGGTCATTGAGGAAATCATCCTTGTTCAACAAGATCGGTGCCACCGCCTTAGGCTTGGCCTCGAGTGGCTTGACCTCGGCAGCCGAGGGACGGGCGCTCTGCCGGGTTGAGGCTGCAGTGCCCACCACCGAGACGGCCGGTTCCGAAACCAAGCGGCTCTCCGAGACCACGAAACGAAACGTCACCATTTTACCGGTGATGGTCTGAAGCACCGCCTTCAGGGTGCTTATGTTCCGAGCGGTGTCGAGATAGGCATCGGGCGGGTGCGCAATGGTCAATGTATCTCGCGACCAACTCTCAGCGCGACTCTGCTGCAGCGCTGCCCGGAGGAGTCCCTCGCTGTGAGGCAATTGCGCCATCAATACCTGCCAGATCGCTTCGATGGTTTGCGAACTCTCCGATAGCAACGGCGCCGAATCGGAAGGCGGCTTGGCTGGAGCACTCAAAACCGGGACTGAAGAGACGGGTGCAGCCGGAAGGTCGGTCACCGGAGACGCTGAGGGAATCGGAGCCGCCAGAGGTTTCGGCACTGGCGGATTGATCGGGGCGGACACCACCGCGGGAGCCGCGGTGTTAGCCTTCGCTGCAGGTGCCACTGACGGTACAGACGCCGCTACCGCAAGATCTGCCGAGACCTGATCCCGCATGGCCTTCAATTGCTTGAGCACGGCATCGAGGCTCGTAGCCTCACGCGCTTGAATGACCTTCAGCAGTGTGACCTCCATGAAGATGCGCTTGGAGGCCACCTCCCGCTGACGGCCCTCGGCAGCGCTCAACACTTCCATCACTCGAGTCAGCACGTCGGCGTCAATTAGCTTGCCCTGTCGAGTCAGCGCCCCCATCTCGGCTTCACTGACATTGAGCAAACCCGCCTCGGAACCGGAGACCAGAAACAGTAACAAATTGCGGAAATGATTGAGCAAGTCCGCCAGCAGACGACCCAGGTCTTTGCCGGAACCCGTCAATTCCTCCAAGATCCGCAATGTGGTGGCGACATTGCCTTCCAAAAGCCCGTCCACCAGCTGCATGAGCTGCGCCCGGGCCGCCAGGCCGAACATCGACAGCACGTCGGATTCCACAATTCGGTCGCCACAAAAACTGATCAACTGGTCGAGAGTCGACTCGGCATCCCGCATGCCGCCGTCCGCACCGCGGGCAATGGCTAGGAGGGCGTCCGCATCGATGGAGACCTTCTCTTGCTCGGCGATCCAAGCCAGATGCTTGACGATGAGTGCGGCAGGAATCCGGCGAAGATCAAACCGCTGACATCGACTCAGAATCGTGGGCAGAACCTTCTCCGGATCGGTCGTCGCGAAGAGGAACTTCACATGCGGCGGGGGCTCCTCCAGCGTCTTGAGCAGCGCGTTGAAAGCTGCCGTCGAGAGCATGTGCACCTCGTCGATTATGTAGATTTTGAACTTGCCCGAGGCCGGCGCGAACTTGGCCGTGTCCCGCAGTTCACGAACTTGGTCGACGCCGTTGTTCGAAGCACCGTCGATCTCCAACACGTCCAATGAGCGCCCCTCGGTGATCTCCTTCACCCGCGGGTCGCTATCGTCAAACTCGGCGCTGGGTCCACCAGTGCAATTGAGCGCCTTGGCAAATATGCGCGCCAAGGTGGTCTTTCCGGTGCCACGAGGCCCACAAAAGAGATACCCATGCGCGATCCGCCCCAGACGGATGGCATTGGCCAAGGTGGTGGTCACATGTTCCTGCCCCACAACGTCTGCAAAACGCTGGGGACGGTATTTTCGGGCGATGACCTGGTAACTCACGGTTGGAAGACAATTGAAGTCCGAAGCCCGCTAATTGGAAAGCAAACAGCGTGTTCGAAAACACAGACTCCCTATCGTCCGGGAGGCCATGGCATGGAGCCTACTTGCCGAACTTGCGGAGGTACTTGAGGGCCACCTCCAGGTCGTCGTGCCAAGGAGCCGTGATCTCGACCCGCCGCTCATCGTCCGGATGGGCCACTCCCAACTTCCAAGCATGCAGGGCCAACGAAGGCGTCAGCGGACGCTCTTCCTGCCCTTCTTTGAGACGATAGGACGGTTTCAGGGCCGAGAGGAAGAGCCGACGACCTTCCCCGTAGAACTCATCTCCGTAGATGGGAAATCCAGCAAACTTGAGGTGAACGCGGATCTGATGGGTCCGACCTGTCTCGGGATGGCAAGACAACAAGGTCACTCCACGGAACCGCTCCAAGACCCGAAACCGGGTGACGGCCTTCTTGCCGTCCTTGGACCAACGCATCATGCCCGTCAGGCGGGGATCTTGCATCAGCTTGAGGTCCACCTCGAACTCGTCCTGCTCCGGATTGCCGGGAACCAGGGCCACATAGGTCTTCTCCGGCTTCGCCCCCCCGAACTGGTTCGCCAAGTGGATGAGCGCAGGCTTGTCCTTGGCCAATAGCAGAACGCCGGTGGTCTCGAAATCCAACCGGTGGGCGTTGGCCAGGTAGTCCAACTTCCGGCTCGCCGCCCATTCCGCTCCACGCTCAACGCCCGCATGGAGGAGCTTCATGAGGTTCGGACGATCCGGGTCGTAGCGGTCCGGCGATGTCAGCAACCGCGCCGGCTTGTCGATAGCGAGAAGGCGGGAGTCTTCGTAGACGACCGGGACGGGCCAAAACTGACCGGTCCCCGGTGCGGAGAGTTTGATGACCGGCCCAGGGGCCTTCATTGAGCGGGCGGGACGCCAGACAGGGTCGTGGGCTTGGATGCCAAGGCTCCTGACTTCTGGAACTCGGAGGCAAACCAAGACTGGAACACGGCCATGCGGCGCTGCTGGCGGGCCTCGGCAAGAGCCGTCGGCAAAGCCAGCTTCACGGCTTCATCGGAGACAGGCTCCTTCTTCTCCAAGTACAGGACGAAACCCCCATCGGAGCTTTCGGTGTAGCGGGAAACGCCATTGGACTTGGCGCTCGTCGCGGCATTGCGCACGAGGTAGAGGTTCAGACGGGAATCCAAACCTGCGACGTTTTGCGCAGCGGTCGTGAATTCCGGAACCGAGATCACCGAGACCTTCTCGGACGAAGCGATATCGGCAAAGCGCTTTCCAGAAGCCAGTCCCGCCGTGGCAGTCGCTTGAAACTTTTCACCTGCCTCGCGTGTTGCAGCACGGGCGCGATCCATTTTGTAGTCTTGAAGCACCCGCTCGCGAACCGTCTCAAAGGAAGGAATCTCTGGAGGAAGCTTGGTCTGCAGCATCGGAATCACCACGAAGCCGTCGCCATCCAAAGGCTCGGTGTAGGGCGTCTCCGCATTCAGGCCAGCCACCCGCTGCGGCAGACTCTGAACGGTTTCCAAGCCCATGATGCGCTCGCCGGTTCGGAACGGGGTGGTGCTGCGCAATGGCACCTTCAGTTTGGAGGCCGTCATCGCAAAGGAGGATGCAGTGACATTGGTCAGGGCACCCAATTCGTCGTTGAAACGGACAGCGGCCTGACGGGCCAAGCCCAAGGCCCCTTGCGACGAAGCTTCGTCACGGATCTTGCGAAGCGCAGCTTCCTTGCTGAGCACCTTGTCGTTCTCGTCGCGGAACATCTCGGCGCCACGCTGCCTGTAGAACTCCTCCAACCGATTGGTGAAACCGGCTTCTTTGGAGATCATCGACTCGGCCTCGGCGATGTAGTTGGTCGCATCGAAACGCACGTACACCAGCACCGAGCGCTCGGGAATGCGGTAGTAGGCGATGCGGTTGCTGTAGAACTTGGTCAACTCTTCCGGCTTGGCCGTGATGCTTGCTACGCGATTGGAAACACTGAAGAGAGCGGCCTTGGTCACCCAGCGCTCGTTGTCGCGGCGATAGTCGGACTCCACCTCGCGGGGCGTCACCAAACGGGAGGCAGCACCAACCGTCTCGACCATATGTTGAATGGCCACCTGCTGGCGGATGTGTTCCAGGAACGTGGACTCGTCGATGCGGGTGCGCTGAAGGAGGTTCTGGATGAAGACGTCGTAGTTGAAGGTTCCCGTGCTGGCGTCCTTGAAGTTCTCCCGCAGGTACTTGCCCACGGCATCGTCACTCACTTGGATGCCCATTTCCTTCACCTTGGCTTGAAGCACCATCAATTCGGCGACCTGCCGCTCGTTGTCAGCCGATGCTCCGCGGGCTCGGCCACCGCGCAGTGCGTCATCTACGGAGACCGCCGTGCGGGCCTTGAGCAACTGATCACGGGTGATCGGTCGGCCGTAGAGCTTCCCGAAATCGGTGCCACCGAAGTCGAAAGAGTTCCGACCGCCTCCAGCATCGCTCCAGATGACGAAGCTGGCGATGACCGCGGTGACGATGATGGCCCAGAGCCAGTTCGAATGTTTGCGAATCGATCCGATCATAAAGTTTGCTGAGTCTGCGGAGCCGCAGAAAGTAATGGCTGGGGGAAAACCCGGTCAAACCGTAAAACGGACGGTCTTCTTGGTTTCGGCACCAAGATTTTCACCGCTCGCCGCCCTCCTGCCTCGTAATCTTGCCCGGCCACTGCATTCACAATCCACAGGAATGAACCCTTACGGTCGACTCATCGGTTGCCTTACCTGGGATGATTCCGTTGGGAACCCGGTGATGGCGGATTCTCTCGGAAGGCCAGGCGAGAACGAGGAGGCATCCATGGCGCAGCCCGTAACGAGCGATCAACGACGCTCTTGCGGAAGGAGGTGCAGCCAGCACGACGGCTCCCAAGGAATGGTTCCGACCAGAAGGTCGTCACCCCGAGGCCTGGGACTGCGAAGACCAATCCGACAGCTTGCGATACGCTTCGGGTTGCTGAGACGGGGTGGCCTCGAAGCTCTCGGAAATTGAAAAGGCGGAATGGTTGCCCATTCCGCCTTTAGAGCCTTTCTGCAGACGGGCTCTTGGAAAGTGCTCGGCAGGTCACCGAGAGGCCAACAGTCCACTTACTGAAGATTGGCCAGAGCGGCCTTCACGGCCTCGAAGTTGGGCAGGTCCTTCGGCGTGGCAGTCTGTTCGGCGTAGTGGACATTGCCGTCCTTGCCGATGACGAACGCGGCGCGAGCCGAGGTGTCACCCACGCCGGCCAACATGGGGAACAGCACCTCGTAGGCCTTGGTCGTCTCCTTGTTCAGGTCGCTGACCAGCTTGATGCCGATCTTGCTCTGATTGGCCCAAGCCTCTTGCGCGAACGGGCTGTCGACGCTGATGCCAATGACATCCGCATTGAGACCGGTGAATTGCGAGAGACCGGCCGTGATGTCGCACAACTCTTGGGTGCAGACTCCGGTGAAGGCCAGAGGAACGAACAACAAGACGGTGTTCTTGGAGCCAAAATTGGCGCTGAGCTTCACGTCAACCAGACCGGTTGAGGTCTTGGACTTGAGGGTGAAGTCTGGGGCGGCGGATCCGACAGCGATAGGCATAGTTTGTACGAATTTGACGGTTTTTACCAACGATTGCCCCGAAGCCATAAGCCGACTTGTTCGACCTGTCAAACCCCGCGTTGCCCAGCAACCCGGCCGGGCTCCTCGATTTCTCATCCAAGGACCCAACTTTTTCTAGCGACTTCAATCCCTCAACAACTTCCGCATAGCACCCATCAGGACCGACTCCACTTCGGGTGCCACATTTGATGACCTCGGTTCGGTCTCGTACCCACCCTCGGTGTAAGCGACCGTGGTACCAATGTAGTAAGGTCCGTAGTCCCCGTAGGCGGCCATGGCCACAAACAAGTCCTTCCGTTCCGCCTTGGCCGCCAATTGGTACTCCACAAACAGTTCGCCGGGCATGTGCAGAATCCGGGCCCGCCCCAGTGCTAGACAACCGATGTCGATCCGGTGCCCGGCCTTGGCCCGCCGCAACCAGGCCAGGCGCCCTGCCCCATTGGCCGTCAAGAAGCTCGCCTCACGCCCCTTCAACTGGGCGACCAAGCGGTCTTCGTCCAAGTGACGTGACACGGGCAGTGCCACCGATTCGGATCGCCAACGCAACTCGTGGGTGGCCACCGGATCGCGACGGGTCGCCTCCCAGGCCCGCCGCATGCCGTCCGCCAAACGTTCTCCAAGGATCCGCCGGTTGGCCGGCGCGCCGTCGTTGTACTTGCCGGCCCCGATGTTGCCACCGGCCCCGTTGAAATGGACGTGCAACGCCTCGGGCACGGCAATCTGTCGGAGAAAACGGGCGACTCCCGGAAAATCCGGATTGGCGATGCCGGTGCGGTAATAGCTCTGAGGATGGGTGGCATAGTAGCTCAATACCGCCACTGGGCGTTCGTCATTCCAGAAGCTCACGAGCGACACCATGGGGTCGATGACACCCTCGGGTTCGGCTCGGACGGCGGGGTCGACCGTGGCCGTGTAGCGCACGGTCCGTACCTTGCCGTCGGGTCCGAAGATGCGCCGATTGGAAGCCACCTCGCGCACCTCGGCTTGACCCGTGCCGACCTGATTGAACGGCCGGGCCTGGGAGGTGGCGCGCGCCACGGCATTGCTGAGTCGGCCCAAAAACTCACGAGCAAAGGTTCCCTCATAATTCAATGGGCTGACCCCGCCATCGCGAAGAATCTTCTCCGCGCTGAAATCACATTCAGGCGCATCATGCTGATGCAGCGCATGTACCGCCACCCGGTCGACGCTCGTTCCCGCTGCCGCGGCCAATTGCTGCCGAAACACATCGTGGCCTTCGTTGCCGATGCCAATCCAATCGACTGCGCAGAGAACCACCGGACGCTCCAACCCCAAGACCACGACGCCACGGGCTCGCAGACCCAGATCCCAGACGTTGGTGACCGGGTCGTAGGCCAATCGCGATCCGATGGGCGGAGAGGCATCGATGTCAAAAAGCCCCACCCGCAACTGGGCCTGCGCGGAGACGACCAACACCCAAGCCCACACCAGGCAACCTGAGATCCATCTTGTTCGGGGGTTCATGAGGCTGAAGCTACCCAGATCCGCCCGGCTTTCGAGGTGAAGTTTCCACGCAGGTTTTCGTAGGAGGGGTCTGGGCGGTTTTGGCATCTTCACCCTCATGCATTCCCTTGGGCGCGGATTGGCTTGGACCCTGGTCGCGGGGCTCGGGGCCTTCGCTTACTTCATTCTGGCGACCCAGCGTCAAGAACCGGTCAACTCGGCCTACATCTTGGTGGCAGCCTTGTGCACCTATGCCATCGGATACCGGTTCTACTCACGTTGGATCGCCGCCAAGGCCCTGATGCTGGACGACCGACGGGCGACGCCCTGTGAACGCCATGAAGATGGACGGGAGTTCGTGAAAACCCACCGCTGGATCGTCTTCGGACACCATTTCGCCGCGATCTCCGGACCTGGGCCTTTGGTGGGCCCCGTGCTGGCCGCCCAGTTCGGCTACCTTCCCGGAACCCTATGGATTCTGATCGGGGTGGTCCTCGGCGGTGCGGCCCAAGACTTCCTCATCCTCGCCGCATCCATGCGCCGCAACGGCCGTTCCTTGGGGCAAATGGTGAAGGACGAATTGAATCCCTTCCTCGGTGCTCTGTCCCTGGTGGCGATTCTGTCGATCATGATCATCCTCCTGGCGGTGCTGGGGTTGGTTGTCGTGAAGGTGCTCGCCGAGAGCCCTTGGGGCGTTTTCACCGTTGGGGCCACGATCCCCATCGCATTCTTGATGGGGCTGTACCTGCGATTTGTGCGGCCGGGCAAAACCCTGGAGGGTTCGATGCTTGGCGTTCTCCTGCTGATCGCAGCCGTCTGGGGAGGTCAATGGATCCACAGCAACCCTGCGCTCGCCAAACTCTTCACTTTCTCCGCCGAGCCTTTGGCCTGGGCCATTGTGCTCTATGGGTTCGCCGCGAGCGTGCTACCGGTCTGGTTGTTGCTCGCGCCGCGGGACTACCTCAGCACCTTCATGAAGCTCGGCACCATCCTCGCCCTGGCCGCAGGCGTGCTGTTGGTGCTGCCCACCCTCAAGATGCCCGCGTTGACCGCCTTCATCGACGGCTCGGGGCCCGTGGTTCCGGGCAAGTTGTTTCCATTCTGCTTCATCACCATCGCCTGCGGGGCCATCAGTGGTTTCCACACGCTGATCGCCAGCGGCATTACCCCGAAAATCATCACCCGTGAGAGCTATGCCCGGCCCATCGGATACGGGGCCATGCTCTTGGAATCGCTGGTGGCCATCATGGCATTGATCGCTGCCTGCACTCTCGAACCCGGGGTCTATCTGGCGATCAACATCGCGGGCACGGGCGCCGACGCGGCCGCCATCGCGGCAGACACTGTGGCCAAGGTCCGGGCCACGGGATTCACTCTGGAACCCGGTGTGATGGACTCGCTGGCACGACAAGTCGGCGAGAGTTCGCTCTACGGGCGGACCGGGGGAGCCGCCACGCTGGCCGTCGGCATGGCAAACCTGTTCTCCCAAGTGACACACGGTCGCTGGCTCGATGTTTGGTACCACTTCGCCATCATGTTCGAGGCGCTCTTCATCCTAACAACTCTGGATGCCGGCACCCGAGTGGGCCGATACCTCCTTCAAGATGCTCTCGGTCACCTCTGGAAACCCCTGGGAGACGTGCGATCGACCGCCGCCGGAGCCCTGGCCAGTGCACTGATCGTGGCCGGGTGGGGATGGTTCCTGATCCAAGGAGTCCGGGACCCGTTGGGCGGTATCAATTCGCTGTGGCCACTCTTCGGCATCGCCAATCAATTGCTGGCCGCCATCGCTCTGGTGCTGGCCACCACCCTGCTCCTCAAACACAGCCTGGCCCGTCGGGAATCTCCGGCGATCGCGTGCGTCGCGCTGCTGCCCCTGATTTGGCTGCTGGCCGTCACCGGCACCGCAGGATTCCAGAAGATCTTCCACCCCTCACCCCGCATCGGCTTCTTGGCCACCGTCCGGGACCTGGACCAGAAATACCCCGCCCTTCAACGAGCTGCAGAGTCCGCGCCCGAAGATGCCGCAGCCCAGAAAGCCCTTCGCGCCAACCGCAGCCGCCGGCTCAACAACGCCCTGGACGTGGGAGTCACGGCCATCTTTCTGGGACTCGCTGGTCTGATCGTCACTGGAGCCGTGGTGGAGTGGATCCGCCTGCTGCGCGGCCGGCGGGCGCCCGACTCGAGCGAGGAAGCGCCGGAGTGGCTCCCGGAATCGGCGTTGGCCGACGGGACCCATCGCACCGGTTGGGCCGGAATTGTTGCGCTGGGCTTGGCCCTGCTGCGCAACTGGTCGGGACAAGACGCTGTGGATCGCACGGCCCGTCAACTCGAGGCGAATGTCTCACAACAACTGCCGTCGCAAGCGGTGTTGATTCCCCTGCCCGAAGTGGCCGAGGCCGCCCGCCGCCACAACGCCCCCATCGCCTACGTCCAAGCGGCCGAGGCCCGTCTCAACGGCCCCAACCGCTGCTGCTGAAATCCCGCGAGAGTCAGCGCCTCCTATCTACACAAAAGCAGCCACTCCCAACTAACCATCAACACCCGTTTCGAGCTGGAATTCAGACGATGGCAAACCGGATTCTACCGGAGCGGATTGAGTGATCACCCGCGGCTGAAGGCCCCTCGCCCAAGGCGAGATCACGACAACGTGGGCGCGACATGCTACTCCCACCGGCCAGTGACTACCGGGAGGCCGGTTCAGTCCGGAGGAACAGTTGGGCCGCAGAATCGGCAAAGCGCAGACCGGCTCGGGTCAACCGGAAATGGGTCGGAGTGATCTCGGCCCAGCCCCGGGACACCAGTTGGGCCATCTCCGCAGGCCATTCGGTTCTGAGGTCGAAGCCCGTCCGAGCTTGGAATTCTTCCCAAGGCCAACCGGCATTCATTCGCAGACCGAAGGCGGCCATTTCACCGGCTCGCCCAAGGGGCGGGAGGGCTTCGGCAAACTCTTTGGCCCGACGGCCTTTTTCCAATTGCTCGCAGTACAACACGGTGTTGGACCAATTGCGCGAGCGCAACCCACGCACCCATTCGCTCGCGCTGGGGCCCAAACCGTAGCTGTCCCGTCCGCGCCAGTAGCCGACATTGTGTCGGCAAGCGAAGGCCGGGATGCCGGGCTCCGCCTCGGGCCGATCCACCGATTCGGCCACCCGACGACGGCGGGCGAAATTGGCGACTTCGTAAGCCCCGAAACCCGAGGCTGCGACGCGGTCGTAAAGCACCTCGTACTGGTCGGCCGCCAGGTCGTCATCCACATCGCATTGCCCGGCTTTCAGTTGCTCGTAAAGGGGAGTATCCTCTTCGTAGATCACCTCGTAGCAACTGAGATGCTCGGTGCCCAGGGCCAAGGCCTCGTCCAGGGTGCGGTTCCAGATGTCCATCGTCTGGCCCGGGATGGCGAACATCAGGTCGATATTGATGTTCTCGAAGCCAGCCTTTCTCAAGATGTCATAGCTGCGGAACACCATGTCGCGGCTGTGGACACGCCCCAACCGGTCCAAGAGCGCCTCATCGAGCGATTGCACGCCCATGGAAATGCGATTGACCCCGAACTGTCGCAAGAGGGCTGCCTTGTCGGCCGAAACGGTCGCCGGATTGCACTCCACGCTGAACTCCGGAGCATTGCCCAAGCCCAAGCGGTGGAGGGTCGTCAACACCGACTCCCATTGCTTGAGACTCAACAGCGACGGAGTTCCGCCTCCGAAAAACAAGGTCTTGGGTCGGCAATCTTGGGCGATGAGTTCCAACTCCCGCAGAAGCGCCTGGACGTAGCGCTGAATCAATTCGCCCGAGGCAGGGCCCGAGTAAAACGCGCAATACTCGCACTTTTGCGCACAGAAAGGCACATGCACGTAGAGCGACTCGACCGGAGCGCTCACCGACCCCGCCGCCGGAATCCATGTGGTGCCGTTGGAGACCAACCGAAGCGGCGCACCCAGGAGGGATGGGTTCGAGGAGAGAGATGAATTCACAAGTGAAGGTGCTGCCAGAGGGCTGCGGGTTGCAGTCGGAGGTTGACGTAAAAGGGGCCGAAGTCGCCGTAGCGGGCCGTGACTTCGTCGAATCGCATTTCGTAGACGATGCCCTTCACGTCATCCAGTCGATGGGCCAAGAGGGTGACCCCCCATTCCCAATCATCGATGCCCGTGGATCCCGTGATGAGCTGGCTGATCTTGCCGGCGTATTTACGGCCAGTACGCGCATGGGTACCCATGAGAGCCTTGCGGGCTGCGAAATCGAGCATGTACCAATTGTCAGCCCCGGAGCGCTTCTTGCTCATGGGATAGAAACACACGATCGGCCAGTCGTCCTGAAGCTCCGGATTGAGCCGATAGAACTTCTGACTCTCATTGCGTTTCTTGGCCGCCTCGAGGGCCTGTCCGAACTCCGGCGAATCGGGAGTGTGACGGGGCTCAGCCGTCTCGAGATGGCGACGGAGATCGTCCTCGCTCGGAACATACTCCGGCAACTCGGTCACACTCAGGTAGGAAAAGACGGGAACCAAGGTGCCTGGCGGAAAACAGGCCTCCAGATCGCGGTGGACTGCGGAAAGTCCATCGAGCGTCGCGTGGAACAGGATGAATCCGAGATCGGCTTTCCCGCCCACGTTGGCCAGCGTCATCAACCGCGGATGAGCGGGACCGGGAAAACGGGCAGCCAAGGCCTCCAGGCGAAGGCGCACCTGGTCGGACTCACTGGCAGGAAGCCCTGCCCAGCGGACCCGGTCGATGCGATAGAGCAAATGCTGAACGTGAATGCCTTGAGAAAGGGCGATGGGATTCATGGATTTTCAGGGGCAACACGGCCGATCCGGGCGTGGGAGTGCATCACTCGACGGCCAGCACATGGTCCAGCAATTGTGCCAATTGATCGGGAATCCCCCGCTCTGCGGCGACGAGCTTGGCTCCGGCCTCCAGAGCGGCATTCACCAATTGTTGGTTCTTGGAATCGCAGTAGCCCAGGACGGGCACATGCGCCAGATCCGGGCTGGCCCGCAATTGACTAATGATCCCGCAGAAATCTCCATGGCGCAGAGCCAGGTCGGCGATGACGACCATGGGCTTGTGTTCTCGCACCAGGCGGGGCACATCCACGGCAGTCTGGGTCGCCGTGACGCGGTAGCCGAGATCGGTCAAGCGGTTCACCACCTGAGTTCCGGGAACGAGTTTCTCGTAGAAGACAATTGCCAAGGGTCGCGTCACCTTCGACAGGTTGGGAGACACGCCTCCCGAAGGCAAGCGGCCCTTCCCCGGCTCTCATTGCCCAATCCATGGCCCTCACCGTTGCCGGGCCAAAAACAAACCGCGCGAAAAAGGGGATTGGAAGGCCGACCGTTTTGGCCCGATCCTGCCGCTACTGTTTTCTCCGACCATGCTCTCGAAACTCTTCCCGCCGCGCCCCGGACCCAAGGCCTCCGGTCGGACGATCTATCGGGCATTCTACCCGTGGACCATGATCTCGCCGCCGATGTATGCCGACAACATCGACCTGGCTCGCCAGGTGCGCGACATCCCGGGGGACGTCGTCGAATGCGGTGTCTGGCGCGGTGGCATGGTTGCTGGCATCGCCTCGGTGCTGCGCGGGCAGAACCGATCCTACCACCTCTTCGACAGCTTCGAAGGACTGCCCGAGGCCAAGGACATCGATGGCAACGCCGCCAAACAGTGGCAGGCCGCGAAGACCGACGCTTACTACTTCGACAACTGCAAGGCCGAGCAAACTTACGCCGAAGAGGCCATGGCCAAGGCGGGTGAATCGCGGTTCAAGATCTACAAGGGGTGGTTCAACGAAACGGTGCCCGGGGTCCGCATCGATCCCGGTATCGCCCTGCTGCGGTTGGACGGAGACTGGTATGAATCGACCTGGGTGTGCCTGGAGGCCTTCTATCCTCAGGTCGTGAAGGGCGGCATGATCCTGATCGACGACTACTTCATCTGGGACGGCTGCTCGAGAGCCGTCCACGACTACTTGTCAAAGACCCAGAGCACCGACCGCATCCGGCACTCTCCGGAAGGCGTGGCCTATCTGGTCAAGGGAGCCCCGAACACCTACGAGAAATACCTGGCCGAAAAAGCGGCCCACCGAGGTTCTTGACGGCTACTCCCAAGACGGCCGAAAGGACCGTTTTTCGGATGGGTTCCCCGGAACTTTCTCAAGGAATGACGGCGCCTGACTTGGCATTCCCGGCAAATCGGACATAATCACTCCAGTTCAATGAGCAACATCGTCGGCATCGACCTCGGAACCACCAACTCTCTGGTCGCCATCGTGGAGAGCGGCATTCCCTACGTCATCGCGGATGCGGAGGGCCAACGTCTCACTCCTTCGGTGATCCATGTTCCTGCCAACGGCGGAGAATTCTTGGTGGGACACGCCGCCAATCGGGTGCGCGTTGTGCACCCCGAGCGCACTCTGTACTCCACCAAGCGGTTCATGGGCCGGCGCGGCTCGATGCTCACCCCGGAAGACCTCCGAGTGACC
>Ga0214923_10005187_pt1 | contig 15272 bp, 19 predicted proteins | sample LL1510_MetaG_FD_177993 | JGI IMG/M metagenome (GOLD analysis project Ga0214923, IMG submission 177993) | Freshwater microbial communities from Lake Lanier, Atlanta, Georgia, United States - LL-1510 | ecosystem: Environmental > Aquatic > Freshwater > Lake | place: USA: Georgia | collected...
CTCTTCTTTTTTTGCGTGCAGGTTTGGCACAGGGGTATAATGTTCAGCTATGGGTAAACGTGGTCCCAAAAGTGTGAAGAAAAAAGGATTGCCCGCGCAGGGTAATATCCCCGATCCACCTAAATGGCTCGATGGTGTGGGTCTTGTGGAGTGGATTCGGGTGCGTGATTTGCTGCAGTCTCGCGGACTCCTTAGTGCGGAAGACTGGGCGATCCTTAATGTCTACGGCGGTTCGATTCAGATGATGGACCGTGCCGCATGCGTTCTAGCGGAGCACGGGATAACATCCATAGCGAAAAATGGGATGGAAATACAGCACTCAGCCGTGGGGACCTTCAATAAAGCCGGCGAGCAAATGATTCGTGTAGCGGCGAGGCTCGGATTGTCTCCCGCAGATCGTGCATCAATGACGGCACCAGATAACAGCACGGAGGCAAATGGGAAGGGCGCGAGGTTCTTCAAGGTCGTCCGATAGCTCACGGCTGGCGGGCGTTATGAAAATCTTACCCAGCTACGACCCGTGGCGAGGAGCGGTTGACTACGTATTCGACGAACCTACCGCACGTCGCGCCATCTCATTCTTCAGCGACATGCTCACTCACGTCGAAGGGCGATGGGCCGGCAACCCGTTCAAGCCTGAGTCGTGGCAGCAGGCGATTATCGGCAACCTGTTTGGCTGGCGACACAAGCGAACAGGGGTTCGGCGATATCGCGAAGCGTTTGTCTACGTCCCACGCAAGAACGGCAAGACTAATCTCATTGGCGGTACGATCAACTACATCTTCCACTGCGACAACGAGCCAGGGGCACAGATATACCTAGCGGCTGCTGAACGCGATCAGGCTTCTTTGTGCTTCAATATTGCGGCGCAGATGAATTACGCAAACAGCGAACTTCTTAACCGTTGCGATATCTACCCAGGTCGCAAACAGATCGTAATGAAGTCGCACCTGTGCAGCGGCAAGCAGAGCGAAATCAAAGCAATCTCTGCGGACGCAAACACCAAGCACGGATTCAATATTCACGCAGCCGTGATCGACGAATTACACGCGCAGCCCAACCGCGATCTTGTAGACGTACTACAGACGGGCACTGTTTCTCGCGTGCAGCCGATTATTTTTCACGTAACAACCGCAGACTTTGATAGACCGAGTATTTGCAATGAGAAACATGATTACGCTTGCAAAGTTCGTGATGGCATTATTGACGATCCTAGTTTTCTCCCTGCAATATGGGAAGCAACCATAAACGACGATTGGAAGCACCCGGACACTTGGAGGAAAGCCAACCCCAACTTTGACGTATCCATTCCGTTTGAGTACATGCAGCGCGAATGCCAGAAAGCTCAGGATTCCCCAGCGTACGAAAATACATTCAAGCGGCTCCATCTCAACATCAAGACACAGCAAGACGTGCGCTGGCTGTCGATGGATCGTTGGGATAAATCCGATGCGGAACTTCCCGTACTGGATGGCAAGCCGTGCATTGCGGGGCTGGACCTTGCCTCCACTTCCGACTTGTCTGCACTCGTGCTATTCTTCCCCAGCGACTCAGGACCACACTATGTTGTACCCCACTTCTGGCTTCCGATGGACACAGCCACGAAACGAGATCGCGAGGATCGTGTTCCTTACCTGCAATGGATCAATCAAGGATTTTTGCGAAAGACTGATGGGAATGTGACAGACTACGACATCATTCGTCGGGACGTTAATGAACTCCGCAAAAAGTACAACATCAAAGAGATTGCCTTTGACCCTTGGAACGCCACCCAGCTTGCCAACCAATTGTCGCAGGATGGCTTCGAGCTGGTGAAGTATGGCCAGTCGATGGCGAACATGAACGAACCATCCAAGAGACTAGAGAAGCTCATCGGCGCTCAGTCCATTGCGTTTGGTCGCAATCCTGTACTTAGGTGGATGGCGTCCAATGTAACGGTAATGCAAAGCTCCGATGGTCATATTAGACCAGACAAAAAGAAGTCCACCGAAAAGATCGATGGCATCGTGGCTCTTATTATGGCTATCGGTCGTTGGATCGTTTCCCAAGACACTACCAGCGTCTACCAGAAGCGGGGGATCATTACGCTATGAGCACGGCACAGCCCAAGCGATCGCGCTCGAAGAAAACCTCCGCACGGTCGTACGGCGGGTGGGGTGCTTTGGTTAATGCAACAGCGGGCACCGAGGCGAATATCCGTATCGACGAGCAAACCGCAATGACATGCTCGGCGGTGTATGCGTCGGTACGGCTGCTGTCTGAAACGATTGGATCTCTACCGCTTGTGGTCTATGAGCGGCAAATGGACGGTAAGCGACGTGCTGATGATAACGCGGTGTATCGCGTGTTGCACGACACCCCAAACCCGTTCATGTCTGCGATGGTATTCCGCGAAACAATGATGTGCCACGTGCTTTTGTGGGGCAACGCCTACGCTGAAATTATTGTAGACGGCTTGGGCGTGCCGCAGGCTTTGTACCTCGTCGAGCCATGGAGGGTAAAGCCAGAGATTCGGCGTGGTGAGTTGGTGTACGTGGTGCGCGTGGGTGTGTCGGAAGATGGGCGAGTACAGCAAGAGCGTGTCATTAGTTCTGCCGATATGCTCCACATTCCAGGGCTGGGGTTCAATGGGCTTGTTGGTCAATCCGTGATTGGTTGGGCAAAGGAGACGATTGCAGTATCCATCGCGGCTGATCGGTTTGGCTCATCGTTCTTCGGCAAGTCCGCTCGACCTTCTGGAGTTCTCCAACACCCAGGCCAGCTCGACGACGAAGGGGCACGGCGTCTCCGCGATTCGTGGCAGACAACCTATGGCGGAAGTGGAAACGTCGGCAAGGTAGCTGTTCTCGAAGAGGGTATGACCTTTAACCCGATTTCGATTCCACCCGAAGATGCTCAGTTTTTGGAGACGCGGCAATTCCAGGTCACTGAGATTGCTCGATGGTTCCGAGTTCCTCCGCACATGATTGGCGATCTGTCGCGGGCGACCTTCAGCAACATCGAGCACCAGGGCATCGACTTCGTCGTTCACTCGGTTCGCCCGTGGTTGGTCAGGTTGGAGCAAGAATTCAACCGCAAGCTATTCACGCAAGGACCATTCTTTTGCGAGCATCTTGTTGACGGCTTGTTGCGTGGCGACATCGCCAGCCGCTACAACGCCTACGCGATTGGTCGTAACTGGGGATGGCTGTCGGCGGACGACGTGCGGCGGATGGAGAACCTTAACCCGCTCCCGGACGGCCAGGGCGAAAGCTATCTCATTCCAACCAACATGATGAGGGCTAATCAACCTGCACCAGAAACACCACCACAAGAGCAGCCGCCAGCCGCAACACCTGCTGCACGTTCCGCCCATCGCGAAGCTATTCGCGACGCCGCACAGCGGATGGTGGCCATTGAAAACAACTCGATGCGCCGGCAAGCTCCCAAGGGCGTGGCGGCGTTTCGAGTCTGGGCCGATGGCTTCTTTGATAAGCAGGCTAACCGAATGTCGCAGGCGTTGACACCTTCGACGCGGGCTTACATGGAAAGCGTTGGCGACGATCGAGACACCGACGGAATCATTGCTGGAATCATCACGCGGCACCTTTCAGATTTGAGAATTCAACTAGCAGATGCTCAGGCATCTGACTCAGATTTGGCGAGCGTGATCGATAGCCTTGCGGCGCGTCGTGAATCGGATGTGGTCGAAAAACTCGTCTCTCAATTGATGGAGGTGTAACGTGGATATCGACAAGAGACTAATTGAAGGTGACATTGAACTTCGGGAAGAGGGCGGCAAACGCACCGTAACCGGCTATGCAGCCGTCTTCAATTCGTTCTCAAAGGATCTTGGGGGGTGGAGGGAAGTCATTAAAAAGGGGGCGTTTACTGAAGCCTTAGCCAGTGGCGGTGAGGTTCGAGCATTTTTCAACCACGAACCAAATATGCTACTTGGTTCCACTGTCGCTGGCACGGTTCGGCTAACAGAAAATCAGCGCGGGCTGAAATATGAGATCGATTTGCCGGACACGTCCTACGCTCGCGATCTCGCGGAACTGATCAATCGGAAAGACGTTCGCGGGTCATCGTTCGCTTTTCAGGCAACAGACGAAGACTGGCGAGAAAACGGGCGACTCCGCGAAGTTCGCTCAGTTATTTTGCATGATGTTTCCATTGTCACCAATCCAGCGTACGAAGCGGCGCAAGTGGTCTCGATGCGATCAATGGAATCTCACAAAGCAGAGGTCGAAAAAGCCAAAGCCCAACACGACCACCTTGAGTTGGAGATTTATCTAATGAAGCAGAAAGGATTTACTCCAAAATTCTTGACGTAACAAAATATTCAAGATAGCATCTTAAGAGCGGCCAGCCTTTGTTGGTTGCTCACAATTTAACCAGTCATCACGCCGTTGCGTGTCGAGTCTGGCGGATGTTTCAACGAAACAACCGTCGGGAGGATACGCACCGGCGTTTGGCGTCTATCTCCCGACATCAACGGGAGATACACATGCCGAGCATGAAGGAAATGGCGGAGGAGCGAGTTAAGCTCCTTACCGATCTGGAAAAGAAGCTGGAAGCGGCCAAGGCCGAAACTCGCAAATTCAACGACGACGAAAACAAGCTCATCGTTGAAACCAAAACCAAAGTTGCCGATCTCGATCAAAAGATTGCCGATCTAAGCAAGGTCGAGGAATCGCTTGCCGAAGTTCGCAATCTCCAACAATCCGCGCCCAAGATCATGACCGAATCCCGCACGCAGACCGGCGCGATCGAAACGGCACCAGGCGAGAAACGGGACCGGATTCCGGCCAACGTTATTCAACGTCGGCACATCAAAGGCTTTGACGGCCCGGACGCCAACTACCGCGCGTATCGCGCTGGCCAGTGGGTTTTGGCGGCTTTGTTTGGTCGGGAAGATTCCCGGCAGTGGTGCAAAGACAACGGCGTCGAGCTTCGCGCGCTGTCCAGCAACAACAACTACCTGGGCGGCTATGCTGTCGTTCCCGAGTTTTCCACCGCGATCATCGACCTTCGTGAGCAATACGGCGTCTTCCGTCGCGAGTCTCGCGTTGTGCCGATGAACAGCGATACGTTGCTGATTCCCCGACGTGATGGCGGATTGACCGCGTATTTCGTCTCGGAGAATTCGCAGATCACCGACAGCGATAAGGCGTGGTCTCAAGTCCAGTTGACCGCGAAGAAGCTCGGCACGCTTACGCGATGGCCAAGCGAGCTGAACGACGACGCGGTTATCAATATCGCTGCGGATCTCGCATCGGAAATCGCGTGGGCATTTGCTCTCCGCGAAGATCAGTGCGGATTCCTTGGGGACGGCACCAGCACGTATGGTGGCGTGTTCGGCGTGGTTCCAAAGATCGATGATGGAACGCATACCGCATCGATTGCTACCGCTGACGTTGGTGATACCAGCTTTGCTTCACTTGATCTCGACGACTTCCATCGAGCAGTTGGCGTACTGCCGCTGTACGCTCGCGCTAACGCGAAGTGGTACATTTCGAGCGCTGGATTCTCCGCATCCATGGAGCGGTTGGCGTACGCGGCTGGCGGTAACACCAAGTCGGAGATTGCTGGCGGGTCCACCCTGTCGTTCCTCGGTTATCCGGTCGTTCTCTCCCAGGTGCTTAACTCGACGCTCACCACCCAGACTAGCACCGTGCTGGCTTTGTTTGGTGATCTGCGTCTTGCCACCACCTTCGGCGATCGGTCGGGCGTCATGGTCGAAACGTCGCGTGACCGTTACTTCGAGTTCGATCAACTCGCCATTCGCGGTATCGAGCGATTCGACGTTATCGCGAATGACCTTGGCACCAACAGTGTGGCAGGTCCGATGGTTGCAGTGAAGACGGCGGCCAGCTAACCCACAAGATCAAAGGAGATTTGACACATGATTGCAGCACAGGCAGAACGGGTAAGCATGCCGCTTGCCCCCCAGAACGTAACGCAGGGTGCGACGGCAACAGCCAACATCGACACCCGAGGCGCAAAGTACGCTTCCATCAGCGTACAGCTTGGAAGCAACACGAATGCCGCTACGTCGGTCAACAATGTCACACTGGCTCTTAGTCAGAGCGACACCACCAACGCAACGACGTTCGCCACAGTTGTTTCAAACGTGACCGTATCTGGTACCGCAACCGCACTGTACGAGTACAAGGTGGATTTGCGTGGCAAGTCTCGATACCTGCGGCTGGCGGTGACGCCCGGCACCACCACCAATGATGCCCGCATCATTTGTGCGAATGCTCGTCTGTCGCGGCTGGATGAAAATCCGGGCACCGTCGCAAGCACCACCAACGGCTTCGCGCCGGCTGGGCAGGTCATTGCCTAATGTCCCTACGCGGTGTGCTCTACATCGTATGGGGTGAAGCGGAAGGTTTGCTGCACCGGTCAATTGATTCGGTGCGGCAAACCAACCCTGCCTTGCCAATCAAAGTGGAGTGGGTTCCCAAGGAATCCAACCTACTCGTAAAATCCAAGATGGATCGGTGGAGCCCGTTTGACACAACGCTCTATCTGGATGCGGACACGGTGGTTATGGGCGATCTGTCGTACGGTTTTGAATCCGCTGAGCGTCATGGACTGTCGTGCTGTATTTGTGAATGCCCGCACGCGAAAAGATACAAGCAAATGCCGGCAACCGTTGAGTACAACACCGGCGTAATGTTCTGGAAGAAATCGAAGCAAACCACCGAACTATTCGAGCACTGGCAGCGATCGTGCGAACTGGACTCGTCAATTGAGTGGTTTGATCCAGATGGTACCCATCGGCGGATGGAAACAAACGACCAGGGTCCATTTTCTCGGGCTGTTTATGAGACTGGATTTAATCCGCATGTGCTGCCGATCAACTGGAATTTCCGTCATCGGTGGCATAAGTCGTGGTTTGGGTCCATCAAGATCTGGCACGACTATGACGATCCACGCGGCCAATTAACTGAACGTCACCCAATGGAGTTCTTCATCAGTGGCTAGTGCAACGATTGCAGCCGTGGCAAGCATCCCCCGCATCGGGTGGAATGATTTTTGGGGTGGAGCATTTGAGGCTCTATCTCATCGCGGCATCCCGCTTCGTCGGCACAGTGGGGCGTACTGGGAACAGGGGATGCAATCTATGTTTGCGGATTGCATTCGTGATGGTGTCGATTGGATTCTGACGCTGGACTACGACTCGACTTTCACGGCTGACCAGCTTGACCGAATGCTATGGTGGTTCGGGAATAACGAGCACATGGACGCACTGGCCCCGCTACAGATCGGACGCGGGCGAGAGGCCCCGCTATTCTCGAAGCGTGGGTGTAGTGAATTGACCTTCGAGACAAGCAAGCCATTCCGGGTTGACTCGGCACACTTTGGATTGACGCTCATTCGTGCGAGCAAGCTGGCTCACATGGAAAAGCCTTGGTTTTGGTCACAGCCTGGGGCGGATGGATCTTGGGGAGATGATCGCATCGATGCAGATATCTACTTCTGGAACAAGTGGTACGAGGCAGGTAATGCGGTCTATGTCGCTCCCGATGTTCGCATTGGTCATTTGCAGGTCATGGTTAGCGACTATGACGCAAACTTCGCACCGCGACATAGCTACGTGAACAAATGGCTTAAGGAGGTGTCGAGTGCCAAAGACGTACCAAGTGATTAGAGCGTTTAAGCTCGATCCGTTCATGTATCGTCGAGGCGTGTTGATTGGTGAAGGACAGGAAGTCAACTTTCAGCACGGAATGCTGCAACGACTGATCGATCGTGGATGCGTCCAGGAGGTAGCAATCGATGGGACTGATCGACGAAGTGAGCAGCGTCAGTATCCGTCGGATCGTGGCCCCATCGGTGGAGCCAGTGACGTTGGCGGAGTTCAAGACGCACGTCCACGAAGACCTGTCAGACGCAACAAATGACACGTACATGACTTCGTTATTGCTGGCCGCTCGGGAGTGGTGCGAGCAATACACCAAGCGGTCATTTATTACGCAGTCGTGGTCTATGCAAATGCAGGCGTTGCCGGCAAGTGACCGCATCTATTTACCTCGTGGGCCGATCCAACTGGGCGGGTCGCTGGCTATCATCACGGTCCAGACGAATGGCGTCGGAAGTGTGTTCTCGTCGTCAAAATACAATCTGGAGCAATTGACGAATTCACTTCGTCTAATTCCTCCGAATGACTGGCCAACCTATGACACTGGATACCCCTGGCCTGTGAAGATTACTTACACGGCTGGTTATGGCGCGGCGGCATCAGCAGTCCCGGAAACGATTAAGCTGGCGATCAAGCACTTAGCATCGTTCTGGTATGAGTTCCGTCATGGGGCTCTTGATTCTCGATCAAAGGAATCTCCACCCGAGCAAGTGAAACGCTTGTTATCAGGCTACCGCCTACCGGAGTTCGCCTAATGCAAACAATGGATCCAGGACAATTAAAGCACCGCATTCAGATCCAAACGAATGCGACAACGGCCAGCAGCGATCTCGGGCAACCTATCGACGCATGGACGACCGTAGCGACGGTATGGGGTAGCATCGAGCCATTGAGCGGAAGGGAGGCTTTCTACGCGCAGCAGGTGCAGGCCGACGCGTCGCACAAAGTAATCATTCGCGGGAATCAAACAATCAACACAAAGCAGCGACTTATTCACGAGTCGAGAACCTTTAACATCGTTTCAATCATGGATGACGAAGAAAAGAAGCGATGGAAAACCCTGATGGTAACGGAGGCGGTGTAGGTGGGCGTTAAGCTGTCGATCCAGATCGATGGGCTTGCCGAACTTGGCAAGCAGCTTGAAGCCCTTCCTGCGAAGGTGGCAAAGAAGATCTTGCGCCCAGCGATCCGAAAGGCTGCTAAGCCCGTGGCAGCCGAATGTAAAGCTACTGCGCCAGTCGGGCCCACCGGCAATCTCAAACGATCTTTCAAGGTCCGTGCGATGAAGCTACGCGGCCGGCGACGGAAGAACGGTGTTGGTGTCGTCATTACATCGCCTGGGTCTGGCCGGGCTCCGCATGCTCACCTAGTCGAAAAAGGAACGCAGCTTCGGCGTAAGAAAAGCGGTGCGGCTACCGGCATCATGCCGGCAAACCCATTCATGCAACGTGCTGCGGAAAAAACATTCCCGACGGTCGTGGGGATCTTCAAAAACGAACTATCCTCCCGTATTGCGGAGGTGATGCGTGGAAGCTGATCTCCGCACTTATTTGGTAGCTCAGACTGATATCTCTGCGGCGGTGTCGTCACGCATCTATTTACTTGTGGCCCCCCAGACGGCTACCCGTCCACTCGTGATCTTCCGGCTAGTCCAGTCTGATGGGCTTGACACCCTTAACGACACAACCGGCTTGGTCCGTACTGATCTTGAAATCGAATGCCAGGCTACCACCGACATTGGCGCGAAGTCGCTTAAAGAATTGATCAGGCGGAGACTACACACGTATCGCGGCACGATGGGAGGCACGTTCATTTGTTCATGCCTACACACGTCGGAGAGCGATGATTACATTCCTCCGCAGACCGCGAGCGACACAGGGATATACGTTGCGTCGATTGGTTTCGACGTGATTCACACCAGGAGTGTTCCACTAGTCTAGGAGAGCAGAAATGCCAGACGTAGGTAACGGCTGCACGATTGCGATTGCAGGATTTACGGCCAATGTGGAATCCATCCAGATGCCATTTGGCAGCCGCGATTCGATCGAGACGAGCCACTTAGGGACCACCGGGTTTCGCACGTTCATGCCAACCGACCTGGTTGACCCCGGCGAAATCCAAGCCACATTCCAGTATGACGGGGCGTCGTCGTCTCCCCCTGTCACAGCGACGGCGGCAACCGTGACGATTACCGTTCCTGCGCCACCCGGAAACACCAACACCAACACGTATGCGGTGGCGGCATTCATCACAGATGGCGGTTCGCCTGAGATGACCAACGACGATTTGATGCGTCATACGGTTACGCTCAAATGCACCGGCGCTTACACCCACACTTAAGGAGAAGTGATGTCGAAGGTAAAAGCAGTCGAAATCGATGGCGAGATTTACCACGTACGCAAGGTGCGTGCGGGTGAATATTTTGCTTGCGAATTCAACGACGCATCGGCCAGAGACAATTGCTTAAAGCTATTGTCGATCGGGCTGAGTAATGAGGACGGAACAAGAAAATTTCCAGCGAATGAACACGGGCAAGTAACGGCTGAGTCAACGTCTTTCATCGAAGACTTACCGGCTGTTGACTGTTTGCTTCTTGCTAAGGAAGTGACCGACTTCAATGGGTTCTCGGATCTGGAAAAAAAATAGATGACCGGGAGTGGTTTGTTCATGTTCTGGCGCTCGCCCTTGGCAAGCACCTGCACGAAATTGAATCGCTCCCGGCGAGTGAAGTGGTGCGTTGGATGAACTTCTATGCACAAGAGCCTTTTGGCCTGGTGCGTGACGATCTGCGGTGCGGCATCATCGGGGCCGCTGTAACTCAGCCGCATGTGAAAAAGGGAAAGACGGTTAGACCAGCGGACTTCATGCCGAAGTTCCGCGAGCGATACCGGCCTTTCTCGAAGGCTGCACTAACAGCCACCACAAACGCGTTAGTGGCTTGGCTGGAAAGGAAGAATAATGGTCACAGCGGCAAGTCTTAATGTCAACGTCACTGCCGGCATAGCGGGCTTTGAGGCCGGCATGAAGCGGGCAACGTCGATTCTTGGGAGTTTCTCAAAGGCGTCGGTAAGGATTGAGAACACCTTTACGGTTGCGTCTGTTGCGATTCGTGGGGCGTTGTTCGCGATGGTTAAGCAATTTTCCGATGCTGGCTCGGAGGTGTTCGACCTATCAAAGAAAACAGGAGCCAGCACCGAAGCGTTGTCCGCACTTGGGTATGCCGGCAAGCTCAGCGGTGTGTCGCTCAGCGATCTTGGCGGAGCATTAGCCAAGATGAATAAGAATCTTGCCGAAAGTCCCGGCAAGTTTTCTGCCTTGGGGCTGGATGTTAAAAAGCTGCAAGGGCTGTCAACGGAAGACCAATTCATTGCGATTGCAGATGCGATCAGCAAGATACCAAATCAAGCGCAAAAGACGTCGCTCGCAATGGGGATTTTCGGCAAGTCGGCCACGACTCTTTTTCCTTTGATTGATGGTGGATCCGAGTCACTGAAAACGGCAACCGACGAAGCAAGAAAGCTTGGGGTTGTGCTCTCCAAAGACTCGGCAAAGAAAGCCGATGACTTGGGTGACAGCTTTGACAAGCTCACATCAGCAGCCAGCGGGCTAAGCAAGGCCGTTGGTGAATCGCTGTCGCCAGTCTACACGAAGTTCAACGAAAACCTTACGGCACTGATTGCACCGATCACCGACTTTGTGAAAAAGAATGAAGACCTGTCCGCGATCGCGTTGGCGGTGGCTACATCGCTAGCGGGTGTCGCTACCGCAATGTGGGGCGTTCGGCTTGCGGCATTAGCAGTGGCCCCATCAATCAAAGCTGTCACTGTGGCTGTGACATTGCTTAGCAAGAATCCTCTTGTGGCTTTAGGGATTGCCATAGCATCGGCTGTGGCTGGCTTCCTTTCTTTTACCAGTGCTGGTCAAAAGATTGTGTCATTTATCTACGACAACATCGGAAAAGCTTTTGAGTGGATGTCAAACAAGATCTCGGAATTTCTTGATCAGTTCGGCGAGATAGGGAAAAGCCTCAAAGGATTGCTTGGTGTTGGTGGTCCGGCTCCACAGGCCAACACTGCCACACCGCCCATGGACATCAATGAAAGCAACCGCATAGCGCAAGGATTCGCCGACCTATTTGCCGGACTCAACAAGCCGTCGACGAAATTCGCCAACGCTCTCGAAGCGGCCACGAAACTAGAAGCGGAACGAGCTAAGACCCGCGAACGACCAAACAAGGGAATTTTTGACAACGTCGGCCAGGCGGCGGCTAAGCAGCTTGAATCGGTGCAGTCGGTTTTTGGAAATGCTCTCTTCCAAGTTCTTGGAAAAAATATTCAGAATTTCCGAGAGCAGCAACAAATAGTGGACAACTCACCCAACAAGCAAGGCCCTGACTTGATTCAGGCGGGAACAGCCGCGGCGTTCTCTGTTGGCAAGAACGTCAGTCAACAGCAGACGCAAAACAAGATTGAGAAGAACACGAAGCAGACCTTTGAGGAGATCAAAGGCTTGGCGTCAACACTATCCGCAGGGTTGAAGGTCAACATCAAGAACATTGAGGCGTTTGCCCCATGACAATTCTAGCGGTGACAGAAAACCGAGACTCTCCAAGCGGGTCCACTACCTTCGATGGTGGACCGGTTTATTTCCGTGAATTCACCGCTTACTGTTCGTCTGTGCTTGATGGCCCGAAGACGCTGCTAGGGTCGGGAACGTTTCCTTCTGTGGGCTCGTCATGGCTGTACGGCGGCGAGACTGATCCGTTTGTTATTTGTCAGTCGATCAGCGTTAGCAAGCAGGAAGACCACGGACGCTGGACCGATGGTACGACGTGCTACATCTGGGATGTGAAATGCGAATTTCGCGTTGAGCAAGCGGACAATACAACCCCTCCGAACATACCGGAGAATCCGTTGCTGCGTCCGGTCGTGGTGCGTGGAGGTACGGGCTTCTACACTGAGGCATCCCAGAAAGACAAAGACGATAAGCCCGTAACGAACTCCGCAAAGGAAACATTTCCGCCTTATGAAATCGAACGCCCATTGGTTGAGTTTGAGTTTGTGAGAAATGAGCTTTCTAGCCCAGCAAGCTTCGCACTTAACTATGTCGGAAAAATCAACCAAACGACGATTTGGGGTGGTGCAGCGAAAACAATCCGATGCCAGGGGATTACCTGGGAGAAACAGTACGAGAACGGGTACGAGTTCTTCCAGGTCACTTATAAATTCGCGTACAGAGAAGAAAAGTGGCAACTGGTGTTGGTGGATAATGGATTCAATGAGGTAGTGTCATCAAAGCTAAAGCCTATTTTGCTTGATGATGGATCTAGACCAACGGAGCCACAAAAGCTGAATGGTAGCGGCGTCAAGCTCTCAGACACAGCCGACCCCGTTTTATTGCCACCATTCAACATTTACAAAGAAACAAACTTTGCATCACTCGGATTACCAACATCCATCTAGGAGCAACACATGGCCAACGCTGGGACGTTCGAGGGGGATCTTCAGGTACGCGGCGCTGTCGCGTGCACATCGCTGATATCCTCGTCCGCATCGATTACCGATGCAATGATTGCGGCATCTGGGGGCGGGTCTTTCATCAGTCCAACCAAAATCAAGCCCCGCGTCCCGCTGGGGGCGGCGGACGTCTCGGGCACGGTGGCAACCGGAAATGCTCGGGTGTTTGTTGCACTCGCGGCAGGGACATTGCAGCAGGTTTCGATTGTGATGGATACAGCCCCGACGAGCAGTGACACGGTGGTGATTGATGTTTTCAAATCCACTGGTGGCGGCTCTTATGCAACGGTCCTGTCGTCCACGTTCACCATGAACAACACGCGGACAAATCGCACCGTGTACACCGCGACGATTGCGGACGCGTCCTTCGTCGCTGGGGATATCTACCGGGTGAATTGGACCGTGACGGGGACGAGCGGCCAGGGGCTCTTGGTAGTGTTGCATGGCGATGTCAACCCGTCGTGAGGTGACGCATGGCATATACGCTCGGCGACAAGGCAGCCAAGCAGATCGCGGAAGTCATCCGCGACTACAACGGCCAAAGCGGCGCACCCAATGGGCCGACCTACAACCGTGGTCGGTTCCGCGATGAGTATACCGTCTTTGGCAAGCTCGATGGAACGCTTGCCCGTAATGGCACCGCAACGCTTTCGATTTACAAGCCGGGCACCGCTGGCGGTATTGGCACGGACACAACACAGAATGTGACGATCATTGATATTGGGATGATACCGTCATCAGCGTCACCACTTGCTGCGAATAAGGTTGTGATGGCTCATTACTCGCGCGGCGCGTGGGTTATTGGCGCTTACGAATGCTAGGGTGACGCATGGGAATGGGGCTGGGATTTTGTTGCTGTGGAGTTCCTAACCCATGCGAATTCCTACCTACCACTGTGTCGTTCACACTGACAAGAACAAGTAACTCTGGAAATCGTCGTGGGTGGGATGTTGCAGGAAGGAATGGCTCGCTGTACATGACAGACTTTAGTGACACTGTTACAGGAACAGTTAGCCGAAAGGCTGTTTCAATATCATCTGTTAGGAATCAGCGATGTAATTCAGATAACGATAGCACAACCAGCTTTGGATTTACAAATGGGTTTCTTATAGGTTACCAAGACGACTACTCGTTGAATCGCACAGTACCAAACCCATTTGTTCCAGGAGCTACCGTTGATTTATCAAACATAGGATGTGTTACTTTTGAGTGTGTGACTGAGGCTTTAGGTGGTGTTCAGGCTAGTATTTTTGGTGCTACATACAGCTTCACATCTTCATTTTATAATTTGACTGTTGGCGCATCATGGTCTATATCATCAACCACACTAGAGTACAACGCATCTCCATTTTACTGGCGTGGCGTCTTTAATCCTCGCGCAATCAGTCCTTGCACTGGAAACCCTTTTCTCGACTCGCCCGATCCTATTGGGGAGTTAATTCTAAGTGAGTAAATGTCATGAATGTGAACCAGGGTGGTGCAGAATTCATGAACGTATGATGGCTGTTCACGACGTGCGATTGTGTTCTAGGGATGATCGGTACTTTGAAATGTTTGCGGCAATGAAGCCGTATCAAGTGGAATCTACCGACAATCTTCCATGTATCTACCGCTCACCCCACCCAACCGACCGCGCCACCTGCGGTTGCATCCACAAATGGAAATGGCTTTGCGAACACCCGCAGCGCGGCGGCCAATGCGCGCTCGCCGATTGCAACGCATGCTCACTCTACGAGCCTGACGATGTGACGCAGCCCGAACAACCAACCGCCCCTCAAGGCTTATCCGAGTGACCCCCGCAAACCTTGCACGGACTCAGCCCCCGACGCTTTGCCTCCGCGACCGTGATTTCCTCAACGCTCCCCTTTAGATGCCGGCATCCTTCCGCGTGATACCGGTTCCCGTCCCTGGTCACATGCACGATTCCGTCAACCGGCTCTGGCCGCTCCTCGCCTCGCTCCCGAGCCATCCTCGATCGATAATCCCAAGGAGCCTCGGGGGCTTGCGAGTCCGACCAGAGCCCGCGTTTTGCCTCGCGAGCATCGGCTTCGAGGTCATCGAGCATCTTGGATTTCGAGTATTTTTTGAAGTGCCACGCCCACCCGTCGCGAACCATCTCCTCG
>Ga0214923_10005188_pt1 | contig 15271 bp, 15 predicted proteins | sample LL1510_MetaG_FD_177993 | JGI IMG/M metagenome (GOLD analysis project Ga0214923, IMG submission 177993) | Freshwater microbial communities from Lake Lanier, Atlanta, Georgia, United States - LL-1510 | ecosystem: Environmental > Aquatic > Freshwater > Lake | place: USA: Georgia | collected...
AAACTAAAAACATTCTTAGCTGCAGCAGTCTTGCCAACAGTTACTAAAGAGTAATCTGTGAAGTAGTTCTGATTCTTATAGACATAACAACCCAATTTTGAATTGTATATTGTCTGAGAAGAATTTGTCGCTACAGGTAACCCAGAGTTGTCTTTTGTGAGACCATTCATGTAAAAATACTGAACACCCTTAGAGACAACCACATCTGTACCGGAATTAGAAATCTCTAAGTATGTAGGTACTGAGCATGTTGTGTCAGGGCCTACAGTAGCACTAGACATCTGTAGAGGTAACAAGCTCGTGAGAAGTGCAAAAAGCACAACATACAAGCGTTTCATCTTCATCTCCCTTATTTTTGAAAGTACTGTTGGAATTTCCAACATTTTTATTTTATCATAATATTATATATTTGTCAATACTTATGTAATGATTTTTTTATTGAATGAACTGAATATTGGTGGTTTGACTTCGATAACAATATTTCATAATTTTAACTTATAAATAATTTAATTTTCTTATTTAGCTACATCTGTTTTATGATACAATATTTTATAGCAAACAGCTAATGTTTGTGGAGGGATGAATATTAGGCATTACAAAGAAAAGATAAATGCCATTTTTGGTTTTAGATCGAATATCAAATATTCGGCTTTGTTGGAATTTGTCTTAATATTTGCCGTTACATTAGCTTCATCTCTATTTATACGTCCTGTTAATTATGCAAGTGCAGCCGCCTGCGGAGCATCTGTAGCTACTATCACCAGAACATCTAGCCCAGTGTTTTATATAGACACTGGCTATACTTACGGTTACGTTTCGTACAAAATAACCACTGGTGCTTCTGGATCATTTAGTGATTTGTGGGTTAAAGCTGATACTTTTTCATCACCACTTACCTAGAGTGAATCACCAGCTAAATATAGTCGGTAAAATGGTTCAAAATCACCCAGGTGGTTCATGGATATTAGTAGAAACTGAAGAGATATCTAATGCGTGAGATTGTTAACCTATGAAAATAACTTCATCATTTTGCGATAGCACCCCAATTCCAGAAAAATATTCCCGTGATGGTGGAGACATAAGTCCACCGATTCACATCACAGAAGTTCCTGAAAATACAAAATCTTTAGCATTAATATGCCATGACCCTGATGCTTCTAAACCAGGCGGTTGGTGTCATTGGTTAGTTTGGAATATTTCACCAAACCTAGTTGATTTTAACGAAGGAACGATTCCGCAAAATTCGGTAAGTGGTATGACTGACTGGAACGAAAATCACTGGGGTGGACCTAAACCACCAAACGGACAGCACCACTACATCTTCACGGTTTATGCTTTGAATACCCTATTAAATCTACCATCTAATACAAATATGATTGAATTTATTGAATATATAAAACCTTATGTTATAGAAACAGCAAGAATTACAGGTCTCTATAAAGCTTAAGTAATTATGCTAATATAGTGATATGAAGATTGCTGTGCTAGGTGCAAATGGGCGTACTGGAATACTACTAGTTTCAGAGCTGCTTGCTCGTGGACACACTGTACATGGATTAGGGTTTGGCAAATCGCCAGCTGATCATCCTAAATTTAAATGGTTTTCGGGTGATGCTACAAATAGATTAGATTTGCTTGCTTGTATCACAGGCGTGGATGTAGTTATAAGTACCCTAGGACACACTCGAAAAACAAAAACTCCTATTCAAACCGATTCGATGAAAATCTTAATTAGTCTATTAAAAGACAAAATGATCAGAGTTATTAGCATGACAGGCACTGGCGTAAGACAATTAAATGACACTCCCTCTTTAATCGATAAGTTATTGAATATGTCTATTAAACTTATAGATCCGGCACGAGTTTCGGACGGTGTAGATCATGCCGAGGTACTAAAAAATAGCGATATCGACTATACAATTTTACGGGTATTAAAACTAGGCAATGGTGATAATGTTCAGAGATATAAGTTAACCTCAGGCGGACCAGCCATGAATTTGATAAATCGAATTACGGTTGCAAACATTCTTGCTGACCTCGCAGAGTCAAAACAATGGTCCCGCAAGATGCCAGTATCAAGTTATAAAATTGCTAATTAAACAGTTTTCTGTTACAATAGTATGAGTACCTTAATAACTACGTCCTAGGGAGGATCCACGTGCCTAAATGGGCCTGGCCGATGATTATATTGTCAGTTGTTTTCATGTTGACGATACATGTAACAACATACAACCTCGAGCTTGAAAAACGTAGACCTAGTAGCATCATTCAAACCTATTGGAGGCAAGGCCCAAGAAACAAAGTATTTATTTTGATTCCTGGAATTCTTTCAAGAGGTGAAGAACAGTTTGAGCCCTTGTTTCAAACTTTTTTGAAATATGGTAGCTTAGACGTGTTTAGTTACGTTGGACATGGCTTCAATCTGGATCAGATAAGCAGATCTGTTGCAAAATTAATCGACCAGCACATCAAAAACAATAAAAAAGTTGTTTTAGTTGGTGCTTCGCTGGGAGGTATTGTAGCAAATCATTCATTGTCGTATGTCATCAACGCTAATCCATTAAATCTGGAGCTAATCATGATCGACACTCCTTTTGGGGTTGAAACTATGAAAGCATTCCCAGATAGACTTGCTTTCCTGACTTCGATATATCCGGGTGCTCCTATACCAAACGTATTTGGTGATCGCTTACTTAACAGTATGCAAGATTTACCAAAAAAACAGTATGTTGATACACCCGAAGATGTAGATTCTGATGCTTACTATCAAGAGATTTCAGAGAAGGCATACCACTATCTTTCAAATCATAGGTTCTCTACATGGTGGAGACAACTTGTAGTAATGGTCAAACACAGACCGACCAAACACTCTGAGTATGTAATGACATACATCAGATCGGATGGCCAAGCAAATGATATTGTCTCGCAGCCCCTTGCGAGCAAGAGATGGAAATCATTCTATCCCAACATGACGATATTTACGTTGTCATCTGCCCATTGTGGCTTTTTACAGCAAAAATCTCGATGGGTTAGGATGTTTGATTTCATCTTATCAGAGTAAGGTGCTAAAGCTCCAGTTTTCTGGAGCTTTTGCATTTGCTGAAAAATCTACTCTATTGACTTTTTATGTATTTTGTAGTATGATCTAATTATCGACTGAAAGGGTGGTTGCCATGTCGAAGCAAAGTTACACAAACGGACGATGGTCGTCCAATAAGTGTACTAAAACAGGGAAGGATATCTATCCAGACAAAATTACAGCTCTGCTTCGTATTGAAAAGATTAATATCAAGCACAGCACACATCGTGAATCTTTGCCTAGCAAGGCTTACCGATGTCCATTTTGTCACAGATGGCACTTATCATCCCAAGTAGCCAACAGGCTGGGGGCGGACTAATAGTCCGCCCCCGCTTCATTTGACATAGATTTAATCTTCATTTTAGTTCTCTTATAATATGTAGATAACAATTTTAATTATAATACAACATAGAAGTTGATTATGAATGATAATATTGAACCTGTTTTAAGTAATTCATACTTCATATATAAAGACGTTAGGTATGAAGTAGAATTTTATGAGTTACTAGAAGAAGAAAAACTACCTGACCTTCCCTGGTCTCAACTCTATTTAGTTGGCAACATAAACGGCAAAGTTCCATTGGTAATGTACAAATCCTCCAAAGATAATCTGCCGGGCGGGGGTATAGAACAGGGCGAAACTGTCGAGGAAGCATTACATAGAGAAGTACTAGAAGAACTCAACATGAAAGTTATCGATTGGATTCCACTCGGGTATCAGAAAAATATTAGTGAAAACGGCGATGTATACTTTCAGTTAAGAGTGTATGCTAATCTTGAAAATATTGATGATTTCGAAAGAGACCCGGGAGGTTCGGTAATTGGCCATAAACTTGTAAACATCGATGAAATAAATAATTATATTCAATGGGGTGAGGTTGGAGACTGGCTAGTTTGTCGTACCAAACAACTCTATACTCATACTAAAAACTAAATCATTGTCTGTTTTAAGTATATAGATAAAACATTTTCAATAAAATTAACTAAACTTATTTAATTTATAATCTAACTTGAGAATATTCTGAATAGTTTAATTACCAAGATATGTTTTCAGTTTTGTAGGTATATGTTAAAATAGCATAAACTTTATGTATAATAAAAACACATCCAAAACTGAAGACTACAGAGAGGAAATAATCTCTGCGTTAAATACTCCTATAACACCAGAAAATCTATCAAAATACATACCCAATGCCCTTAGCGAGATATTAACGACAATTCATAATTTTTATGATAAATCTCAATCACTTAAAAATAGACCTTACGACAAAATCGTTGAAGATGAAATTTTAACTCAACTTGGCTTTTCGGGTTTGCCTATCATAGACATACTTGCCGGAAAAATAGATCAGTTAGCACAGATAGATAACTTGGTTGCTACTTTTAGATCAAAAACAGATGGAGACAGTATACACAAAAAGATCGAATTAGTTTTGTATATTTTAATCACCGAATACTCTATCGATTTTAATGATCAAAACCAATTTGAAATCGAAAGAGGCTATCTAATACCAGGCAATAAAATAATTGATCCATACTTTATAATTACCGTTCCCGTTATAAACGCTACGTTCTTAGTTTCAAATTATGAATTAGCTGACACATATGTTTTCGATAATAAAAAACTGAAAGAGAATAGAATATTTTCAGACAAAATTAAACAAATTACTATTTCTGAAATCGAAATAGATAAATTACTTGATAGTACTCCAGGAGTCGGTATATGTATTGATTCAAAATTAAATTTAGCCTCTAACATACTACCTGCTATAAGGGCAGCGGTGTTTAGCGATCTAATAAATTTTTATAGTGATAAATACGACAAGAGTCATGAAGTTGCTCTACTGAAAAATAAATCAATTGAAAATATACCTCAGGGCTATAGTTTTCTTTTCGATCTTGCAAACAGTATGGGGATAACAATAGATTCATTGAATAGTCTGATAGAAAGCGTCCCCGATAAAATAGGAGAGATAAAACTATATAGGTTATACATAGGTAAGATAGAACCGTGTCTGTCTCCCGAGCAACAATCTCTGATTCGGGATCTGTATACATCTACTCCATTAGTTCCTGAAGGCTACACTAGTCTTTATGGGTTTATTAATAACCTCGGCATAAACGACAAAATTCTTACGTTGCTAACTAATTCTTTATACGGAAAAATTGGTAAGATATCTAAATACCGTCTCAGCTCTGGCGGAATCAAAGACTGCTTGAGTCCGCAACAGCAAAAAATTATAACCGAAGCATATAATAATTTTCCTTTGATCCCGTCAGGTTATGTCTCCTTTTCCTCTTTTGCCCAATCAAAAAATATTTCTCTACCGGAATTGAACAAATTGATACGTAACCAACTTGGCTCATCGATTGAAGTTAAAATGTTTCGTTTGCCTATAGGAAGAATAGAAGAATGTCTGTCTAAAGAACAGCAAATTCTTCTCAATCAAACAAATGATATAACAAATGATTTACCACAAGGATATGTAACTATGACTACTTTTGCACAAAATATGGGTATTAACGACGAAATTTTAACTAAAATGATAATATCGGTTGGCAATAGATTTGGATCAATTTCGAAATTTAGAATTAATCTGGCAGATTCGGTATCCTGTTTGTCGCCACAACAACAGGAAATAATTAAAAAATTATACTACGACTATCCCACAATACCAACAGATTACACGCCAATTTCGATATTTTCTGCATCTGGAGGACATGAAAAACAAATAGTTGATCGAATGTTAGAAGCATTAAGTGATCAATTAGGCGAGATTCATACTTTTCGTACAACCACAGGAAAAATCGAACAATGCCTTTCTCCAGAACAAAACAAAACACTAGCTGAGTTGATGAAATTATAGACACAATAAAGTATTTTAATTATATTAAGTATATAATTATTGTTATATGGATTTTGAACTATACAATTCAAACCCCGAGATTGAGTGCTTTAATTCAGATTATCAAGATGAGACTGTAGCAGACAATGTCATAGACTTTTACCCAGAAAGACTAAAGAAACTTGGTAAAGCATCGATAGAAATATCAGATGATGACGAAACAATCATATTAGGTTACGACTAACAAATTACTCACTAAACAAAGCACCCCACAATATGTGGGGTTTTTGCGCGATGATGGTTTATACATCTTAAGCCGTCGCGCACGGCAACCATCTTTTGGCTGTCCGAGGTTACTCGTGTCCTGATAAATTACAATCAACCATTAATTCTACTTTTTTTCTTTTGCACAGTTTCTATAATCACATTACGTAGATTTATAGTCGCTTTAGCATCAGAAGTAAAACTAAAGGTTTTATTTGGAGTACCAAGAAGAGAAATTTTACCCTGTCTGGTTACAACCAGATTACAGGTAAATCTACCAATCCTGGATAAATCAATGTCTTCCCAGTGATTTTCATACTCAGGCAAATCATTAGCTTGATAAAACTCAGTATTAAATGTTTCATCCAAGCTTAGTTCAATACCAGCGTTATGAATGATCATCATCTCAGTATCAATCATGAAGATTTGAGTCTTCTTGTTGATGTCCGGATTGTCAATTTCATTGAATATGTTCAAATGAACATTTCTCCATCCATCAGATGAAACATAAATTACAGATCCACATATGAATGGATCAGAGTTGTCGCAATCATCAAAAGTATACATTTTCCCAGATTCCAGTAAACTGAAGATTCTTGGAAAAGTTATAATTTGATTATTTATCGATACGCCACGACCCCAGCTATCTGAACTGTGAATCAGTGAGTTGATACCAGGTATCACCGCGCGGATGATATCTTCAAGGAGAGCCAGTTCGCTGCGCTCCTCTATAAACTCGTACGCATTTACGACTGGGAGACCGTATTTTTGCAAATACATAAAAGGGACTCTCAGAGAAACAAGATCAAGGTACCTTGAATCGACAGCAGAAATTATTTTACTAATTTCCTCCCGATTCAAATTTTCGGTAACTTTACGTATTAGCGATTCTGTGATTCTATCGCGAAACTTTGATAGTACAATAAGTGCCTCGTGTTTCGTCGCTAATAGGTATAGATCACTTTTTGACACACATTGATGAAATATCTCATCAATCGTCAGACGAACCCATGTATCATCGTATGTTCCATGCAAGTTCTCTATAAAATTTTTTATAGCAATATCGTAAACTTCACTGTCTTCAAGATATTGCTTCTCAGGAAGAATTTTACTGACATCAAACTTAATCAGCTCAGCAGTAACACATGCTGGACATTTGGATTGAAATTCGATCATGATAAGCCTCCAAACATTGTAAGGTCCTTGGTGTTTTGTTAACAGCCAATTTTTAAACTTTACCACAGACTATGGTTACTGTCAATTGACTTAGTAGCTACAATATGCTATAATTTAGAAAAGTACAAAAAGTACTTCGTCCTTTGAGAGGAGATTCGATGCAAACTGCAATTCTCGGAATTGGTCTCCCTGGAAGTGGGAAGACTACTTTTTTAAAGGGTGTTGCTAGTAAACGTCCAAACAGTGTATATATCTGCGCCGATGACATCCGTGAACAAATCACGGGCGATGCACTCAACCAAACTATGAACAAGTTGGTTTGGGAAATTTTGTATAACGCTGTAGATCTTGCCTTGAAACAGGGTAAGGACGTCATTGTCGATGTAACAAACTATCGTCAACTAGAGAGACGAAAGCTAGTTGCACACTGTAAGAAACACACTGATAACATCGTCGGAATAGTAATGAATTCTCACATTGACGACTGTAAGAGACGCAATTCAATGAGAGAAAAATCAGTACCCGATTATGTAATCGACAGGATGTTTCAAGAGTTTTTAAAAAATCCACCTTCCCATGATGATGGATTTGAAATGCTCATGGAAGTAAACGTCGAACTTCTCGAAAAAGGAAAAGAGCCTCTCTGAGGCTCTTTTTCACATTGTTATTTAAAATATCTAAGAACAATCCTATTTACAGCCTCGATAAAACCACAACCTATAACACTGATAATCAAAGTGAATGATAAAAGCTCTCCATTAGGTATGTTTAACGAAAAGAAATCATACAATATCGGGATAAATAGTACACCAATTAAACCAATATACATAGCTATATTTACCGATATCCTTTGTATTGTTATAGGACGAGACTGGGTTGCTAAAATCCATAGACCTAATAAACCAATGATTATACAGATAGCAGTTGGCTCTACATAGGATTCATATGGACCATGAGAGTTCATATATAGCCTAGTTATAACAATAATAATTGCTACGACTATTCCATTTGGTACAGCTCTTTTGAGAGTTCTTTCTAGAAAACCGGGCGTATACCGCTGAGATGAAGTCATCATAGCTAAGAAAAAGGCTGGAATACCAATAGTTAATCCATCTAATGCAGATAGGTGTCGTGGTAGAAGTGGAAAACCCCAAGCAAATAAACCGAATATTATTGAAAATAACATCATGTAGACAGTTTTTGACAAGAAAAGAAGTGCAACTCTTTCTATGTTCGAGATAACTTTTCGTCCTTGCGCAACTATACTAGGGAATTTACTGAAATCACCGTCAAGCAAAATAAATCTTGAAACCGCACGGGTTGCATCGGATCCGGAGCCAATAGCTATGCCGACATCTGACTGTTTGACAGCCATAGCGTCATTAACACCATCACCAACCATCGCAACTACGTGACCGCGACTTTGGAGTGCCATAACTATAGATTTTTTTTGGTCAGGGTTTACGCGTCCAAATACGACGTGGTTATCCAGTACCTCAGCCATCTCCTCCTCGGCAACCGGCAATTTACGAGCATCGTATCCAATTCCATCAAAGTCAACTCCGATTTCCCTAGCTATTGCTGCGACTGTTCGTGGATTATCTCCCGACAATATTCTTATACCAACATCTTGGTCTCTAAGATATTCAATAGTATCTTTTGCATCTTTACGTAATGTTTCTTTAAGAGAGATAATGGCGACCGGTTTAAATGTAGATTTGATTTGTTCGTCGTGTAGTTTGGTATGTTTAAAATCTTCGCTGTAATAAGACAACATTAAAACACGTCGACCCTTATCTGATAATTTATGTATATAATTTGTAATCTTATCGTTTTCATCTTTTATATAGTCATAAAGCTTTTCGGGTGCACCGAGCACCCAAGAACCTTCAGCTTTACCTGTGTGAAAAGCAGCTCCGCTCCACTTTCTCGATGACGAGAAGTTGATTACAACATCAGGATTTAAGTCATCACTATCAGAAAATCGTGACTGGAGTGCACGCATAGTTGCATTTGAATGACCGTCTCTGGCAAACCATGAGAGAACTTGCTCATAAGATTTTTTCGGACTATTAAACGTTTTTATTTCGTCAAAATTTATCTCTCCCTTGGTAAGCGTGCCAGTTTTGTCAAAACAAACAATATCGGCTCTAGCTAGACCTTCGACCGCTGCTAATTCTTGCATTAAAACTTTCTGTTTAATTAATTTGATTGCACTTGCGAGGTAGGCTATACTTGTTATCAAAACAAGTCCAAGTGGAATCATTCCTTCGATGCTTGCAACGGCACCTACAACGGCATCTATCAAAACATCTCTTTCGGCTAGTGGACGCCAACCACCGGCAGAACGAATCTGTCCTGTTATGACAATTAAAATAATTGGTATAATCGCATAACTAATCCATTTCAAAACTCTATCGATTCCAGCTCTTAGTTCAGAGTGAATCAATGAAAATCGTTTAGCATCGGCACTTAATCTACTAGCAAAAGAAGCTTCTCCGACTACGTTTGTTTTGAAATAACCCGTTCCGGCGACAACCATTGAACCTGAAAGGACTTTATCGTCTATAGATTTAGAAATGGGATCAATTTCTCCTGTCAATAGAGATTCATTTACTTCGAGTCCATGAGAACGAATGATTACGCCGTCTGTGGGTATCTGATCACCTATTTGCAGATAGACGATATCGTCGAGTACAATTTCATCGACCGATAATTCGTGTTCGTGCCAATCACGTATAACAGTCGCTTTGGGTGAATTTATGAGCGCTAGTTTATCTAAAATTCGTTTCGCTCTATATTCTTGGGTAATACCTATAATTAGGTTGCTTATTGCTGCTAGTCCAAATAGCGCATCTTTCCATTGTCCTAACGCAAACAAAATTCCAAAACTTCCAAGTACTATAAAGTTAAAGAAGGTAAAAACATTTGCTTTTATGATGTTCCAAACAGAGCGACTAGTTGTCTTTGGAAGATAATTTGTTTTCCCTTGCGCTTGGCGACGAGCTACATCAGAGTCTGTAAGACCACGAAATTCGTGTTTTGTAACAGTAGATTGCATAATTCAATTATAGCATTTATTAGCTAAGGTATTCTAGTTTGGTAACACCTTGTGTTATGTCTTTTTGCTGATAATTAGTCAGTGTAGCTTTATCTACGTCTACCTTAAAAATCACATATTCTCCTGCGTTCAATTTAGAGACAGGTATCTTTTCTTCATTGATTTTCACTCTTAGTCCTCGCATCAAATTATATGTGGTCTGGGAATCGCTTTGAGGATCTATAGTGTTGACTTTACCCGAAATTTGAAGAGTAGATAAATCCGTTTCATCACTAAAAGTGATGAATATATATGGATTTGATGACATATTTCGAAACTTTGTAGTTTCTTTTTTTGTCATAAAATATAAATTCAAACGATCGTCACTGACGACGTACATAGTTACAGCAAAAGGCTTACCGTCTGGACCAACAGTGGATACTACTGCTAATTGATGGTTGTTTATGTAGGTGACTATTTGTGAAACTGTTGTTGTGTCCATAATTTTACCAATTTAACTATTTTGATAATAACATAATCAAAATCTTACACAAGTTATTAGACATTTTTATAGGATTATGTTAAAATATTGCTGGGTTTACTACAGAGAGGAAAAAGATTGAACAACCTACTATCGATGTTGCCAGACAACATCGCGGATGCTTACAATCAAAGATCAGATTTAATCAAACAAATCTGTAAAGAGATGTATAAACTCTCTTCTAAGATAAATCGCGGAGTCGTAGAAACTTCAACATTATCTAAAGAAATTTTAAACATTACCGGTGAAAACACCATCAAAGTTGTTGAGTTGATAAGAATGGATACACTAGTCACTGTGTATCTAAATTATTCTCAAAAGAACTTGATGATTATGACCTCAAGTATGTATAAAGCAACCGAGATACTCAGTTTCGAGCATCTAGCTGTTGAGGATTTTGTAACTCTTCTACATACAAACGGAAAAATCATCTGGAACCTGAGTGAAATCGAATTAATTTTGAATTCACTCAAATTATTACAAAAACAACAAGCAAAGAAGTGAACCCAAATGGCTCCCATCGATTGATGGGAGCCTTCACTTTAAACTAATGCTTGATATTAGTTCATAATTAGTTTAGAATCTGTCTATCTATGGAGTCATACAAACCGAACTTTGAATCACTAGAGTCGGTCAGAAAACAGATAAATAACGAGATAGGCTACTTTAAAGATGCAAACGACTATTTTGTAAGTTTTGGTAATGTACTAAAAAATAACGAGGACTTTCAAAAAAACTTCGAACAACTTCATCTGATGTCAAAGGCGTTTGTGGATGATTCTGGTGTAGCTAACGAAAGATCAATTAAATCTTTTATTACAGGTGGTCTTTTTGGATATAATAGTCTTTCAAAATTTGATATTGATAACTTATACGACGAGGTATATAGCGCAATAAGTTCTTTTCATGCTAATGCTCGCATGAATGTCAATAAGCAACTAGAGGACGAAGGTTCTGATCCTAATGAATCATTTCGTAATTTTCTAATCAGTCTAGAACTAAACAAGACACTCTCAGAAGATTTAAGTTTTGAATCAGTTGATGAAGAGGAGATGAATTTAGTTTATAGGATACTTTACGATATTACGCGTGATGAAACTAAAACTAATTTTGCATTCAGAGGCTATACATTTGTTAGAGGTATTTTGATATGGAAAGAACGACACAATGTTGAAATTATAAAAAACTACCTACGCTCGATAAATGAAAGTGATGAAAAAAGTGACCGTAATTTTTTCGAAATAATGTCAAACATCGACATTGATCCAGATTTGGTTGATGGTAAAACTGATTGCGAAAAAGAATTATTCATACTTAATACATATTTTAAAAAATTAAAGAACCAATATAAGCCCAAGAATAGTATGGATGATGATGAATTAGATGCAGTAATTCAAGAGATGGAAGCTGATTTAATGCGTCTAATCTATACATTTGATGATCTGACACTTTTCAGTAGATTTACTTTTGAGGGCCCTAATATAGCACTTATAGCCGACGATAGAACAGAATTTACACGATTTCGTACTTTCGGCATAGATTCTGTATTAGAAGGAAATATAGTTGATATAGAAGTTAGAGCAATTCCAAATCAAAATTCACTTGATAGAATTTTAGATGCTCAGGAAAATGGAAATGATAACGGACTAAGAGTTCGTATTAATCAGTTTGGTCTTGTAGTGCAAATTCAAGACGCAATTATTATAGATGACGATGGTTCTGTGACTGAATTTCCGAAACATTCGAGCGTGTTCGTTCCTGTAGGATTTAAAAATAATCGCATACTTCGCCATATATTTGACGAAAATGAAGACAATCTCTCAGACAATAGTGGTGATTTGGATTATGAATCGGATGAAGATTGATTAATTTCAAGTGAAAAGCCGCCCTTTTTAAGGGCGGCAATTCATTTCAGCGCTTAGGACGACCTCGAGTACAACCATTTGTACATCTTTCGTGGTATCCCAAATCACAAGATACACAGTCGTCGCATTCAACGTCTTTGTGGTTGCGAACCACAGTTTCTGATATTGCGACCATAGAAATTTGATTCCATTCTACTCGTTGATTAGGAAATTGTGGATATTTCGCTACAAAGGATTTGCGTACTTTTACGCAAATATGATTTATAGCATTTTCTCTGCGATTTGGATCACGACCATTGAGATTAGAGATTACAGTGGCTGTGATGTGTATATCAACCGTATATCCATTGATATGTTTTATACGGTAGTTCGGCTTTAGACGGCCGGACAATTTACACCTCCTGATGTCTGAAATGAACTTACAAGTGTACTTGTATAATCTTATTATATCACAAAACTCTTATTTTTTCAATATATACATCAACTTGCTTTTGTTTATAATGTAAGTAGTAGTGGGTTTAAAATGAAAACATCTTCTCAATATGTACGACTAGTTATTGTTGGAATTGGCACTTTACTAAGTGCAATTTTTGCTTTGACTTCAAACATAGAGACTTCGTACTGGGTGATTAGAGTTTTAGCTGCAGGTATCGCAATTGATCTAACTATCGGAATGTTAAGAGAGATTAAAAATCGTAAGTATGGAGTAGATATTCTTGCGGTTATTGCTATAGTGAGCACCTTAATCATAGGTGAGTATTGGGCAAGTTTAGTAATTGTGATTATGATAACTGGGGGTGAATCTCTCGAAAACTTCGCTAGCAACAGGGCCAAAAGTGAATTAAAAGCACTTTTGTCTCGTGTTCCAAAAATCACACATTTGGTACAAAATGATGGTTCAATCGTCAATATACCAGTTGCTGATGTCAAACCTAACATGATTTTACAAATCCGAGCAGGTGAAGTTTTGCCTGTTGATGGCGTGTTAATTCAAGGATCTGGTTATTTAGACGAATCTTCAATCACATGAGAAAGTTTACCTGTCGAAGTTAATAAGGGTGATGCGGTTATGAGTGGTGCGGTTAACGGCACCACAGTTATCAACATAAAAGCCCTCAAAACAGCACAAGAGTCAGAATATTCAGAAATAGTTAGATTAGTTCAAATCGCATCTGAGTCTACATCACCCTTTGTTCGTTTAGCAGATAGATATGCAGTACCATTTACTTTAGTTTCTGTTTTAATCGGAATTTTAGCCTGGATTATTAGCGGAGATCCAAAAAGATTCGCTGAAGTCTTGGTTGTAGCGACACCTTGCCCATTACTGATTGCCGCTCCAGTTGCGATAATTTCTGGTATGAGCCGCGCTTCTAAGCGTGGAATAATTATAAAAAGTGGAGCCGTCTTGGAAAAGCTCTCTGAAGTAAAGACTATGATTTTTGATAAAACTGGTACTTTAACAGAAAATATTCTTGAAATCGCTGAAATTATTCCATCTTCTCTCTCTAACGAAAAAGAATTGATAACTATTGCTGCCAGTTTGGAACAGGGTTCTTCTCATGTGCTTGCTAGGGCCATTTCTATTTACGCCAAGGATAACTCTATAAAATTAAAAAAAGTTTATCGCTTACATGAAGAACCTGGCAATGGAATTAACGGTTATATAGACAAGCAATTTATAAAAATTGGTAGTCAAAAATATTTAAAAAGACAAAAAGTTAACATTTCCGAAATTAAATCTCAAGAAAAGACAGCAATTTACATCGCCAGAGACGGTGAATATCTAGGCGTAATTACTTTCAAAGACGCTCTCAGAAAAAACAGTCATTCGACAATTAAAAAACTTTCAAAATCTGGAATTAGCAATATAGCTATGTTAACCGGAGACAATAACGAGACAGCACAAAGGATAGCTAAACTGGTTGGCATCACAGATGTTGTATCAGAATGTCTTCCACAAGACAAACTAAATGCACTGAATAAATTTAAAAATAAACCAATAGCAATGATTGGAGACGGTATAAACGATGCTCCCGTCCTAGCGGCTTCTGATGTAGGTATTGCTATGGGTTCGAGAGGTGAGACAGTTGCCAGCGAATCCTCAGACATCGTTATAATGCTCGACGATATATCTAAAGTTTATGATTCATACTCAATATCAAGAAAATCAATGAGGATCGCTACACAATCCGTATTGCTTGGTATTGGACTAAGCGTAGGGCTCGAAATATTTGCGGCTTTTGGATTTATACCCGCATTATTTGGCGCTGGTATGCAAGAAGCTATTGATATTTTAGTCATTTCAAATGCGCTTCGTGCACATTCTGATAAACCAATCTGATATACTAAAAATATGAAAACTTTAAATCTAGATAAGCCATATATTATTTTAATGGTGGGCATCCCTGGCTCGGGAAAAAGTCATTTCGCTAGCCAGTTTTCAAAACTATTTAATCTACC
>Ga0214923_10005189_pt1 | contig 15271 bp, 6 predicted proteins | sample LL1510_MetaG_FD_177993 | JGI IMG/M metagenome (GOLD analysis project Ga0214923, IMG submission 177993) | Freshwater microbial communities from Lake Lanier, Atlanta, Georgia, United States - LL-1510 | ecosystem: Environmental > Aquatic > Freshwater > Lake | place: USA: Georgia | collected 2015-10-15
ATTCAGCAGCAATATTAGCGATTTTATCTAATTGACGACCAATGGCATTGAATGCAACTACTGGGCCTACAGCGGCAACAAGTTCTTGAACAAAGTTATTTTGAGCATTGACGGATGTTAAATCATCAGCGCCTACGGTGGTGTCGCAAACAAGACGAGCAAGAGTAATGGCAGCAGTTTCAGTTAAACCAGAAGAAGTAAGAGAAGAAGTAGGAGTATCGACAACGTAAGTAAGTGGCATACTATACTAAATACTAAGATTTTTTTTAAAAACAAAAAAATTATGCGGGAAATTTAAAATACATTAATATTGTCCTAAATATATACATGTCTAAAATAACGCAATTAATACCATCTGTTTATACACACACCGCATATTTAGACAAAAAAATAAGAATTCAAAGTAGTGACCGTTCTATTACAAAAATAGAATTCCTAAATAGATTTACTCAAACTAAATTACTTTTACCCGTTCTAGAACAAAATGGAGAAATCTATTGTGAAATTCCTAAATATTTCGAACCAGGATATTATTTAGTGGTTTGTATATTTTCAGATGGTGCAGTCGGTAATTCAGTCGATTTTACATGCTATCCTTCACTAACAAAACCTGCGATAGATTCAATTCCATTATCCGGTGGTAATGTCAAAATCAATGGTTTCGGTTTTACAGATAAAACAATAATCACTGCATATTATGGTAACGATGAAGAAGAAACCATATACGAATATATAAATACAAATGAATTAATATGTTGTTTGAAAGCATACGACGGAAAAGATAGAAGCGTCGTTTTGAAATGCACTGTAAATGGCATAGATAGTATGTCTATGCTTTATTTACGTTATAGTGAACCTGTCATACGTGATATATCTACTTCATCCATTTCATTTCAAGTTGAAACCGATGTCTGCATTCGCGGCGAAAATTTCGGCGAAAGCGCGGAAAATGTCGAGATATTTATCAGTGATTTTGTAGGGTCGAAAAAACATATTGTAAATTGTTCGAACAATGAAATAAACTGCAAAGTGTTGTGTTCCGATAAAATAGGTCCCGCCGCCCTATTTGTGCAAATATGTGGAATAAAATCGAACGAAAAGGGTGTTTGTGTTCTCCCTTCTGTGACAGCATTATCTGAAAACATTATCAGTGTTGAATCATTGCGAAATTCTGAAATTATTTTGCAAGGATATGGGTTCAAACAATCGACAAAACTCCTATTCAATGGTATTCCTCAACCATATACTGAAGTATTATCAGACCGCGAATTAATCGTCGATACAAGTGAAATCAGAGAACCTCAAGAAATATGGCTATCCGTGGAAACAAATGGATACGTATCCGAGCAAAAAGAATTGCTCAAAATTATCGATCATGATATTACTGGTTTATCGTCTACGACTGGACATGTAAATGAATCGTCTACTATAACAATAAACGGATTCGGGTTTCAAGACAATGTGCAAATAATTATTGAAAAAGAGGGATCAATCGTTGAAACAATCGATGTTCTCCCAACTAACGAGAACACCATTGATTTCACATTTCCAGCAACAAATCAAGTAGGATATTTTTCTATCTATGTAGTCAAAAACAATTTGCCATCTAGAAAATATAAGTATTTGATTCTACCGAAAACCGCAACATGTTATCCAGAAACATTTCCAATCGCTATTGGGGACGCTGAGATTGTCACTGGATATATCAAAATCGAAGGCGATGTCACAGCAGATGACATAAGATTAGAATTAGAATGTGATGAGCGCGATTATTTCGTTTCTCCTAAATTGACAAAAACAATGGAAAAAGATTGTTCTATTTTTGCATTCAAAATGAAAGAATTTATGCAATCTTACAAAATCATTGTCAACCTTGTTATATGTGATGTTTCTATGAAAACCAATCACATTTGTTTCATTCCTAAAATAACAAAAATTCATCCAAACGTCATCAATTTGAACGAAGAATCCGAGATTGAAATTCATGGTCACGGGTTCACAGAAGAAATGGAAATCTACATAAACAATGCAAAAATACAAATTGATATATCGGAATCGCTCATCAAAACAGAACCATTTCAACCTGGAATAGGAGGACCGTTGCAATTATTGATGAAAATAAATGAGAACGTGTATTTGAAGGAATGGATTTACGTAAAGCCTATCGTTGAAAACATAGAATTCCCTGTAGAAATTGCTAACATGGATAAACCATTTTTTTATGTAAATTGCAAAGGATTGCATGAAGATATGATAATAACCGCAACTATTAACAACAATTCATGTAGTTGCACAATAAACGATAGCCAGCAAATCATGGTCACAATTCAGAAGTACGAAAATGATATCAAAAACGCGGATTTAGTATTATCCTTTGAGCATGATAATCAGGTCATTCCATGGTATCGCAATGCAAAGTTTACATATCCACAAATGATATATGCAGAAAAATATGATGGGTTATGCACAAAAAACAACAAAGTAATCATAAAAGGATTAGGTATTGATAAAAATACGAAAATAAAAATGAATGGAGAACTACTGGCATCCACGTTTTCAGTGAATTCATTGACGTTTATAATCAATTCCACAAATACATGCGGAAAATATGAAATAATGACAATTGACGAAAAAGGTGCCTCAAGCGTAAACAAGATAACCTATTCAACTATACCAGAATTAACCGAATTATCACAAACAACCGGCGGCGCAAAGGGTGGTAACAACATAATTATATATGGCATTGGAATCAGCGAAAATATTCACGCAGTATGGTTCAATAAAACAAAAATTACCGAAAACATTAAAATAGAAGATGACCATATTGTCTGTAAAGTTCCTCCTATGCAAACGTCCATTATCGATAAAACAAATGTCTTTATAGAAACGAATGACCGTTTTATGTCAAATGCCTTATTATATCAATATACACCGCAAATCGATGGTCAATCCGCAATCAATGGTTATATAGCTGGAGGATATAATCTATCGCTATATGGCCAAGGGTTCAAAGATTGTGACAAAGTCGAATTCGGTGATATGATTATTCGTGATTTTTCTGAACATACAAATACATTGATTACATTTCAAGTTCCTCGCGCCAAAAATGGAAATGAAACCATTAGTATAAAAACCACCAACACTAGACAAATCGCATCCAATGAAGTTCAATTTGATTATTTGTTACCGAAATTGACACATATTGAACCACAAGGTGGATATATTCGCGGAGGTGAAAAACTTATTATATTCGGCGAAGGATTTTCAAATGATGTTGTGTTATACATTGGTAAAAAACTAATGGATTCAGCAACCATTTATGAAAATAATATACGATGTGTTGCGCCAGAATCTTCTTCCGCATTTGATATCAATATAAGCATTAAATTTGAAAATAAAATCGCTGAAAAAATGTTGCAATATACTTATCACGCGCAAAAAATTTCATCTATTTCTCCATCAACTGGTTTAATGAGCGGTGGTTACGAAATGACGGTTACAGGTGAGGGATTTTTATCTGAAAATGTATATTTAACCGTCGGAAATAAAATCATTCGCAAAGCCGATTTTTTGAAACATACCGACGAACTTATTGAATTTTTAATGCCTCCTAACCAATCCGCAGGGGAAGCAATGATTGATGTAATAGTAAATAATGTCAAATCGGAGAACAATATTCCTTTTTATTATGCATCCAAGATCAATTCTATTTCAGTTACGTCCTCTTACGTGAACACGAAAGTACCTATTACAATTGAAGGTGAAGGATTTACTGGAATGTCCATCGTGAAAATGGGTTCTACCATTATTAACAACGTATCATTTGACCCCAAGACCGGATCAATCACGTTTTTAACTCCATTAATCCAAACTGCACAAACCATGCCTATTACAGTAGCGACGAACAATTCCGTAACAAATGCAATCATGTTTACAGTAAAACCCATTATCAAAGCAATTAATCCTAATCCATGGATTGCTGAAGATATCGGATTTTTATATATCCTAGGGGAAGGATTTTCATCCGCATCCATCGGATGCATCATGGGTGTTGACAAAACTGAACCTAAAATAATAGAACCTATTAAAATATCAAATAATACACTTATATTTGCAATGCCATACGTGAAGCAATCAGGTGACATTAATATAGCTATAGGTACCGCTATCGGTAGCGAAGATTCATGGATTGCCAGAAAAGTAACTATTTTCCCGAAAATCACAAAATTGTCAGAAAACTACGGTTCTATTATTGGCGGAAATTACATTGAAATAATTGGTAAAGGATTCAATAAATATAGTAAAATAGCAATCGATGGAGAACCAGTCGACGATACTATAGTAGAATATACAAATGAAAATTCCATCGCATTGAAAGTGCCATCATCAAATCAATTGAAAGAAATCAAAATATCCATTATGAACAATAATATGCATTCAAATACCGTGTCATATTCTTATTGTCCATTCATACAAGATATAAAGCCAAATTTTTCAACTATTAATGGCGGTTCAACGTCCATTATTAGTGGAGAAGGATTCAATGATAAATCAATTGTTTTGTTTAATAACAAGCCTATCGCAAAAGCAAATACAGTATACGATGAAAAAAAAAGAGAACTTGCTATTATAATACCGCAACATTTCGAAGTTGAAAATACAGTTGTCAAAGTAATTACAAATGGGATTGAAAGCTATAATAATGTAAAATTCTATTACACTCCGGTCATGGATTCTATTTCAATAAATCATAGTTCCGTTAATAAACAAGAAATAATGACGGTCACTGGAGATGGGTTTTGTACAAATACTATGGTAAAAATAGGGGAAAAATTCATCGACCCTCAGACTATTTTGAAAATCACCAGTAATTACATTCAGTTTCGCCTTCCAAATATCGATGAGCAATCTCTAAAAGATATTCGTGTGTTTACGAATTCAATTCCTACTGCCATGACAAAAACCATTGCGTTTTCAGCAGAACTTACGAATATTGTCCCGCATGTCGGACAAGTATCAGGTGGAACTGCAGTCAATATTTACGGACATGGATTCAATAATGATATGATTGTATTTTTCAACGAAACTAAAACAGATTACACTCTCATTTCAAGAACGCAAATGAGTATTATTACTCCAAAAGACGCCGGTCACGTAGGTACAAATAAAATAATTTTGCAATGCAGTAAATATACGACAAATTTATCCGCAAATTTCATTTGTTATCCGTCCTTATCCTATATAACACAAAAATACAATCCGGTAACAAAAAAAATGTCCATTGTATTATATGGAAGTGGATTTACTGCCAACTCTACTGTAGATATCGGTAATACCACTGGATTAATTCCCGTATTTTTAAATAATTCATTGAAAATCGAAATCGATGAAACCTATGATACGGAAATAATAAAGCCTATACCTGTTCACGTTATAGTGAATGGATTGAAAACTCACGATGAAATATATTATAGTAATATTCCTTGCATCACTTCGTCTAACACAAACCAGGGTTCAGTGAATGGCGGGGATACGATTTCATTGTATGGAGCGGGATTTGAAAAAGACAGTGTGCATTTATTGATAGAAGAGTTCAATTTGCAAATAAAACCGTTTCACGTTACATCCAGTGTAATTAAATTTCGCACACCAAAGGTAGACTATGCCGAAAAAATACATATAATAGTAGTATCCAACAATTATAAATCGACTCCATTTGAATTCATATACTGTCCTTGCATCTATTCTGCGTCAGAATCTATATGTAATGTGGGCGAAGAGATCAAATTTAAAATATATGGTGAAGGGTTTGAAAATTTTAATACAGATATTTTCGTGAAAAACCATGGAAAATGCAAATTGACGCATTTTTTTAACAATAAAATCATAGAAGTCAAATTACCATCTATCAAAAAATGCGGAATTGTTGAAATATCTACAAGCGTGCGTAATATTAATTCATGCAATACATTGAATTTTGAGATTCGCCCAGTCATTCTATCATTCGAACAAGATTATGTCAACGCAAATGGTGGATTCATCGAAATAAATGGAATAGGATTACATTCTGTAAAAACGGTAGCATTTGTTTACAAAGAAAATGTCTATGAATTTACAAACATTGTAATCGCAGAAACCACTAGTAAAACGAGCTATGAGAAAATAAAAGTATTTTATCAGTCGCTAGAATATTGTAAAAAAATAATGAAAGACGAGAACCTGGAATTTATCAATTTCGAAGTAATCGTCAAAGGTACTGGTGTTGAATCCATACCTCATAAATGTATTATGAAAAACATCGAGTTCAATGCAAACGCAGAAATAGAAGCAATCAAAGCCATTAATATCTGTAATAATTATTTGTCGAACAACTATGCATCCTACACCTACAATTTTATAAAAGCATATTCAGATGAACTTACTATTACCATCACAGAATTGATTACAAAAATATGTGAATTGCCTGGAACGTATTTGAATCCAGAAGCGGAAAAAATATTAATCGCGGGGTTTACAAAGCAATGTAAAAATTCAGACATAAGTCAAGTGATTATCAATTATACAATTATGAGAATGGTGAGAACTATGATTGATATGTTATCGTCTGGAGTCATTTATGAAACGGTGTTAACAGTTATTAATTCTCCGTTAACTGTATTTTCACCAGTGGCAGTGCAAGAATATGTTAGTGAAAACATAGATGAAATCGATTATGACTATTTGTTTTACGATTGTGTTGAATATAAAAATGACAAATTATTCAATATATTAGATGCACAAGAACTATCAAAAGCAATCAGTTTCAAAACATTATTCAATGATACAATTGAATTCAATTTCAACGAAGAAATTTTGAACAATATTTGCGAAAGTTTCAACAAATTATTTATGCAAAAAAAGTTTATGTTGTGTAATAATAGTGGTCATTTTCAAGGTTCATCGGTTATATGTCCAGAGGGAAATATTCCTGATTTATTTGTCTACAAAATTACATCATCCATTGTAGGATATCCTCAACAGGAAACGCCCTTATTAGATGTTCATGCCATAAAGCAAAATATTATTAATTATGAAAATACATCCAAAGAAAAATCATTAGGAAATCAATTGAAACAAATTTTGACAAAACCATCTACATTGAAAACAATTCACGAACAATTCGTGAAAAAAAATCCTGGTCGATTTGTTAAAAAAGAATATGCCACCAACTTTGCACCTATGCCTTTTCAGCGAGGTGATAAAATTCGCATTAAACTTTTCATTTCTGGAAAAATAAAATACGTAAATATGCAATCCAAATCAAATATAAAAACGAATGAATTGTTTTATAAATCATGTGACCCAGATATATATGATAAAAGTCGTGCAATAGATTTTTTATTAAATCATGACGCCAGTGAAATTCGAGCTACGCAAGATTGTTATGAAATTACGCTAGGATAATTTTGAATAATAGTTGAAATGGTGTTGTAACCGTTTCAAATAGCACTTCCGTCCGTATATTATTATGTAATAGATGATTGCATCGATTCTCTTTTCGGTCGGTGCAATCCAAAAAAAATATTCGATAATATATATAAATGTATTATATTTTATCTTATTTGTTTAAAAATGAGAACTTAAATACATTATTTACAGTGTTTTTTTCATCGTTTGATAATGAGCTTTGTAACGTTGACTATAAAAATAAGATTAACACTGGAGATGAAATAATATTTGAATTCGAAAATCAAATTATCAAAACAAATGTGCAAAATATTGAATTTGTCTCGGAAGATGAACCTACGAAATATACCTACAAAATCGATTTTTCAATACCCTATGATTTTCTTAGAAATAAACGTGGTAGGTTCTCTATCGCAATTTTAGGAAAATATCAAAAAATTCAACTAATGTCATCCGAAGATAGTGTTTTCATTGGTAAAGGATATCAAATTTTCAATTTCGGAGAACCATCTGATAAAACACCTAATAATGGTAGATGGGAAATAATTAACAAAACTATTTACAAAATTACTATTTCAAATGATTTAGATAATGAAAACTATATCACACTTTTGGGGGCTGGATTTGAAAAAGATTGCAAAGTAAATTTGATAAACAATGATACGAAAGAAATTACAATTCCGCAGTGGAGTTTTTCCTCTGCAACAAAAATTATTTTTTCAATTTCAAAAAATACCGTTCAAAATTTAAGCGCAGGTATTTACGATATTGTCATACAAAATCAATCTGAAATTTCAAATGTTAATGAAAATACTTCCAGTACGTTTAAAGTCATGATTGCACCTGCTATCGAAATATCGAATTCCAATAATTTACATGGTGCTATAGTGTTAGGAGAAGAACAAAGTTTATATATTTCAGGAGAACATTTTTTAGATGGAAAAATGAAAGGATATACAAACATCCAGTTCGATTTTTTCTTGAATGGTTATGAAGAAAAACAAACGTATATACTAACGAACGATATAAAAGGGAGAATCAAAAACAAAACGTCATCCCTTTTTATTGGTGACGACAAATTCGATCCAGAATTATTGATCATTAATGAAAATTTGTTATGTATTAATATCAAAAAAAACGTTACAAATAGAAATGGGCTATATAATGATAAACTAACAACATCGAACATACAAAATGTTTCTATTTATGACATTATTTGTAATATAAATGCGCAAGAAATTGCTGTAACTGTTTTTTCATATCCAGAGGAATATCATTATATTGCAAGTTTTGCAGCGCCACTTTATGCAATTTTCAATATTCAAAATGTTCTCAATACAAATAATTCGGACAATTTTGATATATCCTCCCCTAAAATGATAATTGAACCCTCTATTCACCAATATGAAGAACCCTTTGCAAAAGAATTCAATATCAACTTGATCGGATTTTATGGAAGCAATACGTCTATACCCGTTACGAAATTTTTTTACAAAAATTGCGAATCAAAGTATGCGTCTGTCTACATCAACGTAATTTACAAAATAACCCATGAAAACAAGCGATACGAATTTGTTATACCTCACAATTCTACGAATTACAAACCATATGTCACAAATATAGCAAGACCAATCGAATGTGAAAATGATAAAACACCTCTTTACAATAGTATATTTATCGATTATGTAGTTACTGATAAAGACATTGAATATTTCCCCCATTCGTCCGATATGTCTGATTATGGATTAAATAGTTCTCTTACAAACGCTGATAATATAGCATTGACTTCCACATACAAAGGTCAAATAAATGAATTCATAAAATTCATGCAAAAATTCGGTAAAGACATTCATGCCATAAATGCGGAAGTAGTACTAGAATTCAATTTTTCATCGGTTCATGTATCCTCTGGAAATACTCGAAAGCAAAATACGATATCACATACAAAAAACGATGCAAAATATGTATCAAATGCTGTGCCTATAACGTTTGCGAATGAAATAAGAAACAAAAAAAATATGGAATCATTCAAAGAATCCGTCATTAACGTGGGTACCGAAGCCGCTCTCGATTTTGCACTGAATGATTATTATTTTTCAACGAACGACAATGGATTCTTTCAGAAAAATAATCAAGAAACTAGAGAATCCATCAAAAAAGCGGTTTTGTTCGCATATTATGCGTTAGTTGAATCAAGTATTGAACTAAAATATACGCAAAAATTAATCAAACAATTTTGCAATTCAATGTATGCATTTTTAAATGGAGAAACAAATTCGGTTACTATTCATGATGTAATATTAAATCCATCTTATGTATTATCTGTAAATGATATTGCAAAAATAATGGATAATAATAGTGATTTTACACCCCCATTTCATGAAGACATGCATCCCAGGTATTATATTACGCAAGAATTGCAATCTGATATTGTGAAATCCATGGTTATGATTTTGAGAAATTGTTCTGAATTGCACGAATTGAATAAGCTCCTTAAAACGACACTAAAAAGTAAACTCACATTTGAATCAATACAAAATTCAGACAATTTTACATTACCTTCGACAAGTGTACATTCCATGTGTAAACATATACTCGATTCAATCATATTTTGCAGCACAGATACTGGTGCTAATTTATACAAACAAATTGCAAAAATCATTATTCCAGATGCGCTCATCATAAGCGGTGCAAATACCACATTTACGTTTGCTGAACAAATTCCACAAGAAAAAGATTATTACATGTTAGTGCCATACCCAGATATTATCGATCCTTCAACCGATGCACCATCTAGTTTATCATATATTGATTACGGAGCACCTATATTGCAATCCATCAATAATATACTTAAATTGCAAAACGGTAAATGTGTAATCAATCCTGAAAAAGATGAAGTCTTGTATTATAAGGATCAAATTGCAAATGTAATGAATAAATGGATTACTAAAACCACGTTTTTACTCATATCCGATTCAGGAAAATACACGGGTTCAAATATTTATGCAGCCCCTTCCGAATTATTTAGACACTATATACAAACCATAAATTCATCTTTAATTGGAAGTCCTCTTGCGAACATAATTAACAATGTCGATTCTATCAAAATAAACATCGAAGAAGGTAAACAAGAAAATTCAATATCAAACAAATTAGGAAAACAATTGATCGAAAATATTATAGATAATTATGAAAACATCGGTACTGCTGTTTTGAAATCCGACCCAGCGAGAACCGATAATGATTCTATAGAAGAAAAGGCCCTATTTCAAAAGGGTGATATGTTGACTATATTTGTTTCCATTTCTGGAAATATCGGCGCAACTTCTGTATCAATCAATAACTTGTTCGCTCGATGCATTGACCCTACTAACAATAATTGCAGTTCATTCAAGCAATATATAATCAATAACAAAGGAGACCGCATTAAACCATTAGTATATGCTATTCTCGTACCTATCATTGATGATTTTATCGAGTAATTCTTTTATTCTATGAATATATGAGAGCCAGAAAATCATCATCTTCTTATTTAATAAAAAAAAATTCTACAGATGGGGCATTAAATCGAAAAAACCGAAATGTTCTCGAAAAATATCATAAAGAATATACTATACCATTTTACAATAAAGATATAGATGCATTGCATAGAAAATTGCAATGCAATGATTATACGCAAATGGTCCGAGATTTTAAACCATTTTTATGTAGAAAAAAATCGTCCGCATTTTTAATTAATAATATTGCATTGATGTCTTTAGCGGGAATCGAACGAGGATTGAACATCGAAACCGAAAATATTTCACTTAAAGCGTATATAAAAATGTTAGAAGATGAAAAAAAACAGGCAATTCATGGCGATATTAATACAGCAATTGATGTCAATGTGTCGTTCTCTATGGAATATTTGTATTATATTGAAAAATACGGTATTCCTCTGGACGGTATTTTTGATCCAGTGAAATTAGCCGAGTTTTTGTAATTGCAGTTTATATGCAAAATATATTTATATTTTGTATATATAATATGTCACATTTTGATTTCAATATTAATAATTACACGATTATTGATTTAGAAAAATTCTTGAAACTAACAACGGATTACAATGAGTTTGAAATAAACGAAAAAGAGCGAATAATGCGAAATCAATTAATAAAAGCAATTGAAAATGAGAAAGTTAAAACGAAAAGAAAAACAATCGAGAAAAATGCTTTCCAATTTCTAAACGAAGCAAAACGATTATTGATTGAAAAATTAAAAAAAACAAAAATATCGGCGGAAAACAATGTTATGATCAAAAATGATGGAATGAATTCAGTCACGTCCTATTTACAACCGATTAATACATTTACCACAACAGTTGCACAAGGTAATCTAAACACACTGCGTAAAAAGATATCAACCTATTCATTGTGCATGAATACATTATTTAGAGATGCAAATGGTTCTAATTCAACCGACTCATTGTTTGTATTACCATATCCTATGAAAAATGTAATATCTATGAAGCTCTCATCTTTCGAATTTCCAGATACAGTTTATATGATTTCAGATAAAAAGAGAACTAACCGATTATTTATAAAAGAAGACAATACAAATAAGCAAGGTATGGTTGTTATACCCGAAGGAAATTACACAAGTGAAACTATGCCATCTGTATTGCAAAATGCCATCAATGAAATATTAGATTCAGAAGAACGCTTTCATGTAGAAATTGACGAACATAGTGGAAAAACAATAATCAAAAATTGTCAACACACTTTTGTCATGCAATTTATTACAAGCGAAACAAACACAGTTCTCTCAAAAAATTTAGGATGGGCTTTAGGATTCCGAAATGCGAATTATATTCGAAGTCGCTGTTATATGTCAGAAAGTATATTTTGTCCAGTTCCAGTGCAATATATTTATTTTGTTTTGAATGATTTCAATATTGCAAATTCAACTACAATTATGGGTATTTTTTCAGATAACTATGTGGAAAAAAATATTTTAGCGAAAATTCCAATACACGTAGACAGTTTTCAAATTATGTTCGACAATAATAGTGATTTAATTACAAAAAAACGGGATTATTATGGAACAGTTGACGTCAATAAATTCAGTATTAAAATATTAGATATGTATGGAGAACCGGTTGATCTGAATTCTATGGATTTTTCATTTACACTGGAATTTGAAATTGCGTATGATATATAATCCTTTCCTATAAATTATATATAGGAATTCAAGACTTTTTTTTTCGCTTCTGCGATCATTTTAACAAATTTATTTATATTCACATCGTCTTCGTAATTTTCCGGAGGATTAGGTGCTATAGCTACAGTTTCACTGACATCAGGGTCCATCGAAAATGTTGTAGGCACTTCACTCACAATAGGAGGCTCCATCGAAAATGCTGCAGTGAGTGCCACTGGTGGGTTCTCTAATTGTGATATACGGGTTTCCGCATTTTGTAATCTAGTCAAAACGTTTTGCAAAACAGAAACGATCGGTGCTATTATTTCAGAATAGCATATGCTATTGTTATTTACCATTCCGATATTGCCATAGAATGCAGTTATATCTTCTGCTAAAAATCCGTATCTATCCAGGGATGGTTGTGTTGCGATGGAATATTTTTTCGGGGCAAGATTTGTAATAAATTCTGTGGAATATGCAAGATCCAAATCAGAAATATTAACGCGCGTTTGATTGTTTGTGGTTTCACTTATCGAATTTATCGAAAGTTCTCCATTCGATGGTGAAAATGTTATGCCATCAGATGTATGCACATTCGTCAAATTTCCTGAAGTTGTTTTTATAAAATTAATATAACATGGCGAGTTTGTCGCATTATCATTTGAAATTGATATAGCAGAATCGGATTGACTATTTGTATAAAGTTGTGCATCGTAATTATCGATATTAATTTTATAGGTTCTCTCTGTAGAATAAGTAAATCCATCACTGATATTACTAATATTATTAATAATAATAATTCCCGTTTTATCATTATAACTCATAACCGTTCCTGTAAAATTATCATAAGGTGCACTTGGTGAATCATAAACACATCGTATATGATGTCCATGTATATAAGCTAAACCCGATTCTAATTGAAAAGAAATACTACCAGTATCCATTATATATTTGTATATTGTAGATGTAAATGTTGTTAAATATCTGTCACCAGGTGCACCCTGTGGACCAGGGGGTCCCTGCTGTCCAGTCGTGGTATAATCATTACCGATTACAGTGGTATTGCAATTAAAACAATTTTTAGAATCGAAATCAGTTATTAGATTCATATTTTTTTGTATGTTCAATATTTTTTTTGCCAATGTATAATCACTAGAAGACGGCATACTAATATATATTTATATTTATATTTTATAGAACACATTTTACCTTAGTATCATAAGTTTAGACCAGTGAAGATTTCAAATGGGATAGTTTATACCAGTGAAGATTTGAAACCGCACCCCTTTGGGGTGCTATGGTTCAAACTGTAACTGGTAACTTACTTGAAATTTCATCCGCTATGCGGATTGAAATCTTCAAAGGTATAAATCTTCGCTGGTATGAAATAAAATCAGAATCAATATATATGTCTATTTATTCGGATGACGACGATGACGATGATAAAAAATACACTGAATTATTGCACAATGAAATAAAAATGTTCAAAGAAAATCATCAAGTAGAGAACAATACAAATATTATAGAAATATATGACAATTTTTATAACAACAACAGTCCTTTGTCCATGTCAAGCAACAATAGTGAAATAAGTGATATAGACAATTTCGATCAACTACTAGAAATAGAAGCGGCAATCGAAAAACAAATCACCGACAATTTTAGCACGAATCATTTTTCAAATGAACTAGATATGTTAATAACGTATATAAGAGGTCATAAAAAGGTATATTTATACGCAAATTATGTCATGCGTTCTCGATTCAACTTTCTTACAATAACATCTATCCTATTTACATCAAGTATATCTATATTTACTCCTTTTATAGGAGCATATCAATGGAGCGTGGGTTTGATTGTTATACTAAATGCTTTAACCACAATGATGATATCTATTATCAAACAATTGCAATTAGAAGTATCTGCTGATGTTTTTTATAATATGGCAATTCAATATGATAACATGGAAAGCGCGCTAGAACATAAAAACAATATCATTATTTTTATAGAAAACGGAATGCAGCGAAAAGATGTGATTATGGATAAAATATCCGACATAGAATCGGAATTAAAAAAAATAAAAGAATCAGACAGGATTGAAATTCCTGCAGTTATTAAGCATGATTTTCCATTAACCATTCATCTAAATGTGTTCTCCTTTATTAAAAAAATGCATATGATCAAAAAATCTTTGATTGATAAATTCATCAAAGCGAAAAAAGAGGCAAAATACATCATGCGAAAACAAAAGTATAATAGATCTATTTCATCTAGGGAATCCAAACGATTGCAGTATTTGATTGAATTGAAAGAAACAGTTAAAATGGATTTGAATCATTGTATCGCCGCATATGATTATATGAATGATATGATTACGCGTGAAATTAATGTTATCGATTTTCATCGCTATTGGTATCGATGGTATGTACGTAGCGGCGAAAAACAAAAAAAATACAGTAATCCAATTGTGGACGATTATATAAAATTTATAACTCAGCCATAATATTCGGATTCGGACCCTGAAGCGGTTTTATATACTCATAACATGTCCAATACCATGGCATGTTGTGAACTATTTTGATCGATTGATGTGTTATAAATAATGTTTTTATGGTGGATGACTGCTCACTATTGTCTAATAAGA
>Ga0214923_10005191_pt1 | contig 15266 bp, 19 predicted proteins | sample LL1510_MetaG_FD_177993 | JGI IMG/M metagenome (GOLD analysis project Ga0214923, IMG submission 177993) | Freshwater microbial communities from Lake Lanier, Atlanta, Georgia, United States - LL-1510 | ecosystem: Environmental > Aquatic > Freshwater > Lake | place: USA: Georgia | collected...
TCACCCTCCAGGCTTTGCCCGCCGGCTATTTCGGGCTGTCTGAAGAGCCGGGCGATATACGCTGCGTGTGCCTGGATCCGAGATAACCTCGTCAGCCAGCGCGTCACTTTTTTTGGCATCAGCCGGGCGGGCTCGCCTTTTTTTCGGCGTGGCGTTTTTATTGCGTCTGGGCATGGCTTCGCTCTGGGGGGGATTTGCCCAAAAAATGTCCGCTGTACGTGCGGCATGGGCGCAGTGTGGCCGGCGTGTCAAGTTTTCCGGGCGGCCGCGATCGCCTGACGCATGGCGTTCCTGTGGCGCGGACTTTCCAGCCAAAACATCGCGACCTCGTCGACTACGTTGCCGAGCAGGATTTGAATTGCCAGTCGCACGTTGCCGTTGGTGCCGTATCGCCACTCCAGGTACTCCAATGCGCGAGCACGCACGAGCTCGCACACGTGAAACGCATCTGCGCCGGCGTCAAACGACCGGCTCTTGGCAATGCACGTCATCCATTCCGTCGGCCAGAGCCGCAGCACGGCGTCAACGATCGCGTCGGTCGCGTCTGGCAGCGAAGTTGCCGGCTCGCCGATCGCCCGGCGGATCGCGTCGCGAATCGCTGGCAGATGGACCGCCGGCGCGTCGCCCACCGTCACCTCCCGCTGATATTGCTGGCCGGTGAAACTGTCGCGGGCGACGCGCCGGGGGCCTTTTTGCAGGGGCACGACGCCGGGCACGGGCACGGCGTGCGATGGCCGTCGCCGTGAACAATGTAGCCCTTGCCACCGCAATCGCTGCAACACTTGCTCGGCTCTGGCTTTGGTGCCGGCGGAGGTGGCTCGACGGCGAACCCGGCGTAGGCGACCGCGACGGCCGCTGCTGCGCGGGGTTGCTCCTGGTCAACGGCGGCCGGCTCGGCCGCGAGGCTCGCGAGGAATGCGATGAATGAACGCCACATGCTACCAGCCTCGGGAGTGGTCTAGGAGCGGTTGCCCGTCGTCGCCTACGCGAGTGTGGACGTATTGCACGTCCTCGGGCGGCTTCTCAGCCACAAGGGCAACCCACAAAAACGTCTTGGCGGCGCGGGCGATCCACCGGAGAACCGGGCGGCTTGGCTGCGGCGGCGTGTCCGGCGAGCTCGACAGCCACCAGCCGGCGGCCATGCACGCAAGGCAGAGAATCACGAGTTGGCGATTAGTCAGCGTCATTTTTTCCTCGTAAGCGTAGAAATCGGTACGGCAAGCCAGTCGCCGTGGTGGATGTCGCGCCACTTGAATCCAGTCTCGACCGAGCCGATGGCCCAGGCGTCGCCAAGCATGCCCTCGACGACGCGGCGGCGTGCCCAGAACGCGCCGGCCGGCAGGTCGTCTGGGTAGCGGTTGGTCTGCGGCCCGATCCAATTTGGGCCCCACGAGTTCAGGATGGCAATCAGGTCGTCGGGCGAGCCGTTTGCCTTGTAGCGGACGCCCACCGCGACCATCTGGTGCATCCAAGTGCCAGACGCTTCGGCGATGCCGCTCGGCCCCAGCGTTGACGAAAAGCCTTGCGAGCTGGCGAGCGTCACAGGGAATCCAGCCTCGAGGGCCGCGGTCAACTCTGCCCAGTTGCGCACAGCCACGACGTGCCGGCACGGCACTCGTTTGGCCACCGCGTCCATCTTGCCGTTGTCGTTTTGCCCGCCGCAGCCGTACGCGCCCCAGTCCTTTTCAAGCGTGGCGTTGTAGGTCGTGAGGTCAACGGCCGGATACGGCTTGCGGTAAATAACGCCCCACTCGCGGAGCCACTTGGCCGCGGCGAATCCGGTAGATCCGTCCGACCAGCCTGCAAACGTCTTGCCTCTGGCTTCGCAACGGCTGCCGCCGTAGATCGCCTCGGTGCTCGGGGCGAGCGGCGGCCCAGAGGATTTGCCAAGCTCCCAGTCGATCGCCTCGGAGATCCACACCGCGTGCATCGCGCCCCACGCTACGCACGAGCCGTTGAGCTGTTTGCCCACCACGAACGGCGTGCCGTAGCGGGCTTGGTGGGCACGCTGCAGCGAGCGGTAAAGAAACGTGTCGCGGCCGGCGGCCTTCTGCATTGCCTCGGGGGCGGCCTGCGAGAAGAAACGCTCGTTGCCAAGCTCGGCCAGAAACGCTCTTGCGCCTTCGGGGTCGGGCGTGTAGCCGTATTGCGTGCGGTCCGTGCGGAGCAACGCCTGCGCCGCCATCACGGCAGCGATCGCCAGGAGCACGCCGGCCATCAAGGCTCTGCTATCGCGCTGCATCGGCGCAAGCCCTCGACAATTCGCGGTATGCGGCCACCCACTTCGACCGCTGCTCGGGGCTGACCGGGCCGCCTGAGGTGCCAACGGCCTGGTCGAGATAGTCGTGAATCGCCTTGCGGGCGTGCGGTTGCCGGGCCCCGATAGACTCGCCGCGAAGCCGGGCCTCGCGAGCTGCGACGCGGAGGTCGTCGAACGCCACGCCGGATTTAAGGCGCGGCCCGCCCTCGCGCATGCCGTCGGCCTGGATGCACTCGGCGAGCTCGTCGCAGAGGGCAGCGAGACGGGCAGCGTCTGCGGCAGCTTCGGGCCCGATGAACAGTCCACGCATGGAGAACCCGCCGTCGGGCGGCGGTGCCGGCGTTGGCGACCTCGGGGCCTCGAGCATGTAGGCAACCACGCACCCAGCAAGCAGGCAGGCGGCGAGCGTGTAACGCGTTCGGTTGGTCATTCGTCGCTCCCTGCCACCAGGGCGAGCGTCAGGGTGTCGATCGCCTTTTTGACCGCGTCGTCAAGGCGTTGCGTCTGCACCAGGCGACGACGCACGTTGGCGAGATCGGCGATCGCCGACTGATAGGTGGGGCCTGGCGTAACCAATGTCTGGGCCGGGCCAAGCGCCGCCGGCGTTACCCGCCACATGGCAGGCCCGGCAACAAGCGCGGCAGCGGCACCCAGCAGGATGACGTAGATCATGGGGCAGCCTTTCTGATGAGTGGCAGGAGCGACTCGATGGCACCAGAGGCAATGAGCAACAGCAGCTGGCGAGCGGCTGGTCGCACGATCAACCAGACCGGCCACGCGAGCGTCGGAATGCAGCGGTCGGCCACTTCGTCAAACAGCAGGCCCACGGCGTTCAACACGAAAATTTTGCGGTCGGCTCCGTCCACGGGGATTGCGTCGGCGGCTGCTACGGCAATCCTCAGCAACGCAACGGCGAGCTCGGCAAACTCTGAAATCGACAGGCCGCCGGTTGCGGCGGTTTTGGCGGCAGCCACAAACGCTCGCACCTTTTCGGCGAGGCTGGGTAGCGTGCTGGCGATGTCAACTGGGGCGGTAGAAATCATGTTTTGACTCCGACGATGTAGACCTCGATATCCGCGGCGCTCGCGCCGTTGTTCGTGATGGCTAGCACCTTATTGCTGGCCGTGGTCGCCAGCCCGGTCGTGAGCTGCGTGGTGTAGAGCACGCCCGCCGGGCCGACCGTGATGAGCCCGGCCGCAAGGCCAGTCCAGCGGTTGGCGACGCTCACGCCCACCGACAGGCTTGCGGTGCTCGAGCGGTTGACGATCAACAGCACCTTCACGCTCGCAAGCGACAGCGTGCCGGAGCCACCCATGAACACCAGCGGCAACGCCCGCAAATCGACGTTGACCGTGCCGGCTGCGGCAATCGTGAGCACGTCCTTGTAGAAGCCGTTGGCCTGGGCGTTGCCCGTGCCGTTGGCCAGCGTGAACGATTTGAGCACGGTCACGGAGTCTGTGAGCGCGGTGGTGTTGAGCTCGTCAACCCACGAGGGCGCGACCCGCAGCGACCCGGTAAGCGAAAAGCTAGCTGCCACTGCCGCTACCTCCCGCTGCCGTTGAGGTCCCAATCAGATAAAGCGAATACGTCACGGCCGCGGCGTTGGGGTTTGCAATCCGCACGACCGAATTGGCTGCGGTCACTCGCCATGAGTCGGTCTGGTTGACACTGCACCACTCCGAGCCGGGTCCGACCTCTGCTGCATACACGGCGGTCGGGCGGCCGGGATCCACGCCAACCAACAACCGGCGGCCGGGCGTTGTCGATTCGTTGACTAGGCGAATGACTCGGAGCTGGCGAAACACAAACGGCACGGTCACGCCGAGGGCCGTCTGCGACAGGTTCAAGAGGTCAAACTGTTCGATCGTGTTTGCCGCGATCGTGCGTTGATCGGCAAACACGAGATCGGCTTGACCTGGGCCGTCGCCGTCGGTAATTGCGTAGGTGGCGCTGGTGGTGCGGCGGTTGACGACCGTTCCAACTTCCTGCGTGTCCGTGCGGTTCCACTGCAGCGATGTCCGCAGTGAGCCGGTCAGCGAGTCTGTGAGCGTGTCGGCCATTTAGATCAACCCGTATTTGACTGCGCGGCGGGCAGCCTCGACGCTGCAGCCCAGCTGAAAGGCGACCAGTTCAATGTCGGAGACGTTGCCGGCCTTGGGTCGCTTGCTCGTGATCTTGCCCCAGGTCTGGGGTTTCGCCGTGTACGTCGCGGCAAATGACGTAACGTCTCCCGGTGCCGCGATTGGCTCGCGACCTTCGGCACCGCCACGGCGAAAATGCGCATACGCAATCACGCATCCACGCTACGGCGGCGCAACCAAAACCCGTAGGGGCTAGCGGCACTCGGCGCGACACGCTGCGTAGCCAGCAACGTCTACGTCGTTATCCGGGTGGTCGACGGGGCCTCGCGAGCGCGCGATCTTGTCGAGCTGCATAATGGTGGCCCAGTCGCGAGCGCAGAACGATGTGCCGAACGCAGCGTTCACCAGCGCCGCCGTGATGGCAAAGTGATCAGCCGGCGGGCCGTATTTCTGGCGACGGTCGCGGATGGCTTCGATGGCGTTGAACAACAGCTGCTCGGCGGAGCTGGGTGGCGCTTCGGCGGCGGCGGCAATGATGCCGTCGCCCGGCAGCCGGCAGTCCTCGGACTTGAGCTCGCGCTCTCCCTGCAGGATCCAATCAATCGGGATTGTGGCCTCGCCGGCGTCGTCGATGGCCGTCGGTTCCGGCGCGTCGTCGGAAACTCCCAGACGCGTTTCAACTGCTGTGCGGAGCGCAGCGTTTGCGGCTTCAAGTTCTGCAATCGTGTCTGCCATAGATTTCCTTTCGCTTAGAAGGTGCAGTACGTCGGCTGCCAGTGTTCCAGAGGTGCCCGTGTATGCGCCGGAAAACCGGCGGGCGCGTTGCTCTGCCGCAGTTATGTAGTCGGCGTCAAGCGTCACGCTGTGCGCACCGTGCCGTCGTGCATAACGCGGAAATTGTGAACGTCGAAAACGCCTTTGTCGTGAACGGCGACCATTGCGAATCCGTGATTCCACCGATTGATTCGCGCGTAGTCTGGCCGCAAATCGCACAAGCAACCGGTGCTCCAGCATCCAGTTTCGTGATGCCACATGTCGGATTCAGCGTGATTTGACGTGCGGTGGGAATGCCCCACGAGCACCGTCGAGAGCGTGCGTAGGAACGCACCTCGAGCGACGTTGACCGGCGCGGCCATGCCCTTCGGAAGCTCGTGCCCGTGGAGCACGGGAAGTTTGCCTAGCATGATTGGCCGTTGATCTTCGACGAGCTCGACGTTGTGTTTCGTCAGGTCGAGCCACGCCGCGAGGCTCATTCGTGGGTCGTCGCTGATTTCTACGGCGTGCTGCCACAACCAATGCTGCCACCGCTCCTCGTGATTGCCGAGCTTGAACACGATCGGGATTTCTGGAAACTCCTGCCGCAGATAGGCCAGAAAGTCCCGCACCGCCTCAAGCTCAGCCTTAAAGTGCCGCTGCTTCGGGTCTTTCATGTAGCGACTGATTGCGTAGAAATCTGCGATGTCGCCGTTGAGCAATAGAGCTGCCAAGCCTTGGTCTTTGAGGTGGCCAATCGCCGCGGCCACTGCAATCTCCGAGTGGTAGGGAACATGCACGTCCGACAAGATGCCGACGTTGCCAGTGACCTGGAGCACGTACGGCGTCCACGGCTCGGCAAGCGTTTTGGGCATGGCAACGCTTTCGCCTGCCTTGCGCGGTGCTCGAGGTGCCGCAGCCTTGATACGCTTGCGGTCCGTTTTCCCGTGCACGCCGAACTGTCGTTGCATCCTCATTCGAGCCTGCTGCAGCGTGATTGCACCGTTGGCTTCCTTAACCAAGCGCCGCGCCAGCGTCTGCGCCGGGGCGTCGGGGTGCATTCGCGCAAGCCGTCTCGCCATATCCGTGATCGGATCGCCTGCCATTTGGCCTCCGCTCGTGTGGCCAGTCGTCCTTTAGCAAACCAGCCGCGTCAAGAAATTGAGAGCACGTCTCCGACATGTCGGCTACGGCGGTTTCGTCAAGGTCCGGCCACCGGGCGTGAATTAACTCGTGAAGGATCGTGTCGACCAGCTCGGCCGTGTCCATGCCGGCGGCCAGTTTGATCGTCCGCGTCTCGTAGTCGCAGATTCCGTAGGCGCCAGGTATGCGTGCGTCCCACTCGACTTTCCAGCGTTGCCCAGCGATGTAGACCGTGCGGCGACGCCTCATTGTGGCCCCGGCCTCTGGGCTGCGAGTCGCTTTCTGGCGAGGCTGGCGGCGGCGTCCGGCGCGAACCGCCGCGAGACGATGCCGGTGATGATCTTTCCGGCCGCGATATCGTCCTTGGCTGCGCAGGCGTGTTGAAACACAATCTCGCCCGCGGCGTCGTGCTGGCAGATGGCTGGATGCCGATAGGCGGGGTTGCGGCTTGGCAAGCCGTACTGGCTGCCCACGAGGTGCCAGGCGAGGAGCCAACAATCCTTGTCTCCGTAGACGAATTGGTAGGTGTAGTCCCGCCACTCGTTGAGCAACACGGCGATGTCGAGAGCGTGAAGGTGGCGGCGGCGGTCCACGAGCAGCTGCCCAGACTCGAGCGGCCGAGCCCCGTAGACGGGCTCTAGCCCAACGTTGCGCCACGCGGCCTCTGGCACCCATTCGGAGCGGTGCCGCGGCGGCGGCAGGTCTGGCCAGAAAAACGCTCCGGGCCGCGTGTAGGCCCGGTCGTCGAAGAGGTAGGTTGGGTCGCGGGCCGGCACGTTGTCGGCGTCGAGGAGGAGCACTTCGGCAAACCCGCTGTGTCGCACGGCCACGGCCTTGAGCCACCAGCCGCGACCGCGGCCTATCTCTGCGTCGTTCTTGCGTGGCACGATCCGCAAAGCAGCCAGCGTGGCGTCGGCATCGACCAAGCGGCAGCCCGCCGATGCGAACACGGCGGCCATGTCCTCAGGCATCTCGCCGGCCATGTGCCAGATCTCAATGGGGAGGGTGCAGCCGAGCCCGCGGAGCGTGGTGACGAGGTTCCAGGCAAGTCGGCCGTAGAGCTCGCCGCCGGCCGGGATGACGATTCCGCGGAGCTCGCGGACGGCTGGCAGAATCCACGGCGGCGAGTCGAGGGCGTCCGAGAGGGCGGCGCGGAAAAGGGCAGACATGCCGCCATTAGGGCGGGTCCGTCAAGCGGGCCAGAGGGGGTCAGGCCGCAGAAAGACGCAGCCGAACAGTCCGCGAAATCTGCTCGCCCGTTTGCTGGACAACTCCGACCGGAAGTTGCTTTTCAATCTGGCTGCCACTCCCCAACGATTGCCGATCCTGCCAGGTAATATTTAATTGCAGAGGGTTGTTATTGGCGGATGGGCCGGCTCCCCAATAAAACTCCGTGCAAGCGACATCCCCAGAGCCGTGAGTGCAGGCCTCTTCCACTTCGCCGGTTGTGTCGTACTCAAAGGTTTGCACGCCACCACGAGATTGTCGGCTTTTTGTCCTTTTCGCTCGGAATCCTTTGATTTGCTGAACGGTAATTTTTACGCCAACTCGCATGTAAATGTTGAGAATGGCGTCAGACTTTGAGTTCAACGTCGCCCATGCTGCGCCGTCTTGCGAGTAGGCGTCGTAGGCCTCCGTCGTCATGCCACTGTCAGCAAACGCTAGCGACGGGATTTGATTGCTGTAAGAGATGCCGGCTCCAGCTTGAGATCTGTACATGGCGGTCGTAGTGGCCCAGATTTGCGGGAACGACTCAATTTTGTAGGCAACTCTGTAATCGTCTTTGAAAAACGGGGCGTTGGCCGATTGCAGAAACTGCCACTCTGCATCAGTAAAAGGCCCAGATGGTCCCTGTCTTCGCCATGTAATCGTTGGGTTTCTGAATAAAAACGTAAAATCACCGGCCAACTCATTCAGGGCTGGCTCCGCGATTGATTCTTCGCGGGAATTGTGCGGGCTTCCCTTGAAGGCGTGCCAACTGTTAGGCATCAGCCGGCGGCCATCAACAAACGGCGTGAGCTCGTGAACCCCAGCGATGAGCGACCAAAACCACAACGGCGGAACAATCGCGGAATCTCCAAATCCGTAGATGCCAGAATCCGCAACCGGCACAACGGAGAATTGCGGCCCGAATTGAGTCCAGTATGCCGGCAGCGGATTCCACTCCCTCCCCTGCCGTATTAGATCGTTTTGCCCGCCCCACGAAACGCCCCATCCATGCTGATCCACTTGCTGCGGCATCCGCTGCGATTCTGCGGTGCTGCGCGTTGGCGTCCATGATCTTGTTTGCGGAACAAACTCGATTTCCAGATTGTGCAATGCGTTGCGTAGGGCAAGTGACGCGCCGCGATGGACGAGATGCGTTGCGTGCCACGAATCTGCGTTCGCCGCTGCGTGTGCGCCTTTCGCTATAACGTCTGGCCTGCGGACGAACAAAGGCGCACTGGAATTGACCGCCGGCACTTGCGTGGTGCCTCGCATTGCAACCGACGGCACAGCGTCAATGGTTTGCTGATCGGGGTCAATGATTACGTTTGCGTGATTAGCACCACATGCAACGCGAGTTGTCACGCTATCAACAATTAACCGCCGTGAGTTTTCCGGAGGACCTGGGCCGTTGGTGTTTAAGCGATGAATCGCTTGCACTATTGATTCAGTTGCGGCAACGCCAACGTAGCGATCTTTTTGCTCAATGGGCGGAGAAACATTGCTTGCCGGGTCGATAAACAGGTCGCGAGACACATTAAACGGAAACGTAAAGAAACCGTGTTCTTGTGCTGTCTTGGAATCTGCGTTCGTGACACCGCTGCCGCCAGCGACCCTTTCAAATCCGCACCGAACGGTATTGGTATCGTTGGGGAATTGTATGTCTTCCCAGCAACAGCCAATGCCAACAACGTGAAACCCCACAAATGCTGGGTAAAAAAGGGTTGCAATCGCGCCACTCCAGAAAGGCGACGTAAAAGACGCAACAATCGTATCAGTTCCGTTTTGGCGATACCCACACCTGACGGTCAATCGAGTGGCCTCCCTAACTTGAGGCTGAGAATTGCTGCCGACCAAAATGGATGGAAAAGTTACAGTTGGAAGAAGGGTTTTGAGATAGGTATCTCCGTCCGAGACGTTCCTTGCGGAGAACGCAAACGACCCGGTAGCCGTGCCGAAAACTGGCGTGTAGGAAGCGATTGCAGAATTAGAACCGTTAGAAAAATGTTTTTTCAAATCCACGGGCGGAAGTTGCAGCCCGGCATTTACCTCCACCTCGGCAAACACATACTTTGACAGGTCTGCCGTGGCCTCGACAAACACTCTCGCGGTGCCGTTGGCGTTGCCGTATGCGCTGGTGACAATAAACGCCTTAGTTGGGCGATGGCTGCACCAGTCGTTATGAACTAGGCACGAGTTTGAACGGGTGTCGTTAAAGTCGCCTTGGTTAGAGCCTCTGACCTCGTCTTGCGGGCCTCCAACAATCAAGCTGGTTTCCCAGGATTCGTTCCCACAATCGCACTCGCACTCTTCGCTCACAGAATCACCACTGCATAAGAGGCCACACCGTTTGCGGAGGTTAGATACCGTATGATCCGGTGATGGCCGCAGCTTGACGCCTCTGCCGCGCCGGTCAGCGGATCAGAAGAGTCGCCGGCGCGCAATACGGAAGCCTGGATGAATTTGTATTTGCCGACATAGCCAATGCCAGACATCTCAAACCTTGGCCTTACTCGGCAAATGCACATTCCGGCGATGCACACGTTGACTACGGCAGGCGCGCCGGGACTTGGCATAGTTGCGCCGCTGACAATTGCTCCCAGTTGGACCTTAGCGTCGGCGTAGTTCGCCAGCGAAACAGGCACGACAACGCTACCCGATAGGCAAGATACTGTTGCCGATCGCTTATCCTCTGCATCGTTTATGTCTGGCGAAACCCAGGCGCTGGCGTCGTCGATTTTTACAACGTGCCCAGCCAGCACGCCAGACACAGTTGACGTGACTAAGCATGGCACCACTAGCCGACCTAGCTCTGCGATGCCAGCCCCAGCCCCAAACCCCGTCCCGACCCCAAGCACGCGATCCGCCGCGTCCTGCGCCCGGTTCCACGCTCGAGCAGAGATCGCCCCTGCGAGCGGCTGGCCTTTCTCAATGCGTCCGTCTGGGCGTGCCATCACGCCACCCCGATGCCCAGGTTGGAAAAGTTGCCGTCGCGGTAGACTTTGTTGACGTAGACGTGTTTCGGCTTCTTAATCAGCGTGTCGCTGTCAACAGCGTCTTCGTATCGCACCCACAGATACTCGTGGCCCTTCTTTTCGATCCCCGTCACGTCGCCGATTGTTTTGCCGGTCACGTTGGGTGAGGCCACAAATTTGAATTGCAGCGACCAGGGGCCGTTGCCACGCTCATCGTCCCATTCCTGCGAGCCCGACGCGCCCATGAATAGCACCTCGTACGCGGCAAACCCGCGAAACGCTGCATTGTTGACAGAGCCGGTTAAGGCGGCGACGCCCTTGATCCAGTTGCTCGTGACGTAGGAATGCGGCACGTCGTATGACTCCGTCCACGTGAGCGCGGGCACCACAATATCAACGCCATTGACGCTGTTTCCGTCAACGCCAATGGCACCTTTCATGTCGGGCGCGTTTGTGCCGTAGCGGCGCTCTGGCGTGTCTGTGGCGACGCCGCTACTGGCCGTGCCGCTCTCGGCCTGGGTGATGTGCTGCGTTCCGCCCGACGTGTCAAACGACCGAGCCCGCTTCAGCGGATCCCGCTGGTCGTCGTCGTCGGCCCCTTGCTTCTCGTACGAGATCGTGACTTGCCAGGCGTTGTCGCCCAGGTACGAGACGCTGTAGGACTCGGCCCGCAGTTGGACGTTGGGCTGGCCTGGGTATTGCCAATAGGCGAGCGTCCCCGTGATGTAGCCGTTGGCCTCGGCGTGGACTTCCGTGTCGTCGGTGGTGCCGAAGACCTTGTACGACTTGGAGTAGCTCGAGGCCGCCTTCCGTCCGAGGCGGACGATCGTGGCCGAACGGCTGGCGTTGTCTTCCACCCAAGTGAGGGGCATGCTTACTCCGCTATCAGCGATCCGTGAAGGTCTGACGTGTTGCTAGCGATTGTCTCAAGTACCGTGAGCTGCCGCTCGCCCAAGGACGACCCAAAGCCCATGCCGCCAAGGTTCGTCGAGGAGAACGTCCCAGCCACCTCGGCCTTGCTCTGGGCAGCGTCCACGCCAGCCGCACCGGCCCCGGCGGCAGCCTTCTCGGACGGCGAGGCGCCAGCGGATGCTCCGCCCATGCCGGCCTTGTTGAGCCGCTCTTGGGCGTCTTCAAGGGCGGTTTCCAGCGTGGCCGCCTGGGCGCTCGACAGGCGACCGCTGCTCGACAACGCGTCAAACTCGCCGTAGAGGTCCGCAAGCGTCGAGAGACTGCTGGCCCCCTCAATCTGTTTGAGCAGATCGGCAAATTGCTGATTCCGCGCCTGCGTCTCGCGCTTGCCTCGGCTCGCACCGGCAACGGCACCTTCGGCCGCCTGCGTGGCGGTGCGGCGCGCGTCGGCGCGACGTTTGTTTTCTTGCTCGCGCTGTGCGATCTGCTCGTCGGCGATTTTAAACCTATCCGGCGTGGCCATCTGTCTAGACCGCTCCCGCGCCTTCATTTCGCTGTCGACCTTGGCGTTTTCCTGCTCTAGCTTGAAACCTTCCTTGATAAACGATTGAACGTAGTTCCAGCCTTTTTGAATTCGGGATTCAAGCCCGTCCCACATGGCAGCCAATCCATTCACTAAGCCGTCCCATGCAAACAGGATTGATGCCGCCACGTAGTCAAAGGCCCCTTGAAGCGTTGAGATGAACGGGTCGACCGCTCCCATGAGCGCCTCGACGCCGCGGAGCCAGCCGGCGTAGAGCCCGGCCCAGAGCACGTCCATGGCCCCGGCAAGGTCGCCTTCGGCGATGGCGGCATAGATGCCGCTGAACGTGACGGAGGCCGTGTTGGCAAGATCGCCTAGCACCGTCATCGCCCCAGCCACGGCACCGGAGAACGCGCCGCCGATGGACGCGGAGACGCTTTCCACCATGCCGCCAACGCCGGAAAACATTCCTTGCATCGAGGCGGCGACCTTCGGGCCGAAGGCGGCCAGTGCTCCGAGCCCGACGATGAGAAGGCCGATCGGGTTTAGGAACAACGTGGCAAGCGTGGTGATCGCGCCGAACGCCGCGCCGAAACCGCCGAGCGCCGTCGAAACGATCGACAGCGTGCCGCCGATGCCGATCAAGGCCACGCCGACCGCCGTGAAGATCGCCACGCCTTTCGCGGCTTGTAGGATCATCTCTTGGTTGGCTTTCACGAACGTCGTCAGACCAGTTGCCACGCCTTCGATCGTGCGTACCAGGCTGATCAGCGACGGCGCCAAAGCGTCGCCGATGGCAAGGGCGGTGCCCTCGATCGCTGAGAGGGCGATCCGCATGGCGCCGCCGAGGCCGGCGTCCATTTCCTTGGCGGCCTTGGCTGCAGTGCCTTCGGCGTTTTGCAGATCCCTCGCAAGGGCAGTCACGCCGCCGGCGGTCGACGACAAGACGTTGGCACTTGTGATGCCGAGCAGGCCGAACGCCTCGGCCATCCGCTTCGTCCGCTCGGCGACCGGCATATTGGCCGTGGCGTCGTTGATCTCGTCGAGGATCTGCACAAGCGGCTTGAGGTTGCCGGCCGCGTCGGTGTTCGTGACGTTGAAAAGCTCCTTGAGCTTGTCGCCGCTGGCGGCCGAGATGACGCCGAGGCGGCGGAGGGCTGTGCCAGCCTCGCTGCCTTGAATGCCGACGTTGCCGAGCACGCCCAAGATGGCGGTCGTGTCTTCGAGCGACAGGCCCAAGCTCTTTGCGACAGGCCCGGCGTATTTAAGAGATTCCCCCAAAGCCTCAACAGTATTGAACGTTGAGTTGGCGGTCTTGGTCAGCACGTCCGCCGCTCGTGTGGCCTCTCCTGCCCCAAGCCCAAACTGCCGCAGCGTGGCAGCCATGATCCCGGCCGAGAGGGCGGCGTCGGTGCCGGTGGCACGAGCCAGGTCAAGGACCGCCGCCGTCATGGCGTTGATCTCGTCGGGCTTGAAGCCGGCGCGGCCGAGCTCCGTCATGAGGTTCGCGACCTCGATCGCAGTAAACGACGTGGTAGCCCCGAGCTCGCGGGCTTTGTCGTTGAGTTTCTGGAGCTCGGCCCCGCTCGCCTGCGACACGGCGGCCGTCGCGCGGATCGCGTCGTCGAAAGCCGCGAACTGACGCACCGCCAGGCCAACCGGGAGGGCGATGCCGGCCCCGATGGCCGCCATCCGCGATCCGAGGTTCCGCATCGACGAACCGATCTTGCCAATTCCCTTTTGCACGCTTGCAAGCGCAGCAAAAAACTTCTTGGAGTCGGCCCCGATCTCGACGAATACTTGGCCTCCACGGACTTTGCTCATGTGTTCACCGTGTGCCAGTCAGGGCCGAGTAGCTTCTTGATTTCTTCGGGCGTCGCCTGGCGAGGCTTTGCCTTCTTTGCGAACGGGTTGAGTTTGGCCGGGTCGGTCGTCGGGGCGTGTTTTGCCTTGTTCAGGTTTGCTTGCTGGGCTAACAGGTTGGCGGTGTGCCACCAATCCATCTCTAGGCGGGCGTCGCGAGCGACGGCGAGGTTTCGGAGGGTCCATTTTCCGGGGTGGACTCCGAGGATCCCGGCAGCTTCGTAGATGGCGTGCCAGACTGTTCGAGCAGGCTCTCCAGCGTCACCGCCTCGAGTCCAGCCTCCGCCTTGGCCGTCAGCTGCGCCGCCATGTCGTCCATGCGACTGGCGAGCAACGCGACCATCTTGCGGAGGCGCTGGGGGAAAAAATCGACAAGCTCCTCCTCGATCGCTTTGACGCCGGCCTCGATCGCGTCGCCACGGAGGCCGTCGAGGAAGTCGTCGCGGGAAACCTTCTTGTCGTCGCATTGCTTGCGGCAGATCGCGTAGAGCACTTCGCCGACCTTGCCGTATTGGCTGCGAAGGATCTGCAGCGTGTTCGCAATGTTCGTAGTGTCAATGATGTCGAACGGCGCGGATCGAGTCTGCCGGGCGACCGTGCCGTCTGGTTGCTCCACGTCTTCCGTCACGTCCATCGTGACCAGGCCGCGAACGCGTTCGGCGGCTGCCACGGTGACAGCAACCATCCACGGACGCCCTTGGTCGTCTCGAAACTCTCGCATTTAGGCTCTCAATCCTGCTCGGGTAAGACGGGCCTCGACCGTGTAGGTCGCAACGCCGTCGATCGGATCAGACTCGGAAATGCTTGTGATGACGCCCAGGAACGACCACGCACCCGCGCCGCCGGAGATGGTCACGGGCGCCCCGGAGGTGACGAGAGAGTAGGCCCCGGCGAGGTCGGCGGAGTCGTTGAACTCCACGCTCACGCTCGCCTCGTAGCCCACTGGATAGACGGCGGCTTGGCGGCTGCCGTACTCCTCCACGTCGATCGTGCGAACGCTGTAGGAAAGTGTTGCATTTCTCGCGCTGGCAATAGTGCTGCCAATCGAGATGGTGCAATCCTTTCCAAGCGTGATTGCCACAGGCTCACGCCTCCCGAGCGGTCACGGTGTAGGTCACCGCCCCGTCGATGGAAGCGTTTTCCGTGACGCTCATGACGATGTACGAGGATGTCGCCGTATTGGTTTCAAGGGCCGTAATCAAGCCGGTGGCGTCGTGGCACTCGATCTCCCAGGTTTTCGACGTGAATCCAGCCTTGCTGGCGCGGTAGCCGGGATTGCCGGTGGAGCCGCCCTTGTTCGTGCGGTTGGTCACGTCGACCATCTCGCACTCTTCGGTGTAGGTTGCCGAGATGATGCCGGTGCCAAACGGAGGCGCGGCTGCCGCGTCTTTGCCGAGCGTGATTGCCATGGGTTATTTGTCCTCTGGTTTAGGTCTGGGTGTCGGCGCGCGAGGCGCTCACGGTGTAGGTGATGATGCCGTCGATCGGCTCCGATCGGGCGATGTTGGCAACGACGAACTCGACGCCGCTAGCCGTCCCGAGGTTCGTGT
>Ga0214923_10005192_pt1 | contig 15261 bp, 18 predicted proteins | sample LL1510_MetaG_FD_177993 | JGI IMG/M metagenome (GOLD analysis project Ga0214923, IMG submission 177993) | Freshwater microbial communities from Lake Lanier, Atlanta, Georgia, United States - LL-1510 | ecosystem: Environmental > Aquatic > Freshwater > Lake | place: USA: Georgia | collected...
AAGAGCAGTTTCATCACCGGAGTTGCCTTTGGACGGAACTTCGGTGATGAAACTGCTCTTGGAAACTCCTTTGTTGGAAGTGGCTCAGTGGGCACTGGATTCTCCCCATCTGAAAGGCTTCGGTTCGGGGGAGCTCTTTCGCTCGATTACCAGTCGCCGGTTGAGATTCTGAATACGACCGGATATTCGGTAACCTCAGAACGGTTGGTTTGGAATGCGAATCTGAATTTCATGGTGATGATCGGGGCGGATGACTCCTTGACCTTGGGCTATCAGGATCAGACTTGGTTCGGACCTGCGTACAACACCAGTCTGTCGAGGTCTGGCTATCTCTCGTTTGTGCATCGCGTTGAGCGCTAGCCTGATCGGAAATCCCACCATTCCCTATTCGGTTCCCCCTCGACGCCTCAGGGCTTTTCTGCAAAGCTACCGGCATGTCCTATCAAACTCTTGAACTCAAAATGAATCAACCGGGCTTGCTCACGGTTTCTCTGAACCGTCCCGATATCCGAAACGCTTTCAACGAGGTCATGATTGACGAATTGGCCCGTGTCTTCAGGGCTGAAGCTGCGGATCCTGCGGTCCGAGCGGTTATTCTTCGTGGGAATGGCGGTGTCTTTTGCGCGGGTGGAGATCTCAACTGGATGAAGCGATCCATTGAACTCGCCTATGAGGACAATTTGAAGAACACGCTCACGCTCACGAATATGTTTGCGATCTTAAATGAGTTCCCGAAGCCGGTCGTCGGAGTCATCCAAGGAGCCGCCATCGGAGGAGGCGTGGGGCTGGTCTCGATTTGCGATATCGTCCTCGCCGAAAAAGAGACCGTTTTCAGTTTGAGTGAAGTGCGCCTCGGTGTGGTTCCTGCCTGTATCGGTCCTTTTGTTACGGCAAAAATCGGTGCCTCTCGAGCGCGCGAGCTTTTTGTCAGCGCGGAGCGGTTCAAGGCGCAAAAAGCAAAAGAGGCCGGACTGGTGCATGAGGTTTTCGACTCCATGGCCGAGCTCGAAAATCATTTGAACGGTTTGTGTAAGAATTTGCTGGAATGTGCTCCAACGGCAGTATCGGTGGCCAAGCGATTGGTTCTCGATTTGACCTGGCCTGAACGCCGCGCCCGGATGCCGGATTGCATCGAGTATGTTTCAAAGACCCTGGCTGAGCTCCGCGTGGGGCCCGAGGCCCAGGAGGGAATCTCGGCGTTTCTGAACAAACGAAAACCCAGCTGGATCCGCTCATGAAATCGCACAAGCTCATGGTCGCCAATCGTTCCGAGATCGCATGCCGGGTGTTTCAGGCGGCGTTCGAAATGGGAATCCCGACCCTCGGGATCTTCGTCCAGGGTGACGAGGACGCCCGTCATCTCACGCTCGCGGATGAGATCGCAGAAGTGAGAGGCTATCTGGATGTCGAATCGATCGTATCGGTAGCAAAGGCTCACGGAGTCACGCTGATCCATCCGGGTTATGGCTTCCTTTCAGAGCGCTCTCATTTTGCTAAGGCAGTGATCGATGCCGGGATCGGATTCCTGGGACCACTTCCTGAGACCATGGATGCCTTGGGCGGGAAGATTGCGGCCAAGGAAATTGCCGAAAAGCTCGGCATTCCAACGGTCCCTTGGGCCAAGTTGGATTTGGGCAAGTCCAGTGATGCCGAGCTTGAAGCGGCAGCGCGGCGAGTGGGATTTCCGATTTTGATCAAAGCGCACGCCGGTGGCGGCGGCAAGGGGATGAGGAAGGTTCTTGAATTTTCGGAACTGAAGTCCCAGGCGGAGAGCGCCTCGCGCGAAGCGCTTTCATCGTTTGGCGATGGCACATTGTTCTTCGAACGCTACGTTCAGAATCCTCGGCACATTGAGGTTCAGGTTTTCGGGGATGGCAAGGGTTCAGGCGTTCACCTCCATGAGCGGGAGTGCTCTCTTCAGCGACGCCACCAAAAAGTGTGGGAGGAGGCTCCCGCCCCGAACCTTCCGGATGAGATCCGCAAGGGGCTTTTTGAAAGCGCGCTCAAGCTGGTTGAGCATACGAAGTACCGGAGTGCGGGGACGATCGAGTTTCTGGTGGAAGTATTGCCCGATGGAACCGCGAGGGATTATTTCTTCATTGAGATGAATACCCGCCTTCAAGTGGAGCACCCCGTGACTGAAGCCATCACCGGCATCGACCTGGTGCACGAGCAACTCAAGCTCGCAATGAATCCGGCCCACTATCGACTTCCCGAGGTGCTTGCACCCCGGGGGCACTCGATCGAGGTCAGGGTGTGCGCAGAAGATCCCGCACAAGAGTTTATTCCCTGTACGGGAAACCTGGATCACCTCATTTTTCCGAGTGGACCCGGCATTCGAGTCGATCGAGGGATCGAGGTGGGGCAGAAACTTGGAACCCAATTTGACTCCCTTTGCGCGAAGCTGATCGTGCATGCGCCCACCCGCGAGCTTGCAGTGAAGAAAATGCAATATGTGCTTCGGGAGACCGTGATCAGCGGTGTGGGCTCCAATCTGAGTTACTTGGCTGCGATCGCTTCGAATGAGTCCGTTCAGAAGGGCAAAGTGAGCACCTTGTTTTTGGATCAGCACTTCAAGGAGTTTCAGCCCGATGTGACGAGGGAGTCGCTCGCACTCATGGACGCCTTTGAAAAATCAGCCGAGTTTCAAGGAACAATGGCTCGGGGCGAATCCGGCGCGGTTGCTTTGGGTGGGGCTTCAAACGCATCAACCTCGTCATCCCTGTGGGGGAAGGTGAAACTATGAAATCTTTTTCACGCATTGCCGGAAAGAAATATGAGCCGCAGGGTCTCGAAAAGGCTGAAGGATTTCAGTTTGAAAGGCGCCCGGGCGGCTGGGTGATGGCGACCCGGGTTCGGTCGGATGGCTCTATCGAGCGGGTTCGTTTTTTTCACTCCAAAGCCCGGAAGAATTTTTTCACCAAATTGGCCTGTGTTCCGCCCGTCGAGTACTTCGGTGAAAAGGTGCAGGTGTCTCGAGGAACTGCTGCCGGGTCTGGGGGTTCGGATTATACGGCCCAGTTTCCGGGCAAGGTTCGAAAGATCCAAGTCACCGAAGGGGATGCGGTCAAGGCGGGCACGCCGCTGGTCATGGTGGAGGCGATGAAGATGGAGTTTGCGATCAAGGCTTCAGCAGATGGAGTGGTGATCAAGGTTTTGGTGGTTGAGGGAGCGCAATTAGTGCCCGGGCAGTTGCTTTTGGAGTTCGAAGAGAAGAAGTCATGAGTGATGCGATTCGTGTTTTTGAGGTTGGTCCCCGGGATGGTCTCCAGAATGAGCGACAGATTCTCGCAACGGCCGACAAACTTTGGTTGATCCGAAGCTTGCGGGATGCGGGAATTTCCAGAATCGAAGCGGGCTCATTTGTTCGACCCGATCGTGTTCCGCAGATGGCAGATTCCGATCAGCTCCAGGGAGCTCTGTCTGCGGCTGCGATCTCTGGCGAGTTTTATTATCTGGTTCCGAACCTAAAAGGCCTCGAAAGGGCGATGGCCGCCGGAGTGAAGCACATCGCGGTTTTCACTGCCGCAAGTGAATCCTTCAATCGAAAAAATATCGGGATTTCGGTTGCGGAGTCCCTCCAGGCCATTCAAGAAATGGTCGACACCGCCACCCGTGCCGGGCTTCAGGTGCGAGGATATGTTTCCACTGCGTTTGGGTGTCCCTTTGAAGGCCGGATTCCAGCAGTTCAGGCTCAAAAGGTCATCGAAGCGCTCTTGGCCTTGCCGATGGTGCAAGTCTCGATCGGGGATACGATTGGAGTGGCGTCAGCTCAGGGAGTCGATGCCGTAATCCGGCCACTCTTGTCGCAAACTTCAGCCAATCGTCTTGCGGTTCATTTTCATGATACCCGGGGTACAGCGCTTGCGAACTCGCTTCGGTCCTATGAACTGGGCATTCGAACCTTCGATTCGTCTATTGGTGGCCTCGGAGGATGTCCCTTCGCCCCCGGAGCGAGCGGAAATCTCGCCACCGAGGACTTGGTCTATTATTTTAAGGAAATGGGTGTGGCCACCGGGATTGACTACCGCAAGCTCTGCGAGGCGAGCCTTGAACTCCATGAAAAAATGGGCGGATCCCATTCTCAGGCGCGGGTCATTTCCTCGAAGGCCCTTCAAGCCTATCAGGTGAATTGTCAGAAAAACACGGCATGGGACTCGTGAGCCGATCATGAAAAGCTATTTCAAGGGTGTCGTTCTTGCCATCGGGCTCGTGACTTTCGGTTGCGTTGGGTTTCTTTTATCCGTGGGAGCGCTGGTTCTTTCGCCTCTGTTTCCTTCGCTTCGGTTTTATTCCAATTCTTTTTTCCTGGAACCCTTTGGTGCATTTGCGCGCACCCTGGTTGGGATCAAGCTCACGGTGTTGAATCGCGAACGAATCTATGCCGCTCGGCCCGCGATCTTCATTGGAAACCACCAGTCCGGAATGGATCTCGCGGTGATTGGCGAGTGTTGTCCTTCACGCTCCGTGATTGTCGGAAAGCGAGAGCTTCTGTTTATTCCCGTATTTGGATGGTTCTTCTGGATTGCCGGAAATGTGCTCATTGATCGCGCCAATAAAACCAGCGCCAAGGCCGGAATTGACCGGGTAAGAATGAAACTCGCTCAGCGAAATCTCAATTTGGCGATTTTTCCAGAAGGCACGCGGAGTAAAACAGGCGAGATTCTGCCGTTTAAACGAGGAGCGTTTTATTTGGCCGCGTCAACCGGATATCCCATCATTCCGGTGGTGTGTTCCAACTTGAAGGGAAAAGGAATTTGGGAGCAGTTTCAGCTGAATGGCGGAAATGTGGTGGTGAGTGTCATGCCTCCGATTGAAACCCAGAATCTCAATCTTTCTGATTTGGCCGGATTCAGCGAGCGGGTGCGGCAGTCCATGATCGAGGAATACGCCCGGGTCTGCGCGCTTGCAGATCAAATGGATGTCCGGTAGAGTCCTCCTCCTATGACGACTTGGGTGATTGTTTCTTGGGTGTTTGTTGCCATTCTGACTGCGGTCAATGTCTTTGTGTTTTTGAAACTCAAAAAGGCATCTGAACAGATGATGAAGATGGCGTTTCCGAATGCAAAGAACATGAACGAGGCGCTCTCTCAAATGCAAGGCATGATGGGGGGATTGGGCGGAATGGGTGCTGGCAAGAACGGCATGCCTCCAAACCTGGGCGCACTGATGGGTCAGATGAATCAGCCGCAGATGCAGGCTCAGATGAAAGCTGCGATGGAAATGCTTTCCAAAATGCAGCAAAACGGAACCCGACGCCGCTAATCGGTCCGTTTTGTTTTTTCACCTTTCTCACGAGGCTATTTTCGCGCTCGAAAAGCCCGGAGTTTCTCTGAAAAGTCTGATTTCAGCCGTTCCTCGATTGCCGGATCCATTCCTAGGAACTGAAGGGTTTCAGCGACGGCTTCGAGAGTCGATACGCACTCCGGACGCGGCTCTTTTCGGATGTTCCCGTACAGCGATCTTGCTTTAGGGACGATGAAGATTCTTTGGGTTTTATTGAGCCAGGCATTTCGCCACCAAAGCGTTTTCGCCTGGGCCCAGGTTCCATCGAGCAGGATCAGGCCCCCGATCACGGGCTCGGGAGGTGCCTCCATGGGTTCGCCCTTTTTGTCGAGGTAATAGATGCCGGGCAGGCTTGCGGGATCAACGTCACTGTTTTTCTTGGTTCCGAGGTAGAGGGTATACCAGGCTGATGGTTTTTGAAGCTCCTGAACCCCCTCGATTTCCTTCCAGCCTTTCAGGGCGTGAGCGAGGTTTCTCCAGGACAAGCCCACTTTTACAAAGGCGGGTTCAAGGTGTTCCACAATGAGGCGAGCCGAGCTCACCTTCTGGTCTTTTCGAGAAGGCTCCTGGGGATGTTGAAGGATCAGGACGGGAAGCGGAATCCGGGTCATATCCAGGATTTACCGAAAACAGCCTTCTCAGTCCACTGCTCATCCGCTAGGCTCAAGACATGAGCCCCGATCAGATCCTCGATCAATTCAATCAAGCCGCTCCCTGGACCCGTTTCGACGAATGGACCGGGATCTGGGTAGAGACCTCATCTCAAAGCACTTGCGTGCTCTTTGGCGAGGACCAGGATGCGGACTTCAAGATGCTCGTTCTCCGGGGAAGCGATCCTTCAGATCGCTTCTTGCAATATCGGAGTGGCGAGTGGATTCCTGAGTTTGGGCTCGATTTTGGAACTACTGACGGCCTTCGGGTCAGCATCGTCGAGGATGAAGTGGACTCGTATGTGAGCTGCAGGCCGGGACTACCGCCGGATGAGCTTAGGCTCGATGAAAAACAATTTTTGTTCGAAGTGTTTGATGCGATTACTTACTTGGTCCAGCAGCTGGATCGTGATGAAGTTCACGTTTTGGGCGAGACCGAGGATTTTTGCTACCATCTTTGGAAGGTGGCCGGGACCTGGAGAGCCGAAGTCCGAGAGTTCCCTGAGGAGCATTTTCAAAAATTCCCTCCCATTCAGGTGCAAGAAGCTCGGGCGAAGAGGATTCTTGCCGCCAGCCTGCCTCAAGATGGGGTTTGGGAGGCGGCTCCTTTTTATCTCCCCGCCACACGATTTCAAGGGAGCCAAGAGGTATTTGTCCAATGCGCAGCCGTTGCCGAACGGAATGCCGGACTGTTGGGATTGGTGACTCTCGAGGCCCATGCGAGTCCGGAGCAGGAAGTTGCTGAAGCGTTGATCGGGTCCATTGAACAGCAAAAAAGAGTCCCTCAGTTTTTGGTGGTCAAGGATGAAAGACTCGCCGAACGGATCCTGCCGCTGGTGCAGAGTCTCGGAATCCAGCTTCGAATCCGAAAGCGTTTGCGTGAGCTTGAGATCATTCGAGATGGGATGATCGATGATTTCCCAGAAGAGGACTCTGACGATGAGTGAGTCGATCGCTTTTTTTGCAAATTCCATAGCCGTCCTGTGATCGGTAGAGAACGCAGCTGAGTTCATGATTGAGGTGCCCGCACATCAACTCAAAGGCGCGTTTTCTTGCTCCGCCCAACACCAACGGATGGGGGCCGTGATTCCCCATTTCATGGATAAAGCAATTGTAGGCCAGCACTTCGCCCGAGGAATCAAAGACCGTGATCCCATCCATGGACATCATCTTCCGAATGAGATTGCTGTAGGAACTCAGAGAAAGGGTCGCAGCTTCGTCACGGTACTTCATGTAGCGGTGGACCGCGCGAACCAAGCCGAATCGTTCCTTCAGGATGACACCATCTGCGAGGAATTGGGGGTAGGACTGATCGACCGGGACGATCGCAGCCAGGGTTCCATGGGCAAGCGAGAGGAGATCGATGGCGATCCGGTAGTAGAAGGACTCCATTTTGTGCTTCAACGAACTGGGGGCTTGGTCTGTGACGGCAGAAACCCAATGCGAGATCAGAATGGCTGGATTCTGCGTGACTTCCAAGGACCCTGAAGAATCGAAATAGTGGAATCGCCCCGTTGAATCGCGAATTTCGACCAAATGTTCCCCGATCTTTTGAACTCCAATGATGAGGGTTTCGGTTTCCGTCATCGTGCGCAGCTTCTGAAAGCTCGATTCATGAAGAGGGAAACGATCGGTTCGAAAAACTCCGTACTGGAGGTGGTTTGACTCGAGGATGATGAAGATCCCCCATTCGTGGCCGTTCCCCAGTGGGCCGCAAACCTTGAGGAGGGACCGGATGGTCACGGGCGAAATGGGCCCTCGATCAATCGGAATGGCATCATTCCCTTTGACCGAGAGCAAGAGGCTCATCAGGTCAGTGCTGATGAACACCTGAGGGACGTGTTTTGCGCCTTCCTCGCGGTAGGAGGCGATCCCGGTGATCAATTCACCTAGGATGTTGCCAATGAGTTCGGGGTCATTGAAGGTTCGAGCGTATTCGCGGGCGAGGTTTTCAATGGCAGGCCGGAAAGAGAGAACCCGATTCATGCAGGGGTTTGATAGAACGAAGTTTGGATGAGTTAAAGGTCGATCGCGTTAAAATGGCCTCTGGTATCCCATGAATTTCAGCAAAACCTCGGGGTTTATTCCAGTTTCAATTTTTTGAAGCGAGGCGGCGCAACGGGCGTGAGGGGCGCTTCCCTGACCCTGTAATGAGGTTCCAAGGGACCCCGTCCATCCTTAAGCGGGCGTCCGGTTTTCCATCCAAAACGTCTTTCCTAGAGAAGTCGAGATAAACCCCCGATTTTCGGAAAAGCTCCACGTGATTTTTTTCAGGGTCAAGTTGGGCCGGGTTGATCTCAAAAAGCTCGAAAAAATTTTTGCCGACCAGGTCTTCACCGTTCTTGAGTTTTTGGATGACCCTTTCTTCAGAGGGATTGGGAGTACTTTTGTCAAAGGTCGACTGGGCACTCGCGAGATCTGGAGAGAAAATGAAGATGAAGAGGGCGGTCACCATGAGTTCGAGATTCACCCATGATGAAATTTGGTGGAGATGCACGGATTCGAACCGAGGACCTCTTCCATGCCATGGAAGCGCTCTACCAACTGAGCTACATCCCCACTGATTGAGAGTGAGAAAAATAAACCCCCAAAAGGGGTTTGACCAGTACTTTTCTGAGTGCCCCTGAAGATTGAGCTTAAGTGAAAGGATGGGGTTCTGCTCAGCTGCTCGAATCAAGTATTTTATTTGATTCTTTCCTCAGGGTTCAGGTCGAGATTGCGACAGCGCGTCGCAGCATCCTGCAACACTTCATCTTGGCCTAAAATTTCAAGTCCTTGATTCACTTCAGTTTTACTTCCGGCACGGCCTTTGCGTAGGATACCGATATGAAATCGCGCATCGCTTGGGTGTTTCTATCGCTACTATTGAGTTCTTGCGCAGGGGTCCCTGAGCCTCCGCGTGTCGAATCAGTTCCCGCATGGGTGCAGCGTCCGGAGACTCTTTATCCCTCGCAGCGTTACTTGAGCGCTGTTGGATCCGGAAGGGACCGGGAATCTGCCGTTCGTGATGCCCAGAAAAATCTGGCAGAGGCTTTCTCGGTAAAAGTGCAAAGCTCTGTGAGAAGCGCTTCAGAGTCGAAACTTTCGCAAACCACTGAAGGATCCCTGAAAGGCGATTCGTCGGATCAGGTTACTCGAGAGGTAACTCTTGAGTCTGTCACGCGATTGAGGGGCGCTGAGATCAGGGAGGCCGCGACTGTTGGCAATGAAACCTTCGTACTCCTGGCACTCGATCGGCTTACGGCCCGATCCGGACTTCTCCTCGAGGCGAATCAGGTCCGGGGCAGGTTGGAAGCGAACCTCGAGGGGCTTGAGGAGAGTTTTTCAGGAAAGAAGTTTGGAGAAGCCAGACAGGATCTCGAACAGTTACGCGCCCTCATGTCAGAAGCTTCAGTGCTCGGGATGAGTGGTCTCCTGCAAATGGAACCCCTTGAGCGGCGATTCCAGAAACTTGAGACGCGAATGCGCGAAGCGAATCGGAAGTCGTCATTCCTGATCAAGACCCTGAAGGGAGACGAGCGATTTGCCCGCCATCTTGAAACCTGCATTCAGGATCAGGGAGGAAGCATCATTGCCGGTGAGTCCGCCCCTGAAGGTGCAAGCAGGATACAGATCTCGGTGATCGAGCAACCTCAACACCTCGAGGTTCAGGGATGGACCAAGATGAAGTACGAAGTGAGCGCCCAATTCATTGACCCCAGCGGAAAAACCCTTCGGATCAATGAGAGTCGGACCGAGACAGCGCGTTCGAAAGAGGCGGCCCTCGAAGCCGCTGCAGATGAATTGTCAAAACGGATTTGTGAACAAACCTGGAATCGTCTGGGTGAATTGAAGTAAAAAAGGAGAAGTCATGAAGAGCATGATTCGTGTGTTAGTGGGATCGATGATTCTGGCCGGGTGCGGAGGCGCTCCGGTTCGCGAGGTTGAGGTTGAGGCTCCGCAATTCAAGGTGACCGATGCGGCTCCCGGAGGGCGTGAGGCCTGGCTCGACAATCCAAACTATTATGCAAAAAAGGAAGGTCTCGATGTCGAGAAGTTCTACTACTACACGGGTGACGCCCAGAGTGCCGACAAGCGCATGGCCTGTGAAAAAGCATCCGCAGATGCTCTGGATGACATTGCAAAGCAGGTGAGCACTTTTGTCGACAGCGCCATTGCCAGAGCAAGCTCGGATTCAACAGGCTCCGACTCTTCTGGGATTTCTTCGGTTTCGGCGAGCCAGACCGAAACCTCAAAACTCTCCTCGCAACTTTCGAAGACACTCGTGAGCGGGGTTGAGAAGAATAAGCAGTATTGGGAACAGCGCGACTTTTCGCAAACAGGTGGCGCCAAATCCATCTTCTACTGCTGGGTATTGGCCAAAGTCTCGAAAAAGCAAGTGGATGATCTGATCGTTCGTGCCCAAACCCTTCGCTTCAAAAACGATCCCGAGCTGAAGGCAAAGGTTGAAGGAAAGCTGAAAGACATTGAGAAACAATTCGACACCTATATGGAGGCAAGATGAAAACAGTTCAGTTCATTTTCGCATTAAGCTTGGTTTTAGGAATGTCAGCGTGCTCATCGTTCAAGGCCCAGCGGGTCGATGAGGCAAAAGCAGACGAAAAAGCCATGGAGATTACCGACAATTGGGTGGATGGCGACACGATTCGGGTGATCTCGGGAGCAATGAAGCAGGTCTACGCCCATAAACGATTCCAGGAGTTCAAGTCCCGGTTTCAATCCAAGCGGATCAAGCTTTTCGTTGGGGAAATTCGGAATAATACATCGGAGTCTTACTTCCCGGTGAAGGATCTCGAAGATGCGCTGTTGGAGCAGATGTCCAACTCGGATGATTTCACTTTGATTGATGCAGCCCGAAGGGACTCCCTCCTGAAAGAAATCACCTATCAGAATGATGGAATGGTCGACCCTGCTCAGGCTAAAAAAGTGGGAAGGCAGTCCGGAGCGGATGTGATGATCTTTGGCGATATCAACATGAAGCCGGAGAGCCGCGATGGCAAGACGATCAAGACCTACACCGTCAACCTCAGGCTGACCGAGATCCAATCCTCAGAAGAGATTTGCAGGGCTCGCGAGAAGATTAACAAATACAGCGAGGGCGGAGCGAAGTGGTGAGTTTCCGGCCTGAATGGAATCAGGCTCGAGGGATTCAGTTCCTTCGAGCCTTTTCATTTCGTGGCTTTTCATTTCGATCGACGGTGGGCCACGCGGCCGGGGCACTTCTTGCGATGGTCGGTACTGTGGTGTGCCTTTCCGGTTGCGCAACCGGCGATTCGAAACGGCTCAAGTCCGCGCGCGAACATTTTGTTGGATTTCAAGCAGAACAGGCGGAATCCGAGCTGGTTTCCCCGAAGGTGCTTGAACATCAAGAAAGCCGCCTTCAGCATTACCTCTGGCTTGCCTCGGTCTCGGCAGCACAGGATCATTGCGAAAAAGCTATTTTTTATCTCGATCGGGCCCGAACGCTTGCGTTGGAGCTCCGCTCGGATCGGGGCGGATTTGACTGGCTCAGTACCGAGTATAAAGGAAATCCCCTCGAGTTTTCACAGATTCATTACTTGCTGGTGGTATGCGACTTGGTTCTCGCAGAGCAGGGGAAGTCTCCCGCATGGTCCATTCCAGAAATCAGGCTCAAGGGAGGCAAAGTGCTGTTTCCGAAGCAGGAGTTTCCTGCGAGGGAGTTTACGCCTCGTGAAATCGCGGAATTCCGAACTCGAGCGCGGGCGGAGCTCAAGGCATGGGATCAGTTCCTTACCGTTTTGAAACGCACCTATCCTGGAAAGCCGTTTTTTCAAGATGACTTGCTGATGAGAGTGCTCGGCAGCTTTTTGAATGGAAATGCTTCCACACCCGAGGATCGGCGAGTCGGAGAACTCTTGGGTTTTGAGGGGCAGCGGGTGCTCGAATCGGAGTCATCGTCGATAGGATCCTACCAGGACCAACGACCGAACCTTTCCGAACTCCTGGATCGCTTGACCGAGAGGGCTCGCGCTCCGCATTCCAATCGCGAATGGAAGCTTGTGCTGATCGAAACGGGGGTGATGCCCGAGTATCGCGAAAAAAAAGTGGTGGTGGGCTTGAGCACCCTTTTCAATGGGATCGAGGATCAGAGGCTTCGATTCGAGCTGGAGCGCATTGGCCTCAGGGTTTTGCTGGAGGTGGCGCCTGAGTTCGGCTTGGTGGCTTTTACCGGAGCAGTCGCAGGGGCAGCAACAGCTTCGGAGGGAGATTCGCCGCAGTCCATCACGGGAGCGATTGATCGCAGTTTTGGGTTTGAAATGGCTTTTCCTTCTATCGGTGATCCGGTCAAAGCGGAGCCTTCACGCCTGATTCTCACCTCGGCTGCAGGGAAGATTACCGAAGTGCCTCTTTTGCCTGTTTCGCCCGTGCGGGAGATTCTTGCACGGGAACTCGCTGAACGCCAAAAAACGGAGTGGGCAGGCAAGGCTGTCAAAATTGGAATTCAGTACCTTTCCATTCTGGTTCCAGCGGTGATCGCCTATCGGGATGCGGATCGAAAAGGAGATTGGCTCAAAAAGCTCGGCATTCTTGCCGGGTATTTCCTGGCAAAAAAGGCGATCGATCGGGCGAATGCCCCGGATTTGAGGTCCTGGAGTTTGCTGCCTTCTGGAATCGCTGGGCAGCTTCTGGATGTGGACGCGGGAATCTATTCAGTAGAGCTGGTGACCGAGGGGGTTGGCGTTGGTCCGAAGCGGATTTCACTGGGCCAATGGGATTTGGGCCCGAAAGGAAGAACCTTCATTCATAAAAGGGTCTTCGATTCCCGAGCGTCGGGCTTGTAAAATGAGGGGCGCTCTGCCAAAATCGTTCCCGATTCAAGGAGCGGAAAATGGTGAAAATTGAAAAAGTGGTGGCGCGTGAAGTTCTCGACTCTCGAGGATTTCCAACGGTTGAAGTTGATCTGATCTCGAAAGGGATGAAGGCATCAGCGATCGTTCCTTCGGGCGCATCGACCGGAGAGGGCGAAGCACTCGAGTTGAGGGATGGGGATCTCAATCGCTTTGTGGGCAAAGGCGTTCTCAAGGCAGTACAGAATGTAGAACGTGAGATCGCCCCGGCCATTACCGGCAAAGAGTTCATGCGCCAATCGGTGTTTGATGATCTTCTTCGGAGTCTTGACGGGACCCCCAACAAGGCGAAGTTGGGAGCCAACGCCATCCTCCCGGTGAGCATGGCGTTTGCAAGATTGCATGCAATGGTGCAGTCCCAGCAGGCGTTTTCAAGTCTTGCGCTCACCGAAAGTCTTGCGGGGATTTTTGGAAGTCAGGGAGTCACCCTGCCGGTTCCGCTGATGAACGTGTTCAATGGCGGCAAGCATGCCGACAATGGCATTGCCATTCAAGAGTTCATGATCGTTCCATCTGGGTTCAACCGTTTCTCGGATTCACTTCGAGCAGGGGTTGAGGTGTTCCACTCGCTCAAGAAGATTCTCTCGAAGAAGGGATTGACGACTGCTGTGGGTGACGAAGGAGGGTTTGCCCCGCGGATCTCTGCAGAGGCCGAGGCGGGGCCCGGATCCCATGAAAAAGTGCTCGCGCTTTTGCTCGATGCGATTGAATCGGCAGGATACCGCGCAGGCGAGGACATCTACCTTGCACTGGATTGCGCTTCGAGTGAGTTTTCTGAAAAATCAAAGTCGGGAGTTCTTTATCATTTTGAGGGTTCTCCGAGGACAGCCGACGAGATGGTGCAGATTTATGAAAAATGGGCTTCACAGTATCCCATTCTTTCTATCGAAGATGGTCTTGCCGAGCACGACTGGGAAGGTTGGAAAACCTTGACCCGAAGAATCGGCGGGCATGTCCAGCTGGTGGGTGATGATTTGTTTGTGACCAATCCGGAATACCTCAAGCTTGGAATCGAGAGAGGCGTTGCAAACTCCATTTTGATCAAATTGAATCAAATTGGCACGGTTACCGAAACGCTCGAGTCCATGAAAATGGCGCATTTGGCGAATTACTCCACGGTTATTTCTCATCGCAGTGGCGAAAGTGAAGACAGTTTTATTGCAGATCTCGCGGTCGCGTGCGATGCGGGTCAAATCAAGACTGGGTCTGCATCCCGGTCGGATCGTTTGGCCAAGTACAATCAGTTATTAAGACTTGAACAAGCCCTGGGGTCCCGTGCTAAATTTAAGGGGAAGGGATCATTTCAGCTCAAGTGAAACTCGGAAATCGAATCAGCAAAAATCGGATTTGGGGGTCTTTCTTTCTGATTTGGGTCCTGCTCCTGACGGGGTTTTTTGATTTCTGGGTAAAGAGCCCCGGCTTAAAGCAATGGTTTAATGTGAATGGCCAGCTCTCGCAAAAACGCCACGAGATTGACGCCATTGAAGCAAGAACGACCTTCCTTCTTCAGGTTGCGAAAGAACTGCAGACCAATCCGGTGGCCCAAGGGCGTGAAATCCGCAAGGTTCTTGGGTATTTGGACGAGAACGAGGCAGTTTTCGAATTTTCTCCCTGATTTAACGATCTCAATTTGACATCCCCTTTCTTTGCGTCACACTAAAGTCAGGGGAGGCATCACGGAGCGATGCACATCGGACAAGTCATCTGGTTCAATGATTCCAAAGGATTCGGGTTGATTGAAATTGAGGACGGGAATACGGTTTTCGTCCATTACTCTTCGATTCAAGGGGATGGTTTTAAGAGCTTGAAGCAGGGGCAAAAGGTTTCTTTTGATCTCTACGAAGATGAGGCGAAGGGTTATCTCGCCAAGAATGTCGTGAGTTGTTAAGGATCCGATTCGATTCAAAAATTTAAAACCCTGCTTCGGCTTCCCGAAGCAGGGTCTCAGAGAGTTCACGTTGCGTTAGAGGAAACCAAGATAAGAATCAGAAGAAGCTGATCGGGCCAATCGGCGTCTGGGAGTTGTTCACGTAAATATATACCTGAGCTGAATAGATCTGACCTACTCCAGTAAACCCGTTGGACATCACCTGATGAACGATGTGGACGGCGATCGAAGACACACATACGTTCGAATAGTTCATGTTGGTGGGATATTGATTTGGAACCTGATTGGGATACTGTTGATAAGCACCCATGTTCGCAGCAATTCCTAGGACTTGATAAAGAGTAGTTTGACTCAGGTTAATCATTCCGCTCACCATTCCCTGGCCCTGGCCCTGGCCTCCAGCTGCAGTGATTTGAATGGTTCCGGCTGAGCTTTGGAAGGGAGAGTACTGAATCATTCCCTGGCTGCCATAATTACTGCCGCCCATTAACGCTTGGCCATAGGTCCCTGGGTGAAGGCTGTTCATGGGCAGCACTCCACCGAGAATCAGAGCGCCACTAACTGCGGC
>Ga0214923_10005193_pt1 | contig 15253 bp, 14 predicted proteins | sample LL1510_MetaG_FD_177993 | JGI IMG/M metagenome (GOLD analysis project Ga0214923, IMG submission 177993) | Freshwater microbial communities from Lake Lanier, Atlanta, Georgia, United States - LL-1510 | ecosystem: Environmental > Aquatic > Freshwater > Lake | place: USA: Georgia | collected...
TAAAAGTGTTGAATAAAAACAAAAAAAAAAAAAAATTAGAATATGATCAATTACAAAGAGAATTTTATTCTAAAAAAAAACAGCAACAGATAGATATAGAAGCTGCCGCACTCGCTGAACAAAATAGACAAACACAAAATAATTTAGAAGCTCAAAAACAACTTAACATACAACGTCAAAAAGATAATCAAGCATTACGTGCAGAATTTGATAGAACAAATAATATTATATTATGTATCATGCACAAAACAGAAATAAAACTTGAAAAATTAAAAGAAATACAAAAAAAAATATTATTAAATATACCTAATTATAATGAATTATTAAAAGATTTAACAACTAGCAACAAAGAAAAAATAAATAAAATTGAGCAAGAAATTAATCAATTATATAAAGAAGCCGAAAATTTACAAGAGATTATTTTTGATTTTGCCCCTGAATTTTATAAAATTTATGAAAACTTAACTAATCCTATTTCCGAAAATATGCCAGTGTTGGAAAGTAGTAAATATGAGGACATGGTAAAATCTGTTGATTTAATTAATCAAAATATAAAAAATATAAAATCAATAAAACAACAAATTAATGAAAAAAATATTGAATTTAGAATACTTGGTAAAAGTAAACCTACTATTATAATAAATAATGATTTATTAGAAAAAATAAAATCTTTGATCGATGAATTACCATATAAATCCAATACTACAATTATAATATCATGGGACCAATATAAAGATTTTTATGAAGCACAACCACAACCACAAAATAAATCGTTAGACGCTAAAGGAGATGAAAAACGTCAAATTTATTATGATCAATTACAAAAGATTTTTGAAAATATTGATATATACCTCTCTAATAAACCTTCTGAAAATAAAATAAATTTTTTGCAATTAAAACAAGAATTAAAAAATTATTTTGATATATTAACTATTAATATTTATTATATTATTAAAAAATTATTAATTGAAATATATTTATTAATTCCTCTATTTAAAGATCCAACTGATTATTTCACATCTTCACTCGCAGAAAAAATATATACTGAAAATGAAATAAATGAATTAACTGATGATGCTTTATCAACATTAAATGATAGAATAACTATCAAAAAACAAAAATTAAATTATTTAATAGAGTTTATTGAAAAGTTTATAATAAATAGAATCGTTGAAGCAAATATTAAAGAAAATGATGCATATTATAAGATTATAAATAATATATATCAAATTATACCTAATTTTACATTATTAGATACAAAAAGTAATTCCCCAATGTCAATAAATTCTCAGACACTGAAGAAGCATTTAGAAACTTTAAAATGTATGTTAATAGAAAAACGAAAAAATGTTATACTAATAGATCAGCTTATGGTTCATAGAAATAGTTTAAAAAAGCAAAAAGAAAAAATTCATACAATAGTAAACGAGATTAAAATAATAATAGGAGAAATAGATATTGAATTTAACTATATTCAAGAAATAGGAAATTTAATTTTATTATTTAATAAAATTAAAAATAACGATCCATTAACAAATTCAGACAGATCAAATAGCATAAATATAAATTTAAAAAAAATAACTGATGCTATTGCAATTAAAATAGGTCAAGTTTATATAGAATCAATAACTGATGATATTCATAACACACCTGATGAAATATCTTATTTAAAGTATAAATTTATTATAACATCATTAGATGCATTAAAACAAATTAAAAATGAAATTATAATAATATATGATTTAAAACAATTATATAATACTAGTTCAAATGACTACACTATGGCTTTGTCAACACTTAAAAGAAATCTAGAGGACTTAATTGAAAATAAAGATACGGAAAAAAGTAGCAAATTAGATGAGAATATAAAAGAATTAGAGAGAAATTTAAAAATCTTTGAGGACAATTTTAAAAAATATGATACAGATAAGATTTATTCAGATAATATAGCTACAATTAAGGAAATGATAAATATTACATGTAAAATAAAAAAAATTTTGCCGATTATTAAGCAAACAGCAGAAACAATACAGCCAGAAATAGACTTGGCTTTAGCAAAAATAACAGAATTTATTAATCCCGAAAAAACAAAATTAATTGCAGAAAAAATTACTGAAATAAATGTAAAAATCCAAGCATTTACAGTCATAATTAAATCAATTAATTTAAATAAAATATTTAAATATTTTATAGACCAAATAAATATATATAATCATCGTAATGCTAATATAATACTAGAAACATCTTTTTTTATTATTGATCAAATTGAATTAGAAAAGGACGCGTATAATAAATTATCAATAGAATGTTCAACTGAAATAAAAACCTTAAATGATAAATCTAAAAAAAAAATAACTAAATTAAATGATCTTATACAAAGTATAGAACAACAGTTAAAAGAAGCGATGGATCAACCTGAATTTATTTTAGAAGATAAAAATGATATTAATTCTATTTATTTAATAATTAATAAATTAATAAAATATTTAATTACTACAGATCAAAATTCTGAATTTAGAAACATAATTTATTTAAATATAGATTACTTAGCAAATATTTTTAAAACAACATATAATGAAAAAAAAACTTTTATGCTAGATACAATTGTTATTACACCAATGAAAATTATAGATATATATCTAAATTTTAATGAATATTATACTTTTATTAATTTAATCTATGATAAAATTAAAATATTAAATTATAGTGAACTAATAGATTTTAAATATTTTATGAATCAATATCCAACAGATGGTATAAAGTCTCAAGAAGTTGATAGTATTATTGCTGGTATTAAATCTATTATAAAAGATGATGCTACAAATAAAAATATATATATAATAATTACAGATTTAATAAAATTTAATGATTCATTAAATGATTTCAAAAGAATTGATCAATTTAATATCATTTTCTTGGCAAATTTATTGGCTAGTATTGAATTAATCGAAATATTGATAAAAAAAAATAAAATTTATTTTTTTCGATTAATGATATATATATTATATTGTAAATACTATAGTCAAAATTTAAGAGATTTAGGGATAAAACCAAATATTCCTTATGCAATTTTTACTAATCCTATAAGTTTAACTAAAACCACACAACCAATTACTGATGAAGATTCATTAAAATTATATATACATTATAAAACTATATTTTTATTTAGACCAATTTTTAGGTTTGAAACAGATTCACAAAATAGAAATTATGATTTTCATAATGCAAATTATGACTTAAATAAAGAAGAAAGTTATAAAAAAATTTATAATAAAACATATACAAATTTTACTAAAACACAAAATAGCAAAAACATTACTATAATTTCGCCTGAAGATGAAATAACAAAGGATATTGATCCGGATAGGGATACAGTAAGTCAATTATTTTTAATAAAAAAATATATTGAAGGACCATATCTCAGAGTTTATGATATTAGTTTAGAAAAAAAAGAAAGTTATTTAGTGCCACAAAAGCATGTATCAGGTAAACCAATTTCCTATTATAATTCAGTTGATTTAAGAAAAATACAAAATAATTATATATTGAATTTATATAAATATATTTTAAATATAGAAATTATTAAAGATGATTCTTGGGACCAATACTATAATAATAGAATAGATTACAATAAGTATAGATATTATTTAAATTATTTATTTTATTTGATTAATTTATATTGTTCAAAATTGTATGACGATTTAACAATTCTAAAAGCATATAGTAAAATTGATCTTGTTAAAAAAAAAGAAGAAACGTATAAAATAACTGATTTTATATATCCATGGCCTAATATTAATGAGATACAAAAATCAGATATAAAAAAATTAATTCAATTATTTGTAAATGGAAAAAACTATTTAATACAAGATGATATTTCACAAGAAAATAAAATTTCACAAGAAAATAAAAATGTATTAAATATAATTTTTAATGGACAGAAAAATGAAAAACAAAAGCTACCAGATGAATTTATGAAATTACTAGATCGCGAACCAGTCAAAGCCAAAGCCAAAGCAGCCATCAACAGAATAAAATATTACAAATTATCAAATTTATCATTATTAAATTGTACGAACCATAAATATTGAATCTTCATTAGGTAAAAAATATTTATTTTTAATTAATGCTATTTGTTGATAATCCATTTTTTTATATAATTCATATGCATCTGTGTTAGACTTTCTTGTATTTAAACATAATAATTTTTTTGGATTATCTTTAATATGTATTCCAATTAATCTTTTTGCTAATCCTTTACCTCTATATTTATTATCAATACAAATCATAGTAATTCCATAATGTTCTTTAATATGTTTTGATGTATTTAAGAACTCTTCACCATCAATATTTATAGGCATAAAATTATTTGAATCTGAATTTTCATCATTACAAAAAAAACTGGCTTCATTATTACATGGAGTAATATCACCTTGCAATAATACCCCAATTATTTTATTATTAACTAATTCTAATACATAACCATTATGTAAATATTGTGCTATGATTGATTTATACCACTGATCTGATTCATTAAAACATTTTTGATGTAATTCATATATTGATTCTAAATCATCATGTTTACTTTTTCTCAGTTTAATTTTCATTATTATAAAAAATAATTTATATTTAAATTATTTTTTATTATTATAATTAAAAAATAATATTTATTATAATCTAATATTATGCATAATAAAAAATCTAGATCATTAACTATGGCATCTAATTGTAAAAAAAAACAAATTAAAAATATAATGGTTTTACAACAAGAAATGGTTAATAATAACATTGACCAAAAATTAATTGATGAGTTTATTAATGATCAATATGAAATAATTAATAATGAATATAATTTAAAGGTTGAAAAATATAATAATAAAATATTATCAAATTTAGAAATTAATAAATCTAATAAAGAAAAAATAAAAAACAGAAATAAAGAAATATCTAATTTAATAAAAAATAAAATTATACTTGATAAAAATGGTATTGATAAAGAATACATTAATAATTATATAATTAATCAATATCAAAATATAAATAATAAATATAAAGATATAATATCAGATACAGATGATCTATACAATATTGAATTTATTGATTAATTATGAAGTTAATATCGCATCCATTAGTTTGATTATTATTTAATTAAAAAATTACTAATTTCTGATGTTTTTGTTTTTGTATCAAAATTAATATTTATAAATAAAGTTTTATTTGGTATAACATTAATAAATCTAAATTCATATGTGTTAATATTATCATTAATATTGACTAAATAACATCCCCACTTATATGTAAAATCTTTACTTGAAGTACTATTTCTTCCTGAAAAATACTGCCAAAAATATATATATACTATTGTATATTTTTGGTCATGTGATTGTGAATTTAATTGTTTATGTAAATTTAATATATGTGGATACTCTTGCATTTTTGATATATCGTTTTCCTCATAATTAATAAAATAATCGTTTTGTTTTTCTGTGGTTTTTAAACTAGTTAATTTAAATTCTAACATTTTTTTCCTCATTTAATATAACGTGAAGTGTAAATAAGTGATTTATAGTAATATTAAATTTATAATTATCACTATTATTATTAACATATGGGTATATATTCGTGTTCATTAATGAATTTGAATGTTGAGTTTTTATAAAATTATAAATTTCTTCTAATTTATAAGCACAATCTAATGAGCCGGGAAATGGCGGGCGCGCTGGGGGAACAATGGTAGAAATAGTGGTGGTCTACTTTTTAATTGTCGAGGTGTCATATTGCCACTTTGTTGAGGATCTAGATTAGATTATCTTGCTCCACCTTTAAATAATAAATTATCATATTTTTTTTTATATTTTAAATATTTTTTTTCATAATTGATATAAATCGTTTATAAAATATTAAATTTTATATTATTAGTTAAAAATTTAATATTATTTTTAGTATATTTTCTTTAAAATTCATGTTATTACACCAAATTCACTGAATTTTGGGACAAAATAAAAACAAAGTTTTTATTTTATTAATTTAGGAGCTTAGCTCCTAAATTGACACTTTTTTATAAAAAAAAAGAAAATTAAAAATTCAATGAATTTAATATAATTGCACCATTACAGGCATTCTCCTATTTGACAGCTAATTAGCGGTTAAAATATAAGAATTTTTATTTTTCAGAATGGTGTGATGATTTTCTCCCTTTATTAGATTACATTATTGCAATTGCATATATGCCTGTATACACACCTTCAGATGAACCTTCATATGTGGAATGGATAAAACATACAAAAGAAGATATAGGATCATTTATTGCAAGCACAAGAGAAACTAATCTAATACGTTTATTAGGTTTCGGTAATAATATGATTACAGATATTTCGGCTGAAGATGTATATGCGGACTTTATTTCTCTAAATATTCCTTTTTGTCATGTACGTAATACTTCTGAGAAATGTAGTACATGTGGTTCGTGTGGCGTTTCTGCAAAAACACATTGTGAAGGAGAACCGTATTGTATAAATTGTTATCCTAATATTTATGCTCAATATCAAAATGCAGCTGTAATTTGGTTAAATGAATTTTGATGTGTTCCGGTGTAATTGAATATTGTTATCTATAATATTAAATGCTATTTTTTTTTTAAATATTTATCATTGATTTATATATATATATCTATCTAATAATTATTTATGCAGATAATCAATAAAACTAATGATTCTTATTTATTAACAGTACTTACAGCCTTTGATATATATTCTATAATTTGTAACGGATTTACAACGATTAATATATAATTTATCTATATTTTATATATTAGTTCTCTATGTATAAAAATATAAAATAATCTATTTATATTTAATGTATAAATTAAAATATAATAAATATAAATTAAAATATTTAAGCCTGAAACATAAATTACATCAAACAGGTGGAAATGATTATGAATATTATTTTTTACATCCAACTAATATAACATCTATAAATGATTCATTTGGAAATAAATTTTTATCTCAAAAAATTAAAGCTATAAATGAATTATTACTTAAACCTTATGATAAAGTTAGTCCTAATGATAAACTTACTTCCGAAAATGAAATAGAATATATGTTAGAAGAAATAAATGAATCAAATGAATATTATTGTATAATTAATCTACAATTTATAATTTATAAATTTAAAAACCTAGCTTGTTATAAATCATATGATACTTTATTAAAACAACAAATAGATGATATATTAGATTTAATATTAAAATATTTTAAAGATAATAAAATAAAATCTAATATAATTCATGATTATAATCTATTAAATAAAATTTTAAATCCACATAATAATGCTGATATTATAATAGAAGAGCTTGATAAATATTTAAAATATATAAAAGATAAATATCCTATTGTAAAAAAACATCAAAGATCTAAATCACCTAAATTATTAAGAGAATCAGATAAAACAAAAAGTATTCCAGATAAAACTGAAAATACAGATACAAAATATATAAATTTAAATATGAAAATTGTTCATATAATAAAAGAAGGTAATATAATTATAGTATTGGTTTTAAATTATATCAAACAACAAGAAAGAGAATATATCGATTTTTTTATTATTAAATCACAAGATAAATCTAATAATATACCATTAAATATAAAATTAATAGATGATATAATAAGTAAAAATAAGTCAGCTATTATACATACATGTTTAAATAAATATATTCCATTAAATGTAATTGGATTATTAAATAATAAACCTATAATTAATTATGATAATAATAAAAAAAATATATGCATTAACGAAAATTTAATTGAGGATGATAAAACATTTGCTATAACAAATACACCAACTACACCTATTAATAATTCAATAATAAATTTTGTAAAAAAATTGTTAATAGATAAAAAATTATTTCAAATGTTTCATTCATATTTAATTAATCAAATTAAAAAAAGTATAAATATAATAAATATTTCAGAATTAAATAAATTTATAATTATAGCAACATCATTAGAATTGTTTTTTACACAAAATATATTATATTATAATGATGGTAATACAAACCATGCTGAACAGGCATTATTATCTAAACATACTGATATTAGTGAAATTTATATTATAAAATTTTCATATACAGAACAAAATTTATTAAAACTTTTAAATAATGAAATAACTCAAAAAGAATTTAATAATTTATTAATTACATTATGTGGTATACCATGTCAATCATGCTTAGATATTATTAAAGCTAAAGGAATTAATAATATATTTTTAAGTAATCATTATGGTGAAATAATTAAATTAGATGAATCAATCGAACAAACATACAGAACAAATGGTGATGTATTTATAAATTTTAATGAGTATTTATATGGTTTATATTCCTCACCAATTAGTTAATATATATAAGAATTAGTTAAATATTTACACCCTTGAAGATTTAAAATGCCGTTTTTTTTTTATAAAATCTACTTAAAGAAATATAACTAATATATATTAGTAATGAACAGTTATCAGTTCTGTCATGATTTACTCCCTTAATATAGGTATTTAGTTATAAAAACTATTATGCTTATATAATAAAAAGGATTAAAAACTAATCAGTTATAGTTGTCGCTATAACATATCCATAATTTACATATTCCTGAAACGGATAAACCTTTTAGATTTGCCATTAATCGGCATTTTAAATCTTCAAGGGTGTAAAATACAATAATAATTAATTGATATCTAATAATCTATATAATAAAGAATTTATTGATTTAAAAAAAATTGAAAAAAAAATTTTTTTATTTTACTTTATTTTTTTTCTTTACCGTAGACATTAGGACAAAGTTTTAAATTCAAATATAACTGTTGATTTGTTATTCTTATTAAGAATAAAAAATGCCAACTAATACATTATATGAAGATGGTGAAAAAGTGTCACATTGGATAGCTCATTCTTTACGACATAATAAGCATTTTATCCACTTGAATAAAATGACAGGATGGTGTAATCTTAAAGCACTATATGACTATTTACGTATACCATTTGAATGGCTCTATTTTATAAGTATTATTCAAAGATTGGTAAACCCAGTTGATGCTAAAACAAAGGTAAGATACCAATTAAATAGTACAGGTTTGCCTGAAAAATGGGAAATTAGAGCACTTCAAGGTCATAGTATTAAAACAATTATTATCGATGATCATATACCGGTAACTGATGCAGATAGAAATATTTTACTTATACACGGTACTCCTAACAGATATATCGAATCAATTCGAAATGAAGGGTTGAAAAAATTCCGAAATGATATTCATTTTGTTCCTGTAGGCGCACCTACTATGATGACACATTTACGAGACAGAAATGCAGGTGCATTTCTATATATTACTGTAGGTGTATTACTTGACAATGGCTTTAGCGTATTTCGATCACCAAATAATGTTTATCTAGTACGTGAAGATTGTATACCTTATGATCTGATGTGGGAATTAGGTACTCCTCCGTGGGAACTATAAAATTATTTTAATATTAATTATTAAATATAATTTCCAAAACAATTAAAAAAATTGAAATTTAAATTATTTAAGTGTTCATTATATTTAATCTTTTACCGTAGCCATTTTGGCCAAAAATTGATTACCCTGTGTGCTTATCTGTCTTGCTGCCTAATACAATGCCTGCACGAACTCCAGAGCAAGTACGTGAGCTTCATTACAAGCTTCAGGAAAAGCGCGAACTTAAAATGAAGCTCACACAGAAGGTAGTTTGTTCGCAGGATGAATGGCTTTCTGATGTTTTGCTTCCACCTGCTTGTGCAAATGATCGAGGTGGAAACAAGCGTAATCGTCAAGTACTAAATAAGAACAAGGAATCATTTGGTCTAGCATGATGAATTATTAGTTTGCGAAGACAATTGTTGCAAATTTGCACAGCTCCTATGAATTTTAGATTTTCATTTGAAGAAATTTGTACAGCTTCATGAGTTCTAGAATTTATTATTAATTCTATCAATGAGAAATGATAAAATTTTATTTTTTCTAATTGATACATAATATATTTTCTTTATTGAATTAATAAAAATTGATAAATATTTTTTATCTTAAAAATTAAAAAAAAATATTCTGATAATGGTTATGCAGAGGAAAGATCTATACAATGTATAAAAGAATTAGATACTTTTAAAAATTTTAGCTTTCATTATAATACAGAATTTATTAAATTTTTTCTTAAAATTATTCTAATAATAATAATTATTTATAATAAAATAAAAAAGTTATATAATATTATTTAAATCATTTAAGGATAATTAATAATATAATTATATTAATGAGAAAAAATATTTATAGCTTTCAATGCAATACTTGCAAACAATATTATGCAAGTTATCAAAGTCTATGGATTCACAATAAAAAAGTTCATAATAGTGATGTAATTATTTTGTCAAATAATGTCAATAATATGTCAAATAAATATACATGTGAATATTGTAATAAAATATTTAATAGTAGACAATCTAAATGGTGCATAATAAAGTATGTAAACAAAAGAATAATACTACAGAAAATAAAAATGAAATAATAGAAATTAAAAATATTTTAAAAGAATTATTAGAAAAAAATCACAAAATACATCCTAAAACTTTGCAAAAAATTAATAATCAATAATACTACTACCAATAATACCAATAATGGAACAATTAACAATGGTTCTATTATTCATAATACAATTGTTAAATTTTGTAATGAACACCTAGCAAGTTTATTAACTCGTAAAGATATGTTAAAAATAATTAATAAACAATGTCTATGTATCGAAGAATCAAAGATTTTTTTTATAATTAATGAGGATAAAATAAAAATCTATTAAAACAGTTAATTTTAATAAAAATTTACCATAAATTTTGAACTCTAAATAATTCAAAATTACTGTTTCAGAAAATAATAATATTTTTATAACAAATATGAAATATACAATTGCTTATATATTTGATGGTTCAAGATTTATTTTAACATCTAAAGATGAAGTAATTAATGATTTATATAATAATCATTTAAAAAATATTTAACTAACAGTTTTTAGAAGCAGCAGAAGTGCCTGAAAATAAATATAGTAGGATTTCCAAATTTTTAGATGTATTAAATGACAATGAAAAATGTTTAATCCATAAAACTATAGCTTTGCTATAGTTTTTCGGTGCTAATAATAAGAAATATCATAATTACAAAGCTTATAAATTAATATCTATAAAAAATTTATTATTCTAAAATTTAAAGCAACGCTTTAAATTTTAGCAATGAATCAGATCATAAATTATTTAAGAAATTAAATAATATGAATTTACATGAAAAAATAACTAATTCAAATGAATCTGAAGAATAAAAATTATTTTTTTATAAATTAGACCTAATAACTAAAATTCTTATAATGAGATTATGCTGATGAAAGATCTAGATCTATACAAGTAAAAGAATTAGTTTTTTTTGAAAAAATTCAGCTTTCATTATATTGATGAATTTTTTGTACATAAATAAAATCATTATTTTAATCATTAACATCATCGCCTTCAATTTCTTTTAATGTTACTATTTTTTTAGGTTTATCATAAATAACATTAATAACTTCTCTCATATTTCCACCTTCATTATATATCATTAATTTAATCTCATTAATTTTAAATTCTCTATAATTTTTAAATTTTCTATTGTTATCTTCGTCTATCATTTCACTATCTTCATCCTGAATTTTTTTTATAAACTTTTCAAGTACTTCACAAGTTTTTTCTGGTAATTTTTCTTTATAATCTTCAAATGATATTTCTATATTTTCTAAATGATTATTTATTAATTCATTTAGAATTGAATTTTTACTTACTGCTTCAAATTTATCTCCATTATAAATATGTGCAATATTATCTCTTAAATTTGTAATATAAATATTGCGCATTTCAGGTCGATTCTTATTAAAATGCACCGTTCTAATTCTTTCCTCTAATGATTTATAACGACTATTTAAAATCTTAAATATTTCTTTTTTTTCTAATATTTCAGAAATATTTTCAGCACCAAATTTAACAATATTAATAATTTTATTATTACTATTATTTGTGGTATTATTACTATTAATTAAATTTTTATTAATTTTTTGTAATGTTTTTGGATGTATCTTGGCTTCTTTCTTAATAATTTCTAAAATTTTATTTGTGAATACTTCAAATTTTTTATCAATTGTAGAATCCAACACATTTATTTTTTTCTTACATATTTTCTCATGTTTACATTTATTACTACAATCATTAAATACTCTTTCACAAAATTTACATTTTTTTTTTTTTTCAATTAAGTTATTATTAATTGATATATTTTTTTTAGTAGAGCTAGTTGTTGTATTTAATAAGGTACCATTATCTACCATTTTTGTACCATAAGCTACCTTAGAAGTACCATTTTCTACTGTATTATTAATATTAGTATGAAATTTTTTATTGTGAATCCATAGACTTTGATAACTTGCATACTTTTTATTACATTTTTTACATTTAAACTCTGTTATAACTTTTTCCATTACTATAAGTAATATAAATTACTTTCTTAAATGATTTTATAATAAATTATAAAGCTAAATTTTTACCAGTTAATTTAAAAAATTCAATTAATAATTTAATATTTTCATTATTTATTTCCAATTGTTTTGTTTTCTCTTCTAATTCCAATTGTTTAGTAATTTTTTCTAATTCTAATTGTTTAGTTTTTTCTTCCAATTCCAATTGTTTAGTTATTTTTTCTAATTCTAATTGTTTAGTTTTCTCTTGTTCTTGTTTTGTTTTTTCTTTTTCAATATCTAAATTTTTAATATTTTCATTAATTAATTCTAAATTTTTATAATTTTTTATATGCATAATTTTTAATGATAATTCATCTATTTTTTTAATTAAATTTTGTAAATTATTATTATCTACTTCAAATATTTCTACATGAGTATTGTATACTGTATTTATATTTAAAGTCTTTACTAATGTTTTTATTTTATTCTCTAATTTAATTGCATCATTCATATTATTCATTTCATATATCTTAATTATTTTATTATATTTTAAATTGGTTTTATGAGCTTGTAATCTTTTAAATATATGAGATGTGTTTCCGTACTTGTAAATATTATCTTTTATATGTATAATATATACGCAGTCTTTATTATGATACTTCTCTAAATCTTCTTCAATATAATTATCAATTAAATTATAACTACCCGTTTTTCTTATTGATGGAAGTACTATAGATGTGACCCATTTTTTAAATTTAATAGCTTCAGTTTTTTTTGATGCTAATATAAGACAATAAAATCCAGACTCGTTAATAAACACAGTATTTGGATGTTCACTTTCCAAAAGTGAAGTTTCGGGGGATGGGGTCTCCCAGACCCCATCCCCCGAAAGTTGTTTAATTTTTATCCTATCATCAATACTAACATTTTTACGAATAGCCTGTTTAGTATCTTCATATTGTAAAATAGAAGCAATATCTTTAGCTTTAAAATAAACTTGATCATTATGATAGAAATATTTAATAGGTTTATCATGGAATGTTAAAAAGTTTTTATCAAGATCAAATTTAAACTTATTATCATCACTTTTTATTATTTTATTATCTTTTGATTTTATATTAGAAGTATTATTATCAGATATTAATTTATGCTTATCTGATATTAAAGTATTAATATTATTATATGATAGTATTTTAGTATTATCTGATATGATGGTATTTGTAGAATTATTATTAGTTGATTGTAATTTATTTTCATTAATTTTTTGTATTTTTTTTGGATTTATTTTTATTTCTTTATTAAATATTTCAAAAAATTTGCTGGTTAATACTTCAAATTTTTTATCAATTGTAGAATCCAACACATTTATTTTTTTCTTACAAATTTTCTCATGTTTACATTTATTACTACTATCATTGAATACTCTTTCACAAAATTTACATTTTTTTTTATTTTCAATTAAGTTATTATTAATTGATATATTTTTAGTAGAGCTAGTTGTTGTATTTAATAAGGTACCATTATCTACCATTTTTGTACCATAAGCTACCTTAGAAGTACCTATTTCTATTGTTTTAGTATCAGTAATATTAGTATGAAATTTTTTATTGTGTATCCATAGACTTTGATAACTTGCGTACTTTTTATTACATTTTTTACATTTAAACTCTGTTATAACTTTTTCCATTACTATAAGTAATATAAATTACTTTCTTAAATGATTTTATAACAAAATATATAATAAAATCATTTAAATAAAAAAATGTCAAGAGAGAGAGATACCATAAAAAAACTTTCTATTTATAAATTATAAAGTTAAATTTTTACGAGTTAATTTTTCTTTTTCAATATCTAAATTTTTAATATTTTCATTAATTAATTTTAAATTTTTATTATTTTTATAATTTGATTGATTCGGAAAAAATAAAATCTCTGATTTTATTACTCGACAATAGCTTTAGTGTATTTCGAGCATATAATAATGTTTATCTAATTCGTGAAGATTGCATACCATATAATATAATGTGGGAATTAGATGCTTCTCCGTGGAAATTATAAAATTAATAAAAATTGTTTATTAATTGCTTAGTTTTATTAATATTATAAATGATAAAATTTTTTCTAATTGTTCACAATTAATATATAAATTACTAATTCAACAAAACATAAATATTTTATATGAGTTATATATAAAATATTTATAGAAGAAAACATAATATAATTATTTATCTGATTCAGTTATGGATGAAAACGTAATATAATTATTCATCTGATTCAGTTATGGATGTATTTTGATTTTTTTGTTTTAAGTTCATATTATTAAGTTTTTTTAATAATTTTGTATCAGATTCATTGCTAAAATTTAAAGCGTTGCTTTAAATTTTAGAATAATAAAAAATAAAACAAGTTTTATTTTTTATCATTATAGATTAAATTTTTAATTGCTATTAATTTATAGGCTTTATAATTAAAGTATTTTTTATTATTATTACAACCATCAATAAAACATTTTTCATTATCATTAAGAGCATCTAAAAATTTAGTAATTTTACTATAAATATGTTTATAATTAACTGTTATATATGTTGTTTATTATCATCTTATTATAATGGAAAAAATTTATTTAAAAATTATTAATAAAATAAAAAATTATATTTTTAATGATATCAATTTAAAAATTAAATTTAAACATTTTAATCAAAAACATTCATTAGATAGTTTATTAAC
>Ga0214923_10005194_pt1 | contig 15253 bp, 9 predicted proteins | sample LL1510_MetaG_FD_177993 | JGI IMG/M metagenome (GOLD analysis project Ga0214923, IMG submission 177993) | Freshwater microbial communities from Lake Lanier, Atlanta, Georgia, United States - LL-1510 | ecosystem: Environmental > Aquatic > Freshwater > Lake | place: USA: Georgia | collected 2015-10-15
AATTACATTTTCGCCACACGGATGTTCTTCATTGTTTATGTGTTTTAAGTAGCGACTTTTAACCAGCGGTATTTGACCATAGTTTAACATCACTCCCATCTTGTCAATCCGCGAAAAGAAGTTTGTACTATATAAGGAAACGGCTTGTTTGGCTTGTCCACACGCAAATGCGTTCCTCGGCAAGGGGTTGTTTTCCGGAAACACAATTTGATTCCCCATAAATCCGTATAATATAGACGGATGAATTTCAATATGTGTGTATGGTTTATCGCGCGCATTATATGAGAGCGTAATTAAAAGCGACTCTTCTTCCGCCGTATCTACATATTCGATAATGGACGGTGTCTTGCTTTGTTTAACATTTACAATTGTATCTACACCATACAACATCATCGGTGTATATATTCTTGGCGAGTCCATTGTATATCCTTCTACTAGTTTTTCATTCATACTAACCACCAAACTTTTCCAGGTGAAATTACCGCTCCGTAAAGCCGATAATATTTCTTTTCTTTCAAAAGCATATCGCATATCAACCGTGTCGTAATATAGTAAAGGTCTGCATAATCTACCACCATCCGTAAAAATATACATTTCATTATTTTGTATTTCCCAATGCGAACTTATGAATGGCGATATTAGTCCAAATCTTCTATACGTTTTTATTTGTATATTTACTTCATCGGGATTCGACAATACACCCACCCATGCACCATTTATAAACACTTTTGTAGCACTAAATAAATATTTTCTTGGGCATTCCTCTAATAGTTTCATGCCTATTATATCTCGCATCCATTTTATCATCGGTTGTCCGGAAAATCCGGTAGTGATGTGGCACATTAGTGTCATGTTTTTGTGTAACCCACAATTTGCACCATCCGGTGTATCTACGGGGTCAATTATACCCCACTGTGAACTATGCAATAGACGAGGTTTAACCGACTTTGAAGATGAGTCCATCGGCAAATTTATTTTACGAAATCCTGAAATAAACGAATTATATGAAAGTCGGTTGGCATCCTGAACAACGCCGATTTTTTTGGTATGTTCAACTGAACCCCAGTTTCCCTTAAATGCCTTTTTAAACCCCGACTCTACGACGCGGTCTTGGAAAATCTCATTTTTATTTAGCAAAATGAGTGAAGGAAATGTGCTCACGGCGTTATATCTGGATGTGTTACCATAGTACTCGCGGTCAATTGCTAGGCGAATATTCGCTTGTTGTAGAGAATAGTATTCTTTAAATAAGTCATATAAAAGACGACCCGGTGAGTCGACGCGTTTAAACTTGAAATTATCGCGGTCAGTCGGTTTTTCAGCTTTTGTATATACTAACAGCAACTTGTAAACAATATATCCTAAATAATAGGCTTTATTTATATAGTTTAGTTCCCCCAGTTGAGGCAAAAAATAGTTCATTAAAATGTCGTGTACATGGGAAACCGTTTTTGACTTTGTAAATGTAGATATAAATTTCAGCGCCACCTCTTGTGTGAAAATTCTACTCGCATCATGAATCGACGGAATAAAAAGGTCTATCATACTTTCATTTTTGTCCAAGTCTAATAAACAGTATTCTATAATATCTTTATCCGACAAAACACCCAACGCTCTCATGACAATAAAAAGCGGCATCGGTTTACGAACATTAGGGATTAAAACTACGATTTGCCCATTCGAGTATCGCGCACCTGGTGCAATGATGCGCACAGACATGGTTCGCTCCGGTTTCGATGCATCTTCGGATACTGTGCGTATATCGGCGGAGTGACTATATAGTTCATCTTCATCGTCGTACTCCCTAATATAAAGCATATTATCTGCGAATTTTTCCTGCGAAATAATGAATTTTTCTTTCCCGTCGATAATAAAATACCCGCCATAGTCATTGCGACACTCACCCATATTAAATCGAACAGAAGGATTAAGACCATTTAAAATGCACAAATCCGACTGAAGCATAATTGGAAACCTACCTAGAAATATTTTTTCCAGTAAAGCAGTTTCAACAATCACATTATTTTCGGAGTCGCGCATTATAAAATCTACCTCTATATCATAATGAATCGTGGTTCCATATGTCATGTTCCTCAATCTCGCCTCATTCGGATACATGAAATGAGACCTTTTTACTAAACCATTATTTTCGTCGTCGTATATTACTGGTTTTCCGTAGTATATTCTATTACCCCTCTTTCCTCCAATAAATAGTTCGCATCTTAATTTGAAAATATTTTTGGATAAGTCTTCTTCTTTTTGTAGGACGATTGGGTTTTTCTCTTTGAGGATTCTTTTTATTCCAGTTGTCATAAAGTCATTATAAGATTCTAAATGATGTTGAACTAAAATATTTGGATTGTCGTCGAAATATTTATCTATTATCTGCCATGCTAACTCAGAATTCATTGCTCAAACTTAAATTATACTACTATATTATTATATTATATCATTAGTATTTTTTATACTTTTTACATTTATATTCATATTCAAAATCAAATTCAAAATTTAATTGAAATTTTATAGTAATTTTTTATTATAAAATTTTATAGTAATTTTTTATTATAAAATTTTACTATAACTACTAGTTAACGTATTATTACATATTACATATTATACTTTTCAGTTTTATTTTTTACTATTTTTTACTATTTCTTGCTACAGTAATTACAAGTCCGGCAATTATTATAAATGCGATACCTAGCAGTATATAAGGAAACAAGAATAAAAACCACGATAATTTAGACCATCCAAAACTACATAGTATGTTAAGAATAAATGCCCATAGTAAAATAAATAGTATGTTTAATACATAGAAAACTGGCTTGCTTTCTATCTTACAACTTAAATTTCCTAAACATATTTTATCTTTATCATTTCTTGTTATATCATAATATAACGACACTGCTAGTAATATCATACTAATAATAAAATATAGTTTTGCTGGTGTGCATAAATTAGATAAAAAGTTGAAAATCATTTTACTATATGTTATATTATTAATATAAAAATATTCGAAATAATATTTTTTTTATATTCGTTTTTATGCTGTTTTATATAGTTGAAATGATTATTTCAGAGAAGCTTCAGCATATGATTTATTATATATATCTTGTAAATTCAATGAGTTATAGGAAGACGCTCCCGTTGTTACATTTCCTAAACCACGTGGAAATTGAAATGTAGGATTTGGATTCACGTTATATATACTGTTATCGTATCCGCTCATATTATTTACAACCGAACCTAGACTGTGTACAATACCGCGTCCAAATGTTTGTATATCATCTATAACGTTACCACCTTTTAATCCTCTACCTCTTCTTCTACTAATTCCTCTACCATTTCCTTTTCTTGTTCGTTTGCTGCTATTTCCACCACCTGCCTGTCCTCCACGTATCGTATATTCGTGTGGCAGTATTAGTTTTTGCGCAGGCCATGGTTGAATCGGCGGCATCGGTCGATTTGCTGCAGTTGATAAAGGAGAACCTATTCCTGATGGTGAAATGCCTTTATCAGATAACGGTATCACATTACCGCCTAGACCAGGATTATTGGAGTTCCAAAATTTTGCAAAATTCCAGAAACTTCCTTCGCCACCTTTCATGTGTCTCCCGCGTCTCATATTTTTTTTCGCCTTTTTTCCTCCACCAGAGTAAATAAACTTGTATGGATTTTCAGTACATACTTGACCTCCTCCACTTTGTCCACCTACAGCAAGTGGCGTATGTAACATATGCGAACCTACAGAATTTGTAGCGTCAGACCGACAACCGGGTATTCCACATGTGCTTATATCACCCATACTGCCACCTCCGCCCATTTTTCGCGTTTTTCGCGGTTTTCTTCGCATATGGTGTTTACTTTTTTTACTATGTTTTGATTTTTTATGTTTTCTATAAGAATAAGAACCCATGTTATATTACTATACTATATAATAGTACGATAATATATTATTATAAATGGAAAAATATTATTAATCGAAAAAATATTATTAATGAAAAAAACGCATATATTATTTTTACTTAATATTTGAATCATATATTCACTACTCAATATCTACATGAGTCAGAAAGTGACGACGGCAGCACATTTTGTTAAACTTTAGTTTGTCTAAAACATAACCCTCGGGGGTTTTATCCGCAAATTCTTGCGTCAAATATATAACTTTGTCGTTCTTCATATCTTTGTCAATCTTGATTTTTTTTACCTCTGATAAATAATAACGATATTTGTCACCAATGACCTTTCCACATGTGAAGCATTTGACTGGGATAATCATTTTTGATTTAGTTGATTTGATTGATTTGGTTTGATTATATAGATTGTTTTTATATATTTATTATATAGATTTTTATAAATCAATTTTATGTAATATATAATGTTTAATGTGTAATGTCTAATCTGTAATGTCTAATCTGTAATGTCTAATCTGTAATGTCTAATGTGTAACTTTACATTTTATTTCCGTCTTCTAGAATTATCACTCGGCGAATCGGTGTGAAAAAGGTCTGTACTTAAATCTGATATATCATTTCCTTCATTCCCATTTTCTTCAATAACACTAGTATATTGTTTTTCATATAGATTATCATATACACTACTATATACATTTCCACTTCCTCCATCAATGGCATCATATGTTTCACCCATTTCTCCTACAGTATTTATATTTGAAGCAAACTCTTCTATTCCGCCGTTTTGCTCCATATCGAAACCTTCTACTACTTTTTGTATTTCTATTTTTTTAATTTCTTTTGAAGGCGGGAGATTCAGAGGGTTTACATGCGTTGTACCCACCATCTGTATATACACTAATATACCTATTAGAATAATAATAACGATTAAAATATAAATAATATTCTGGTAAAATGAATCTCTTAATTGTGGAAAGCTTAAAGAACTTGCTAAACTACTAAATGTAGATTGAAAAACGTTCTTAATTGAACTCGTAGCTTCACCTACTGTTTGCATCTTTGCTGGACTACTCATTTATATTATTTTATTGTATTTATAGTAACTATATATATAAAATAATGTAATATATAGTTAATATATTTTATTCGAGGTTTTTTCGAGGTTTTTTCGAGGTTTCACATTTTAATAATAATTGGTCCAGTTGACGTCATTACCTTGCGATGCTGTTCTCCATTTGAATGAACCATATCATGACATTTTTCGCAAATAGATACTAAATTTGCTACATGATTTTTGTGGAAGTGTCCTATAAAATTACGTTGGTCTGCGTTTTTTTGATGCTGAAGATGATGTATTTCCGTTCCCATTTCGTTGTTACACATTTCACATATATTTCTTATTTTTTTGGCATTATACTTGCTCTGTTTCGCAGAAAGAATACTCTGTTCATTGTTTCTATATTTCAGTCTAATTTCATTCGCGTATTTTAAAAAGTCTTCCGGCAAATGAAGAGACCTACATACCTCTAACCCATACATACTAAATCCGGGACCATCTTTCAACTTTCTGTCATATACTAAAATATCCCTTTCTTTATTATATGTCACCTCTAAGTGTTTCATAGATAGTCTATCCATTGCTTCGATTTCGTCATATTTATTAATCTCGTGCATATGTGTGGCAAATATAAAAGAACATTTTACATCGTGTAGTTGTTTAAGTCCAGCTACAAAAATACTAATCGCCGAGTCCATTTCCGTCCCTGAACATAGTTCGTCACCTAAAATAAGTCCATAATTATTTGCCGATTTTAATATAACTCGTAATTCAGACATCTCCACCATAAATGTTGAAAGCCCTTTAAACAGATTATCATTCCCCAAAATTCTCGTAAATATACTTTTATACGGTATATATTCAAACGAAGAACACGGTACATATAACCCCGCTTGTGCCATTATAATCGCTATCCCAAGTGCTCTTATTAGACTCGTCTTTCCTACCGCATTTGTCCCATATAATAGTATCCCATTTTGTTCAGTACTACTTCCAAGTTCAATATCATTCGTAACATATAACTCGTTCGTATTGAGGTGTTCAATAAGACAATGTCTCAAGTCGCATGCCTTTACAAACGAGTCGTCGCTTGTGTCTGCGTTTGTCTTGGCATTTGCCTTTGCCTTTGTCGGTTTTTTTATAACGGGTTTGCAGTATTTATTTTTCAAGGCAACATATACTTGATTTTGTAGAACATCAATCATAGTTACCATATCAACTATAATCTGAATATCCGTTTCAAAACTGTTTTGTATATTTTTAATAAACTCGGTAAAAATGTTTTCTATAACAGTGCGCATTTTTTGTTTTGATTTTATAATTGTACCGCATAATTTGTCAATTTGTGTAGATTGAATTGACGAATTGCTTCCCGTTGCAACAGGATATGATAATCCCGATAGTTCTAGTCGTAAAATGTTTGACTCTTTTTTATATGTTTCATATTGTATCTGTACTTCCGTTTTTGCTGTGGTTTTTAACTGTTTTTTCATCTGTTCTTCGAGTAACTTTGCCCTGCGTTTGGTAGTTACTAGACTATACCCCATTTTTTCCGTATCGTGTATTTTCACATATTCATATTTTTTTTCTGTTTTTGATGCTTTCTCACACGATGATACTACGTCACAAAAGTAACCCTGAATCGTCTGTAGTTCTATATAAGAGTTTTCGTAATCATATACAATGTTATCTAATGTTTCGTTAACTGATGGGCATATGAAATTTTCCTCGAAGTTAAGGTTATCAATCGTAAAACATTTTTCCAATACAAGATGTGTCTCAATAAATGATTTAAGTTTTTTGCATAATTCGGATATATCTGGTATAGTTCTTCCTTGTAAATCATAACTATTTTTTTTATTTTCAAGTTCTGATGACACATATGACATCAATGCGGCATCACTTTTCATTTTTTCATACATTGAAGAAATAGTAGTCATATTATTATACAAGTGAAATAAACTTCTAGGAGTAACTTTATTATGAATAATTTGTCTGTGCAATTTTTCAATATCTTTTAGTTCCCCCATATTTGTGCGCCACTCCGTTATAAGCATATCGCTGCGTTTATTTATAATATACTCAGTAATATCATATTCTTTATTTAATTTACTAGCATCAAAAATCGGGTTAAGAATTTTATTTTTGAACCGTCGTGACCCCATCGGCGTAATGCAGTTATTTAGAAATTTCGAAACAGATGAATATTTCCCATTGTAATTATCGTCGTCTATAATATTTAACTGTTTTAGCGAATGGTTTGCTAATATAACGCGTTCGCTTTTATTATCAAAAACAGGTTCGCGTATTTTATTTACCAGGTTTGGGTTATGTTCATATAGAAACTGCAGTAGGAAAATAAAAGCCTGAGTTGCATATTCGTGCTGTGTTGTGTATTCTATGAAAGATGCAATAATATTGAATTTATAGAATTTATTCAATATTTCCCGCTGATAGGTTTGTTTTTCGCATTTTCGCGCATTCTCTACCAAATAACTGGAGGACTGTAATGACAAAGGTGTGGTTACTGATGTTAGTATAATCTTGTGTATATTCTTGCACAAAATTCCAGTATAGTTTATAATATCATCTAGTATTTTTTCAGTGAAATTAGTAATCATAATAATCTCACTCGGTTTATATGTGGAAATATATCTTTCAAGTTCGTCATATGTCGTGGGATTATGTTTATCTTCTGCGGTATACTCGAAAATAGTAACACGTCCAGTATATATATCAACATTTGCTATCCCAACAACAATCGATTTGTTTTTCATATAGGAAACCTGTTCAATCCATATACACATAGAGTTGTTTGATATCTCCGCAGAGTCAGCATTAAAAAATGTACCCGGAGAGTATATTCCTTCTACATTTCGATTACTCGGATTATTCGGATCTTGTGTTATTACAACAGCTGTATAACCGGCATCTTGTAGTTTTTTTAAATATTTATCTATTTTTGTATACGTAAATCCAGCCATAACATATTGCCCGGTTTTTTGTGCAATCGATAAATCGCATAGTTTAGATATTTCTTCTATTTTACTACCTGTAATCGTAAATGAACCGTCTGCGTTGATAGTTTTTTCACCATAAATTTCATAAAAAGAACCCACCATCATTAAAACGACGGTTTTTTCCCCATATTTTTCAGAATACTCTTTTGTTAATTTCATGTATGTGGTGATTAAAGACATTTTTGGTATATCTGTCTCTTTATCTACAATAACCTTTACAGGTGCGTATATTTGTTGATTCAATGATATATAATGTAATCTATAAGTCTTTAACTATGTTTTATATATATTATAACCATGTTTTATATTTCATATTTTATTTTTTTATAAAATATGAAAAATACATATACCAATGTACCCATCATTGAATGTACCTATCATTGAATGTACTGATTTGTGATGATTTAGTAAATTTTTATCATTTTGCAAATGATGCAGTTTCTAATTATATTTTGAATTTCGATGAATCTCACGCTTCTATAATCATACACCTTTTTGCGAGGTCGATAGCATCTCAGGGATGAACTTCGTCGGAGAGAATCATCCAATCATAGAATGTTATAGAAGCGTGAGATTCATCGAAATTCAAAATATAATTCAAAACTGATACTTTATAAAAACAAACATATTTCATTGGAAATACTATTTTATACATATATAGTATAAGTATAACACACATAAAAAACACCAATAGTATGTCTTTCAATTACGAAGATGTAGAAAAAATATACAAAAAGATTAAAAACCTAAAACAAAAAGGTAAAAATGCTGACTATATCCCTGACTTGCAAAAGGTTAATCCAAATATATATGCAATTTCGGTATGTAATATAAAGGGAGAAATAATGAATTTTGGGGATTATCGAACGGAAGTGGGTATAGAATCGGCATCAAAAGTGTTTACACTTGCTCTAGCATTGAATATGTATGATATAAAAAAACTTATTTCGCGTATAGGTGATACGGATGAGAAACGTGAGTTCAATTCTATAAAAGATGTAGTAGAGATAAAAAACCATACAATTAATTCATTTGTGAATGCTGGAGCAATGGCGACGACAAGTTTACTATACAATAAAACAAAATCGCCGGATGCGAATGAAAAAACAATGAACAAAATTATTTTAGAAAATATGGAAGATTTTGCAGGAAGAACACTTAAAGTCAATGAGCATCTTTATTTATCAGAATATAAAACGAGCCATCATAATCAACTGCTTATTGATAAACTTGTTTCTTATCGTCGTTTTTATGGTGTTCCTGAAACTGTACTCAAATCGTATACAAAACAATGTTCGGTCATGGTTACTAGTAAAGACGTAGCAGTAATGGCTGCAACATTGGCAAATAATGGTACAAATCCCATAACACATAAGAAACTAGTAAATGAAGAAAAAGTAGATTATATTGTTGACCATATGGCTCAACACGGATTATATAATGAGTCTGAACAGTGGTGGGAAAAAACACACTTCCCTGCTAAAAGTGGCGTAGGGGGTGTTATTATGATTGTTATACCAGGAATTATGGGTATCGGAATCGTCTCACCACCTCTTAATAAATATGGAAACAGCTTTAAAGGAGTAGAAACAGGAAAATTACTCGCAAATATTCCGATTTATTGATACACTATCTACATTTATTATGACGCCTTTACCACACCTTTACCACGCCTTTTTATCTTCCAAAAAGTTATGAAGCCCGATACCCTTTCCTATATTCTCTACTTCACCAGATAACATAGAAGCTTCGTATATATTACGTATTACGCCTGGTGGAGCAGTAGAACCTATTTTTATAAGATTCTTATCGACTAGATATTTTTTTACTTCTCCTAATTGTTTACTCTTTAAAAGTCCGTGCTCTTTTTGTATATTTTTACGAGTATCATTATTTTTTATTAAAACACCAACGACATTACTACCTGGTTGTTTACCCAATTTAAATTTTTTAGTTATTGTTTTGCGATATTTTTTTCTTATTTTGGTTTTTCTCAAATCGTGATTTTTCTTATTTTCATTATCTTCCGATAAAGTAGTATCATCTTCGCCTTCGAAATTTGTTTTTTTATTATTTTCCGACGACGACGACGACGATGCAAGTGTATTTTTATTATGTTTATTTTGCAAATCTTTTAATTTCGCCTGTCTATTCGAGTACACGTTGTCAGAATTAAAATTACTATCGTTATCGTTATTATTGTCACTAAACCTAAAATTATTTTTAATCGTTTTGTTATATGTTCTAAATGTAGGTTTTTTACCACCTTTTAAACACCCATATGGTGTATCATCTGATAGTTTTATAGGAGAAAATGTCGTCGATGTAGGTAATAATGATGTATTACTTATCTCTACATCCATTAATCCGCCACCAATATTACCTGTATCATTCATATCATTCATTTCATTCATATCATTTTTTATACCACTATGTGCATCTAATGATTCCGAATTATTATAATCTAATTTCCCCATTTCTCTCGAATCTATAACATCTATAGGTTTATGATAAGCATCAAGTGGAGGAAGCGAATCCACCGTCACAGGTGACGAAATGTTATACACAGGAGGCGTAAAATTTTGTAACTCGTCTGGCAATTCTGTATATACAAATGTCGAACTATCAGTTTTTGGCTTACCAATTGCAAGATTTATCTTAGGCACCGTATTCGGTAATACCGTAGGAACTGCATTTTGTATAGGTTTATTAGGGATTTGCAGTTCTATTTTTTGAAAAAGAGGGGTCTGGGGCGCGACAACGGGCGTGGCAATGTGTTGTTGGGGGCGGGGCAGCATAGCTTGCGTAACGTGTCTCTGTGGCGGAATAGACTGGTTGATATTATTGGGAGAATGGGAAGCATGTGTATTTGCTACAGTAGTATTAGTATTAGTATGTAAAGATTTTAAAATATCGCTATTTAAACTAGTGGACGGAGATAATTGGCTCTGTTTTTTCAATGTCTTTGTTTTATTGGTATTTTTTTCGCTTCTTTTTTGACCAATATAACTATCTAAAAAATCAAGAGACTTTTTAAATTCGCTACTAAATATTTTTGTCTCTTTTGATATGTCTAAAGTATCCGCTTTATCGCCAGTAAATGAACTAACAGAAGAAGTCTGCTCCGCTTTTCGTTTTGCATTTATTTTATCAAGTAACATTTTTTTCAACTTATTCGGTTTAATGATTTCCTCTGACAAGTTTCGTGTATTTTTTTTCGATTTTTTATTTTGCGTACGTGATGAAACCGAATTGTCACTTCCCGATAAAAATGCCTTATTAATTACTATACTCTTTTTAGTAGGGTCGCTCATAATATAATTTTAAAAATAAAATATTATTATGAATAAAACCGAATACATATACTATAATATTTTCTTCACGATAATGGCTCCTAACTATAAATACATGTTTTGAAGAATTTTCAGTTCACTATCATTGACGCGATTCTTTACTTCATCGTTTTTAATAAATAACTCAAAACCATTCTCTAAATCTTTCATTATTATTTTTTTCTTCATTTCTTCCGGTTTACAAAAAACACGCCGACTATGCGCTATTTTCGTTTTCGTAAAAAGCGTCTCCATATCCCTACCATAGTATTTGAAATATTTCATATTCTTTTCAAACCATTCTACACTCAGTTCTTCATTCACCGACCATCCAAAGTCACGCGCCTTTTTTACAAATATATCGCGCAAATCTTCCGCTTCATAATTATCCACCTTGAACCTCCATATAAATCTCGAATCAAGTCCTTCATTATAACTAAAAAAACACTCATTCAATTCCTTTTCATAACCCGCAATAATTACCATCAAACTATCTTTATTATCGCTTAATGCCTCACATAACGTATCAATACATTCCTTCGCAAAACTGTCGCGTTTTTCAGTATTACCTAGAGAATAGGCTTCGTCAATAAATAACACTCCACCTAAACTATCCTTGATAACATCCTTCGTTTTTAATGCTGTCTGTCCAAGATATCCCGCTATTAAATCAGAACGCGTAACTTTCTTAAACTTTGTTCGTGACGATGAAGACGATGAAGATTTCTTCTTATCAGATAACAACGCGGGTTTACTTTTAATTACACCCAGATTCGCATAAATTCTTCCTATTATTTTAGCAACTTCCGTTTTACCTGTACCCGGAGAACCATAAATAACGGTATGCAAAAAATCACCCGTTTCTACATTCCCGCGTTTATTTCCACTACTCGCATTCGCATTCGTACTCGCATTCGTATCTTTATATACATGCAAATTCTGCAAATAAAACAACAACTGGTCTACAATATTCTCCTTCAATGTTTTCATACCTATCATGTTGTTAAGTTCCACTAAATCGTCGTTAATCTTGTGTAGAGACTTCATGTCAATATTATACTCCACATTTTCGGCGAGTTTATAATCATTGCATAACTTGATTAAGTCGCCAATGCTATTTATTTCGGCATCTATATTGACCTTATTCACTTTATACGATATTCTGTTCTTACAATTTTTACAGTTTTTAATATAACAAGTATTTTTATCATCGATATCTATATTTATTTCGTCGATTTTAGCATTATCTCTCGCATCTGTTACACCTATTGATTCGCGAGTCGCCTCACCACCAACACTATAAATACTACCCGGGTTATCTCGCGGTGGCGGTAAAGGAATATGGTCCGCGTTCTTTGCAACAAATATCGACGCGGCAGGATTCAAAACTGTTGTCGTGATGTTTACAATAGATTCGGTATTTTCACCACCTGTCTCGTTAACCCGTTTATTCTCGTTATCCCGTTTATCCTCTTCTTTATCATTTTCCCTCTTCACTTCATTCATATAATAGTTCAAAATATAATAATCGCTTTTAATATCAAGTATATTTATAAATTCTTTAAAATACTTCTTTAAAACCCTTCTATCATTCATATTGTTATGTTGTTATGTGCGTTATAATAATAATAGCAGTATGTTATTGTTAGTAATAGTAACGCGTTATTTATATATATATATTTAGTTTTATATATATTTTAACACTTTATATAATAATATTATGTAGAAAAATATTATATAGCACTATATTATAACATAAATGCGAAAAGCTTTACTAGTCGGTATTAACTATACAGGAACACCATATCAATTATACGGTTGTATCAACGATATAAACAATATGGGTTCCTATTTGCAAAATGTCAGAAAATATAACTCGTTTATTGTTATGACAGATACAACAACCATAAAACCGACGCGTTTAAATATACTCGCCGGTTTTAAGGCATTGTTACAAGGAGCAAAATCCGGCGATGAGTTATGGTTTCATTTTTCAGGTCACGGTATTTTATCACATGATGCTAGTCGTGACGAAGAGAGTGGGAAAGATTCTTGTATTTGTCCCATTGATGTCGCGAGCGCAGGTTTTATAAGCGACGACGTTATTCGAAGTAACTTGGCAGCATTAGTTCCCAAAGGTGTGCGCCTATATATGGTTTTAGACGCATGTCACAGCGGAACAGGATGCGACTTAAGATATAAATATGACGACGCTAGTTATCTGACAAATCGTCTTGCACCACTACCCGAAAAATACGTTCCGAATGACTGGTCTTTGCAACAGACAAGCTATGAGTTTAAACGTTACGACAAAACTGCCGGCGAAGTATTCTGTATTAGCGGTTGCCAAGATGAACAAACCAGCGCGGATGCGTTTTTAGGCGGACAAGCTTCAGGTGTGGTTACCTATTTACTATTAAACTGCCTCAAAAACAATTCTGAATCAACCTACAAGTGGAAACACCTTTTGAAAGATATATGCTGTGGTGAAAAAGTTAACCGATTCACTCAGAGAACCGCGTTAACATCGGGTAATGCATTAAATCTCGAAGACACTGTCTTTGGAACACCCGGTTCAGTATCGTCATCCGCATCGACATCGACATCGACAGAACAGATACAAAAATGTCAAAATTGCGGTGCACCACAAAAGCAAGTCGCTCCTTCCTCGGTAAAAATATCACGCGGTATTATGGAAGAGGCGGGGGCAGGTATAGGCGTGTCTACTATCTCCGTGCCGTCCATATCATTACCCAAGAATATCAACTACAACCCGAAACTAAAAAAAATGTATATTAGTTATAAAAAATAAATACGAGTATCGTATCACATTTTTGATATCACATTTTGTACTATAATAATCACACATAGTGTTGTAATAAGTTGTTTATAGCAATTTTTCAAACATATGTAGTTATTATTATGGTATTAGAATAACCGATTTATGATTATTATATATTATAACAAATACGCTTAAAAATAAATTGAAATAATAAATAAGCAATAATTCGATAATAAGAATTCAAAACTCAGAAAGAAAGAATGTCAAAAGCTTCTGTATCAACTGTTAAATCGGGTAGAAAAGGAAATGACAATACAAAATCTTCTGGGAATATAGTTTTGAATGTTACCGATATTGTCGTAAATGCTATAAATAATGAAAAGCATAATCCGGAAAACGAGAAAATAAAAATGAAAAAAGGCAAACGTGAAAAAATTAATATTGGAAATATTGGAAGTATTGAAAGTATCGAAAATATCGGAAACGTTGAAAATAAATCCAAAGAAGCATCAAGTGCGGAGACGGTGTCTCATGAAACGCGAGAAATGAAAGTTGATGCAGTCGATGCAGTCGATACAAATAAAAAAATAGACAATACACTAGCGGTGGCAGTGAGACCGTCGACGATTCCCTATATTGAGACACCATGGTCTATTATTGGCGCATACTTTAGAAATCAACACTTGAAACGTCTTGTTCGCCACCAAATCGAGTCGTATAACGATTTCGTAAACAATCAAATTCAGCGGACAATTGAGATGTTCAATCCGGTGCTCATTGCATCGGAACAGGATATGTGTCGCAGGACAAAAAGAAATAAACTGGAGTTGCACGTAACATTCGACAAATTTAATTTATATCGTCCTCAAATTCATGAAAATAATGGAGCTACAAAAATCATGTTTCCGTATGATGCACGGTCGAGAAATTTCACATATGCATCAACAATGACGATAGATATTAACATTCGTTATGTTGTAAGGACAGGAGAAAACTTAGAAAATGCACAAACATTTTACAAATCTATTCCAAAAGTACACATTGGGAAGTTGCCGATTATGTTAAAATCATCGATATGTGTGCTCAGTCAATATACTCATATTAATAATAATGTATCGGGAGAATGCAAGCACGACGCCGGAGGC
>Ga0214923_10005195_pt1 | contig 15250 bp, 14 predicted proteins | sample LL1510_MetaG_FD_177993 | JGI IMG/M metagenome (GOLD analysis project Ga0214923, IMG submission 177993) | Freshwater microbial communities from Lake Lanier, Atlanta, Georgia, United States - LL-1510 | ecosystem: Environmental > Aquatic > Freshwater > Lake | place: USA: Georgia | collected...
CGTGCACGGCGATCTCGACCAGTCGACGATCCGGCAGGGGCCGGCCGGCCGGCAGCCGGTGCGGACCTACCGCGTGCTGCCGGAGAAGGAAGACTCGTGGTGGGAGCACATGCGCACGAAGCTGCGCGAGGGGCGGCAGGGCTACGTGGTGGTGCCGGCCGTGGACGACTCGAAACGGGGTCTGGCCACGGTGGCGTCGGTGTTCGAGGAACTCGCCAACGGGCCACTCGAGGCGTTTCGGCTCTCGCTCGTGCACGGTCGGCTGAAGACGGCCGAGAAGCAGGCGATCATGGCCGACTTCCGGGCCGGGAAGCTCGACGTGCTCGTGTGCACCAGCGTGATCGAGGTGGGGATCGACGTGCCCAATGCCACGCTGATGACGATCCTCGATGCCGAGACGTTTGGATTGTCGCAGTTGCACCAGCTGCGGGGCCGCGTGGCCCGGGGGGCGGTGGCGGGGATCTGCGGGGCGATGACACCGGCCGGCGACGCGCCGCATCCGCGGATCGATGCGTTCGTCGCCTCCACCGATGGCTTCGCGCTCGCCGATCAGGATTTCGTGCTCCGCGGCCCGGGCGAACTCGTGGGCACGAAGCAGAGCGGCAAGATCGACCTCCTCGTGGCCGATCTCCTCGAGCATCCCGACCTTGTGGACGAAGCCCGTCGCGACGCCCTCGAACTCTTCGACCGCGATCCGGCGCTCGACGATCCCCTGCTCGCCCGGCTCAAGAAGGTCGTCATCGACCGCTGGGGCAAGTCACTCGGCCTCGGGCATGTGGGCTAGCGGGCCGTCAGCGGCTCGGCTGACCGCCACGTGGTGCCGTCGCGCACCACGCGGTGGTAGAGCGTGTCACGCTCGACAGGTTCGCGGCCCGCCTCGCGGATCAGCCGCTGGATGTGCTCCACGGAGAGCACCTCGGGCGTCGTGGCGCCGGCGTCGTGGTAGATGAGCTCGTGCCGCACCGTGCCGTCGATGTCGTCGGCCCCGTAGGCGAGCGCCGCCTGGGCCGTGCCGATCCCGAGCATGATCCAGTAGGCCTTCATGTGGTCGAAGTTGTCGAGCACGAGCCGTGCGACGGCCATCGTGCGGAGATCCATCGCCGGCGTCGGCTTTGCGATGTGGGAGAGCCGCGTGTTGTCGGGATGGAATGCGAGCGGGATGAACGTCTGGAAGCCGCCCGTTTCGTCCTGCAGTTTGCGAAGGCGGAGGAGGTGGTCGGTGCGGTGGAAGGCATTTTCGATGTGGCCGTAGAGCATCGTGGCGTTGCTCCGCAGACCGAGTTCGTGGGCCGTGCGGTGCACGGCGAACCACTCGCGGGTGTCGGCCTTGTGCTCGCAGATCTTGTCGCGGACCTCGGGGTGGAAGATCTCGGCGCCGCCGCCGGGCAGGCTGCCGAGGCCCGCGCCCTTCATCTCCACGAGGATGTCGCGGATCGACCGCTTCGTGAGGTGGCAGAACCAGTTGATCTCGACCGGCGTCCAGGCCTTGAGGTGGAGCGCGGGATAGGCGTCGTGCAGCAGACGGATGACGCCGAGATACCAGTCGTAATCCTTCTGGTGATGCAAGCCGCCGACGATGTGCATCTCCGTCGATCCAGACTCGACCGCCTCGCGGCCGCGGGCCAGGATCTGCTCGTCGCTCATCACGTAGCCCCGCTTGTCGCGGAGGTCGGCCCGGAAGGCGCAGAAGGTGCAGCGGTAGACGCAGACGTTCGTGGGGTTCAGGTGCGTGTTGATGTTGTAGTAGCCGACGTTGCCGTTCTTCCGCTCGCGGACGAGGTTCGCGAGTTCACCGAGTTCGTGGAGATCGATCCTCTCGTCCCACAGCGACTCGGCCTCGGCGGCGTCGAGGCGAACGCCCGCCTCGACTTTCTCACGGATCGGATCGAGCGACGGGGTGATGGCACGGATCATGGAGAACTCCTTTATGGCGTGTCTTGCTGGCGGGCTAATACCACAGGTCGATCGCGATGGCGGCGAGGAGCACGAGGCCGATCACCGCGTTGGCCGTGAAGAAGGCGTCGTTCACCCGGGAAAGATCGTCGGGCCGCACGAGTGCATGCTCCCACGCGAGCAACGCCACTATCGCGGCGAGCGCTACCCAATACATCAACCCGAATTCCGGCACCGCGAGCGGCAGCGTGGCGAGCACGAGTACGGTGGCGGCATGGAGCCACTTGGCGAGATCGAGGGCCCGTGGCACGCCGAGCCGGGCGGGAATGCTCTCGAGGCCGTGCCCGGCGTCGAACTGGGCATCCTGGCAGGCATAGATGATGTCGAACCCCGCCACCCAGAGCATCACGGCCAGCCCCAGGATCGCCGCCGGGAAGATATCAGTCGGATGGTCGACGAGCACGCCCCCGCGGATCGCGATCCACGCCGCCACCGGCGCCAGGCCGAGCGCCGCCCCGAGCCACACGTGGGCGAGCATCGTGAACCGCTTGGCGAAGCTGTAGCCGAGCAGCCAGGCGAGCACCGGCGCCGAGAGCACGAGCGGCAGCCAGTTGGGCAGAAACAAGAGCGTGGAGCCGATGAAGGCCGCGGCCGACACGGCGACGAGCAGCAGCACTTCGCCCGTGCCGACCGCGCCGCGCGGCAGGTGGCGGCCCGCGGTACGGGGATTTTCCGCGTCGATCGTCCGGTCGACGAGCCGGTTGAATGCCATCGCCGCGGTGCGGGCCGTGACCATGCAGAGGAGAATCCCGGCGGCTGCCCGGGGCCACGGCACCTCCGGGCCCCCGCTGGCCTGGGCGCGGAGCGCGATCAGCGTCGCCATGATCGCGAAGGGCAGCGCGAACACCGTGTGGCTGAACCGCACGAGCTCGAGGTAGGTGCGGAGCGAAGCGGCGGTCATGCGTGGTCTCCCCAGCGGGACATGAGCGAGTTGGCAACGCCGAGCTGGTCGCAGATCCTGGACACTACGAAGTCGACGAGATCGGCGACCGACCCGGCTCCGTGGTAAAAGCCGGGCGATGCTGGAAGTACGACGGCCCCCGCCTCGTGCAGGGCCTGCATGTTTTTCAGTTGTGGCAGCGAGAGCGGCGTCTCGCGCGGCACGACGACGAGCTTCCGCCGCTCCTTGAGGTGCACCTCGGCGGCACGATGGATCAGGTTTTCGCCGATCGCGTGGGCCACGGCCCCGAGCGTGCTGCCGCTGCACGGGCAGATCACCATCGCCGCGGTGAGGAACGACCCGCTCGCGATCGGGGCCATCAGATTGTTGTAGTGATGGTAGTGAAGCGTGCCCGTCGCCGGCGGCGCCTTGCCGAGCAGCGTGTCGAGACAAAACGCATCGAGGTCGATTCGCCGGCCCGCCTCCTGCTCAATCACGGCCCGACCCGATGGGCTGATCGCGAGGTGGATCTCCCGCCCCGCGGCGAGGAGCACTTCGAGCAGGCGGATCGCATACGCCGCGCCCGAGGCGCCGGTGATGCCGACCACGAGCGGGGCCTGGGCGGGCGTCATGCGCGATCGCTCCCGGCCCGCGCCGCGATCGAGAGCGTGGCGATGCCGAACGTGAGCGGGATCTGCTCGACGTGGTCGAAGCCGGCGCTCTGCACGAGCGCCGCCAGCCGCGCTCCCGAGGGAAACTCCTCGACGCTCTTGTTGAGATACGTGTAGGCGTCGGAGGCGTTGCGGGCGACGGCGTTGCCGATGAGCGGGAGCACGCGGCGGAAGTACCAGAGGTAGAACCCACGCACCAGCCGGTTGGCGGGAATCGAAAACTCGAGAATCGCGAGCCGCCCGCCCGGCTCGAGCACGCGGGCCATCTCGGCCAGGCCGCGGCCCGTGTCGGCGATGTTGCGAAGGCCGAAGGCGACCGTCACGAGGGCGAACGAGCGGTCGGGAAACGGCAGGGCCATCGCGTCGGCCTCGACCCATTCGATCCCTGGATGCGACCGCGCGGCCTTCTCGGCGCCGCGATCGAGCATCGGCCGGCAGAAGTCGCTGGCCACGATCCGCACCCCGGGCTTGGCCTTGGCGGCGTAGGCGAGGGCGAGGTCGCCCGTGCCCGTGCAGCAGTCGAGCATCGCGCCCGCGGCCGGCGGCGGAGCCCGCGAGACCGTCACGTGCCGCCACCAGACGTCGATTCCGCCCGAGAGCAGTCGGTTGACGAGGTCGTATCGCGGCGCGATCTCGGCGAACATGCCCCGCACCTTGGCCCCGCTCTTGTCGACGGCGGGGGCCGCGTGGTCTATCGTGGCGGAGGATGGCATGCGATGGAGCAAATCCAGTGCACTGGCGGTGTTACAACACGTTTCATGGTATGCAGCAGGGTGGCTGCGCGGGAGGGATCGCCGTCGTGATCGACGTTCTGCGGGCGTCCACGACGATCGTGTCGGCCCTGGCCAACGGGGCGGAACGGGTCGTTCCGGTCACCGAGTTGGAAGCGGCGCGCCGGCTGGCGGCGGGGGCCGGGCCGGCCGCGCTGCTCGGCGGCGAGCGCGCCGGCGTGCGCGTCGCCGGCTTCGACCTCGGCAACTCACCCCTGGAGTACTCGGCGGCTCGCGTGGCGGGGCGAACGATCGTGATCACCACCACCAACGGCACGGCGGCGCTCGGTGCCGCCCGCGGGGCTCGGGAGGTCCTCATCGGTGCGGTGGTGAACCGGTCCGCGGTGGCCGGGGCGATCCGCCGGCTCGGGGCCGCCGATGAGACCGTGCATCTCGTCTGCGCCGGCACGGACGGCTGCGTGTCGGCAGAAGACGTGCTCGCCGCCGGGGCGATCCTCGATGCCGCGGGGGCGGACTCTGCGGGCGACACGCTGGATGCGTCGGCCCGGGACGCGCTCGCCTTGTTTCGCCGTGTGGCGGCGAGCGGAGAGGTGTCGGCGGCGCTCGTGGCTGCCTTCCGTGGGTCGCCCGGCGGTGCGAACCTCATGGTCCTCGGCATGGAGGCCGACCTGCCGGCCGCCGCCGCGATCGACAGCGTCGATATCGTGCCGCGGCTCGACGCCACGACGGGCAGCCTCCGGGCGTGATCGCCCGCGCCTTGCTACACTCCCGCCCATGGAAAAATCGAACGGCCAATCGCGGATGGATCGGATCGTGTCGCTGGCCAAGCGGCGGGGCTTCATCTTTCAATCGAGCGAGATCTACGGCGGCCTGAACGGCTTCTGGGACTACGGGCCCCTCGGCGTGGCGCTGAAGCGCAACCTCAAGGATGCCTGGTGGCACGACATGGTGGCCGGCCACGATGAACTCGCCGCCCCCGCAGGCGCCCCTGAGGCCTATGAGATGGCCGGCCTCGACTGCACGATCATCATGCACCCGCAGGTGTGGAAGTGCTCCGGCCACTTCGACCTGTTTCATGACTGGATGATCGACTGCCGCGAATCGAAGCGCCGTTACCGCTACGACCACCTGACCGGCCGGTTCGCCGGGCACCGCGGCAGGCGGGTGTTCGTGGTCACCGACGCCTCGGGAGACGAGGCGCATCCGGCCGTGACCGCAAAAGCGCAGAAATTCTTCGGGCTGCGGGCGAAGCAGATCGACGAAATCGAGTGGGATGGCGGCCTCACGGGCCTGTCGGCGGCCGTCGCTGCCGGGGCCACGACGCTCGGCGAGGTGCTCGGCCCCGACGCCTCCGAGCCGGGCACGCTCACCGACCCCCGCGAGTTCAACCTGATGTTCGAGACGCGGATCGGCGCCCTTGCCGGCGACGACGACGACCGGGCCTTTCTCCGGCCGGAGACGGCGCAGGGCATCTTCATGAACTTCAAGAACGTGCTCGACACGTAGCGGGTGCGGGTGCCGTTCGGGATCGCCCAGATCGGCAAGAGCTTCCGCAACGAGATCACGCCGCGAAACTTCACCTTCCGCTCGCGGGAGTTCGAGCAGATGGAGATCGAATTTTTCTGCAAGCCCGCCGACTCGGCGGCCTGGTATCGCTACTGGCGCGACCGGCGCTGGAAGTGGTACCTCGACCTCGGCCTCACGGAAGGCAAGCTGCAACTTCGCGAGCACGACAAGGACGAGCTCTCGCACTACTCCGTCGGCACGGCTGACATCGAGTATGCGTTTCCCTTCCTCGCTCCGGGCGAGTTCGGCGAGCTCGAGGGGATCGCCCACCGCGGCGACTTCGACCTCCGCAGCCACATGGAAGGCAAGCTCGTGCGGCAGGATGGCGCGCTCGTGCTCGAGATGGGCCCCGACGGAAAGCCGCGGCACAAGGGGAGCGGCAAGGATCTTTCCTACTTCGACGACATCACCCGCGAGCGCTACGTGCCCCACGTGATCGAACCCTCGGCCGGCGCCGACCGGGCCGTGCTCGCGTTTCTCTGCGACGCCTACCACGAGGACGAGGTGCCCGACGAAGACGGCAAGCCGCGGAGCCGCACCGTGCTCAAGCTCCATCCCCGGCTCGCGCCGCTCAAGGCGGCGATTCTGCCGCTCGTCAAGAAGGACGGCATGCCGGAAGTCGCGATCGAATTGTATCGGGCGCTCAAGCGGGAGATGCCCTGCATGTACGACGAGAAGGGCTCGGTGGGCCGGCGCTACGCCCGGCAGGACGAGGCGGGCACGCCCTGGTGCCTGACCGTCGACGGCCAGACGCTCGCCGACAAGACCGTGACGCTCCGCGATCGCGACTCGCTCCTGCAGACGCGGGTGCCGATCGCCGAGGTGGTGGATCTCCTCACCGATCGCCTGTAAAAGCGTCTATGCGTCCCGCTCTTGCCACCGTCTGTTCTGTCTTCACGCAAAACACGAACATCGTGTTCGTTTTTGCTTGGCGGGCCTCCGCCCGCCCGTGAAAGGCCGGGCATCCAGCCCGGCGGTCAACTGGAGGCGTCTATGCGTCCCGCTCTTGCCACCGTCTGTTCACTCCCCGCGCCGCTGGCGACGATCGTGGAGGATTACGCGGCCGGCCATTGCGATTCGATCGACCTCTGGCTCGGGCATGTCGACGGCTTTCTTGAACGCCACGACCCTGCGGCGCTCCGCGATCTCCTCGACCGCCACGGGATGGCCGCGGTGGCGGCCAGTTTTCAGGGCGGCCTGCTCACCAGCCAGGGCGACGCCCGTCGCGAGCACTGGAAGCACTTCGAGGCGCGGCTCGGCCTGCTGCGCGGGCTCCGTGTGCCCGTGCTGGTGATCGCGGGCGATGCCTTCGGGCCGCTCTCGCCGCAGGACTTCGGCCGACTGTCGCTGAGCCTCGCGGAGGCGGCCAAGCGGGCGGCCGATGCCGGCGTGCGGCTGGCCCTCGAGTTCGACGCTCGGGCGACGTTCCCCAATAACCTGCAGTCGGCCGTGGCGCTCGTCGACGAGGTGGCCTCGCCCGCGCTCGGCATCTGCCTCGACTGGTTCCACTACACCGTGGGGCCGAGCAAGCCGCTCGACCTCGGCCTCCTCTCAAGCGACAACCTCGCCCACGTGCAGCTTGCCGACGTCGTCGACCTGCCCCGCGAGATGGCCGGAGACGCGGATCGGATCCTGCCGGGCGAGGGCGGCTCGCCCCCCGACGACCTGCTCCGGCGGCTCGCCGAGATCGACTACCGCGGAGCCGTGGCCGTGGAACTTCACAACCCGGCCCTGTGGCGGGTGCCGCCGCGGCAGTTCGGCGAGATCGCCACGACGGCATTGCGGAAGCTGCTGGGAATGGCCGGGTAGTTTCACTCGTACTCCCTGAGCAGGTTGCTGCGGGCCTCGATCTCGTCGATCGGTCGCAGCAGCGTCTCGCCGGCCGGCGGCAGGAGCGGGAAGTGGCGGGCCGCCGTGAGCGAGTCGATGACTTCGTCGCAGAAGCCCGAGTGCGTAACCCACAGCATGGGGTCGAATCGCCGGAGGTCGATGGCCACGGAATAGGTGCGGAGCGTCTTGCGGCGACGCTTCACGTACTGTGGAAAAAAGGAAAGCGCGAGTTCGCGGAGACTGCGGTAGATCGGATCGCGGTGGCGAAGGAACGGGCTGTTGCTCTTGGAGATCGCCCCCCAGCAGCGACCGCGACGAAACAGGGTCACCACATGATCGACGTCACCGCGGGCGGCGCCGAGGTCCATCACGAGCGGCGGTTGCCCTGCGAGCCACAGCGCGTAGGCAGCCACGAACGCCGCCTCCACGCAATGCGCGGTGCCGTGCCGCAGGGTCTCGGTGACGCTCCGGCCCGTCGGGCCGGTTTTTTGGAAGTTCCAGCGCAGCGCGTTGACGAAATCCTGGATTCGCGGCGCGGTCTCGAGGCGGGCGAGGCGCGAGGCCAGCCCGGCACCGGGTCCGGAGCCGAGCCCGAGCGGGGGAGGGGAGGGGAGGCGGCGGGGCCCGGTGGTCATGAGGAAGGCCTGGAAAACATGAGGCAGCCCCGGCTTTTCATCGTCGATGCGGAAAGCTCGCGAGGCAGGAGGCGAAATCCGTATACTCAGAGGTATCAAGGAGTCCGAAATGTATCCGACCCGCACCTGGGCTCGCACATGCACGTCGCCGGGGCTATCTGCAGACCGTGAAACAAGTCTGTCGCCGAACGATGCGGCGACCGGCTGGCTGTCAGGCGGCCGCGTCCGCGGGCACGGGCTCATGGATCGCTTTTCCCCCGGACGCTCGGGGTGGCGGGCGTTGGTGGCCGTGATGCTCTGTGCCGGCGTCCTGCGGCCGGATCCCGTGGCCGCCTGGCACTGCGACGGGGAGCCGCCGGTCTGCGACCCCTGCTTCAGGCCGTGCGTCGGGCCATGGGTGGGCGGCTGTTCCTCGAGATCGTTCTGGAGCGGTGGCTGGTGCTTCGGTGGCTTCGGCTTCGGGGTGTCACGGTATCGCAGTTACGGCTGGGCGTCGCCGGGCCCGTGGTGTGGGTCGATCGCGGCTTGCTTCGTGCCCGCGCCGGTCTTGGGCTGGTATCCCTGTTCCCCGGTGCTGTTTACGCCCACGTTCACCTGCTATCCCGGCGGGTTCGCCCCCGTCTACGGTCCCGCCGGCGTCTATCCATTCTTGGGGCTCGGCGTTCGTGGCGGCACGAGTGTGATGCAGATCGACCGCGGCCCGGCCGTGAAAGTCCGCCACGTCGCGGCGCGTGATCCGAATTCCGTCCGGCAAAGCCATCCCGCGGCCCGGGTGCGGGCGGCCAGGCTCGTGGCCGTGGGCGACCGGCATCTGCGGGCCGCCATGAACGACCCCGCGCAATTGCAGGCGGCGCTGTCGGCGTATCGACGTGCCGAGGCGATCGCCGCCGACCAGCCCGACACGTTCCTTCGCCAGGCGATCGTGCTCACCGCGCTCGACCGCGCCGCTGACGCCGCGGCGGCGTTGACGCGTGCCGAGGCGATCGACGGCCGGCTGGCGGAGGCGGGCCCGCGCGGCCCGGCCGCCGAGCGGCTGCCGCACGATCCCGCGTTCGGCGACCGTCCGCTCGGCGCGCCGTCGCTGCTCGCCGAGCGGAGCCATGCCCTCATCGCCGGCATCTTCGGCGCGGCGGATGCAAGTGCCGACCCGGGCAACTGGATTGCGGCCCGCTGGACGCGGCGTGTGCAGGGTGACCCGTTGATGGCGGCCAAATAGGACGGGCTGAAGCCTGTCCTCCACGGCGGCGGCGTGTATCCTTGACCGCACCATGCCGCCTGCCACCCCGCCGCTCTGCCCGTGGATCGATCTCGCCTCCGCCGACGGGCGCGGGCGTCTCGATGCTCTGCGGCGCACGCTCGCTTCGCAGGGCGACCTCGTGAGCCCTGCCGGACGGCAGCGCACGATCGACGTGTTCGGCGCGGCGCTCACGCCCCGGCAGGTGGTGGAGCGAATCTGCGCGGACGTGCGTGAACACGGGCTCGCCGCCCTCCTCGACTACACGCGGCGGATCGATCGGGCCGATGTGACGGCAGACACGCTCCTTGTGTCCGCCGCCGCGCTCGCTGCGGCCCATCGTGCCGTGGAGCCGGGGTTTCTCGCAGCCGTGCGGCGGATCCGGGATCGCGTGTCGCGGTTTCAGCGGGCCGTGCTCTCCCGCGATGTGGAGGTGCCGCTGCCCGGCGGCGGCGCGCTCCGGCAGCGATATCTCCCGCTCGATCGCGTGGGCGTGTGCGTGCCCGGCGGTGCGGCGGCGTATCCCTCGACGCTCCTCATGACCGTGGTGCCGGCACAGGTGGCGGGCGTGCGCGAGATCGTGGACGTGGCCCCACCCACGCCGTTCGGCTCGGAGAACGCGCACGTGCTCGCCACCTGCCACGAGCTCGGCGTGACGACCGTGCTCCGGGCCGGCGGCGCGCAGGCCGTGGCCGCGCTCGCCTACGGAGTGGCGGGAATCCCGCGCGTCGACAAGATCGTGGGCCCCGGCAACCTGTTCGTGGCCCTCGCCAAGGAGCACGTCTTCGGCGACGTGGCGATCGACTCGATCGCCGGCCCGAGCGAGATCGTGATCGTGGCGGACGGCGCCGGCCACGCCGGCTGCATCGCCGCCGACATGCTCGCCCAGGCGGAGCACTCTCCCGGTTCGGCGATCCTGCTCACGGCCGATGCGACGCTCGCCGGCCGCGTGGCCGAGGCGCTCGCGGCCCAGTTGACGAAACTCGACCGCGCCGACCTCACGCGCGACAGCCTGGCCCGCTTCAGCGCGATCGTCGTCACACAGAGCGATGCCGAATCGGCCGCCCTCGCCGACGAACTCGCCGCCGAGCACCTCGCGATCGATACGGCCGACCCCGAGGCCACGCTGCGGGCGATCCGCCACGCCGGCGGCGTGTTTCTCGGGCCGTCGAGCCCCGTGGCCGCGGGCGACTACGCGGCTGGTCCGTCGCACGTGCTCCCCACGGGTGGCACGGCCCGGTTCGCCGAGGGCCTCTCGGCCAATTCGTTCCTGCGCGGCGGGAGCGTGATCCGCCTGACGCCGGAGGATCTCGCCGACATCGCCGCCGATATCGCCGTGCTCGCCACCACGGAGGGTCTCACCGCCCATCGAGCGAGCATCGAGGTTCGTGCTGGGTGAGGTCACTCTCGACGGGCCGGGGAGTTCGCGCGGATCCGTCCGCAGCCTGTCCGTGGATCGTCACTTCGGCCGCTTTGTCACGGTGGCCTTGATGATCTCCACCCGGTCGAGGGGCCTGTCCTGAGCGCCGGTGCGCGCCCGACCGATCGCCTTCACGGCGTCGAGACTCGCCTGGTCGGCCGTGCGGCCGAAGGCCGTGTACTGCCGATCGAGGTGCGGCACCTTCTCCAGGCAGATGAAAAACTGGCTGCCGGCCGAGTCGGGGTCGCTCGTGCGGGCCATCGAGAGCACGCCCGGTTCATGGGCCGTGCGATTGAACTCCGCGGGGATCGTGTAGCCCGGGCCGCCGGTGCCGGTGCCCTGCGGGCACCCGCCTTGGATCATGAAACCCGGGATCACGCGATGAAAGCAGCCCCCGTCGTAGAAGCCGCTCTCGGCGAGAGCCACCATGTTGCGCACATGGCCCGGCGCCGATTCCGGGTCGAGCACCAGGCGGATGGTGCCGGCGGACGTGTCGAGCGAGACCTCGTAGTCATGGCCGGCGAGATCGACGGCTTTGGCGGCCTTCTGCAGTTCGGAAGCGGACGATTTGGGCATGAAAACTCCTGGGATTGCTGATACTCTCGGTCGGCATGCGGAGCGACGACTCGACACGCGCTACCGGCGACGGGGATCTCTCCGGACAGGCTCTCGGAGGATACCGGCTTCTGCGCCGACTGGGAAGCGGCGCGATGGCCGACGTTTATCTCGCCGAGCAGCAGTCGCTCGCACGGCAAGTGGCCGTGAAGGTGCTGCGCCCCGAGACGGTGCGGCAGGCCACGGCCGTGCAGCGGTTCGAGCAGGAGGCGCAGGCCGCCGCTCGACTCGTGCACGGCAACATCGTGCAGATCCACGAGGTGGCCTGCGTCGATGACCTACATTTTCTCGCCGAGGAATACGTCGCAGGGCCCACGCTCAAGGGCTGGCTCGCCGTGCGGGGACCGCTCGACGCGCGGCAGGCCGTGGCCGTCCTCGGGCAGGTGGGGTCGGCGCTCGCGCGGGCGGCGGAGCAGGGCGTCGTGCACCGCGACATCAAACCGGAAAACCTGCTCGTCACATCCTCGGGTGACGTGAAGGTCGCCGACTTCGGCCTCGCCCGGGTGGTCGCCGACCCCGCGGGGGTGGAGCTCACCCAGGAAGGGATGACGGTCGGCACGCCGCTCTACATGAGCCCGGAGCAGGCGGAGGGCAGGGGAGTGGATGCGCGGAGCGATCTGTATTCGCTCGGGGCGACGGTATATCACCTGCTCGCCGGCCAGCCGCCGTTCGCCGGCCCGACACCGCTGGCCGTGGCGATGGCTCATGTCCGCGAGCCACTGGCGTCGCTTGCGACGTTGCGCCCCGACCTCCCGGCGGGGCTCTGCCGAATCGTCGACACGCTGCTGTCGAAGGAGCCCGAACGGCGGTTTGCAGACCCTGTGAACCTGTTGCACGCGGTCGCGGAAATCGAGCCGGTGGTGGCTCCCGGCTCGCGGCACCTGCCGTCGGCCCTGGCCTGGACCGACCCGGCCGAGTGGGCGGGCGTGATGCCCGCCAGGCCCGGAGGCGGCTCGGCGCCGGCACAAGGGAAGCGGACGCGATCGCTCGAGATGCGTGAGGCGACGATGCGACTGCAGGCGGCGCTCGAACGGGAAGCGGGTCAGGGGGAGGCGACGCGGCGGATGTGGATCGCAACGGGCGTGGCGGCTCTCGCCGCGGTTGCCGCCGGCTTCGCGCTGGGGCGGCTCCGGTCCCGCCGGTCGGCCCTTTCCCGCCTCCAGCGCTGAGTGGGCCGGTGGTCGAGCGATCGGCCTCTGCGGGTTCGTGCGGAAAAACCCCGCCTAGAACGCGTTTCCTGCGGGCGGTTCAAGTTTGCTTGACACCCCGTCCGACACCCTTACAGTTCACCGACACGCCCCCATCGTCTAGTGGCCCAGGACGTCGGGTTCTCAGTCCGAAAACCGGGGTTCGACTCCCCGTGGGGGTACTCAACCGTCGGCCGCTCCGCCAGTGGGCGGGCCTTTGAACGGTCTGCGCGGAGAAGGTCGTCGGCCGACGCCCACGCCGGTCACACTTTCCTGAACTTCGCCGCTTCTTCGGCACCGCCGGTGGCATTCCCGGCGCTGTACGAATGGGCGCCGGTGCCCGCCAGTTTGCCGCCATCCACGATCAGATACTCGGTGCGGATCGGCCGCTTCTCGAACCAGCACTCCAGAATCTCGCGGACGCCGGCGGCGTAGCGGGCCTGGGCCGAAAGGCTCGTGCCCGAGATGTGCGGCGTCATCCCGTGATGCGGCATGGATCGCCATGGATGATCCTGGGGCGGCGGCTGCGGAAACCAGACGTCTCCGGCGTATCCGGCCAACTGGCCGCTCTCGAGGGCCCGGGCGATCGCATCGCGGTCGCAGAGTTTGCCGCGGGCGGTGTTGACCAGGTAGGCGCCGCGCTTGAACAACGCGAGCGTCTCGTCATTGATCATGTGCTCGGTTTCAGGGTGAAGCGGGCAGTTCAGGGTGACCACGTCGCACACGCCGTACATGGCCTCGGCAGAAGAGTGCCAGGCAAGGCCGAGCTCACGCTCCACCGCCTCGGGAAGCCGGTGACGATCGGTGTAATGGAGGTGCACGCCGAAAGGTGCGAGCCGGCGAAGCACGGCCAGGCCGATGCGGCCGGCGGCCACCGTGCCCACGTGCATGCCCTCCAGATCGTACGACCTGGCCACGCAGTCGGCGATGTTCCAGCCGCCCTTGACCACCCAGTGGTAGGAAGGAATGTAGTTGCGCACCAGGGAAAGAATCATCATCACGACGTGCTCGGACACGCTGATGCTGTTGCAGTAGGTGACCTCCACCACAGTGATCCCCCGATCCATCGCCGCTTGGAGATCGACATGGTCGGAGCCGATGCCCGCCGTGACGGCGAGTTTGAGCTTCGGCGACCTGGCGATCCGCTCGGCCGTGAGATACGCCGGCCAGAATGGCTGTGAGATCACGATCTCGGCATCGGCGAGTTCGCGATCGAGCGTGGAGCCCGCGCCGTCCTTGTCGGACGTGACGATGAAGGTGTGGCCGAGCGACTCGAGATACTTCCGCAAGCCGAGTTCGCCGGAGACGCTGCCGAGCAGGGCTCCAGGCTTGAAGTCGACTCCCTTCGGCGTCGGCAGGGTCTGGCCGCCGGGGTAGGCATGCAGTTCCGGCAGGGTGTCGCGGGCGTAGCTCGAGGGATAACCCCCGACCGGATCGTCGTACAAGACGCAAACAATTTTGGCCATGGCTGCTTGGAAAGCGAGGAAAGGGAGAGGGGAGAAGGATCGAAAACGAACCCTCGCGGGTGGTGATACGGGATGCGGAACACCCGGTCAAGAATCCGACCTGCCACACCCGCCGTCGGCCGCGGTGGAGGGCGGAAACCTGCGGGGCCTGTACGGCCTGGAGCGGCACGGCCAGGCGAGGACGACTCCACACCCCGGAATCGCCGAATGGAGACGGAGAGGGCTGATCAGGGGGCCGTGATGTCGCCATCGCGCGTGGGGCTGTGGACGGCGGCGTTGTGTGCCTGCTCGATCGCAGCCGCATCTACCGCGGCGGACGACCGCGCCGCGGAACCGCCCACCGCCCGCGCGGCGAAGCGGCGACTCACGCGGCGCGAATACGAGCACTCGCTCCGCGACCTGCTCGACCTCCCGGGCCTCCCTGTCCGCGACATGCTTCCGGAGGACGGCCGCGCCCACGGCTTCGATCGGTGTGCGGCCGCGCTCGACGTGTCGCCCGTGCACGTCGTGGCCTGGCATGCCGCCGCAGGGGAGGCGTTGAGCGCCGCCACGGCGGACGATCCTGCGCCGCCGCGACCCGTCCGCGAACGGCTCCTCCCGGGAGCCCAGGACTTTTTCAAGCTGGCGCTCCTCGAGGGCGATGCGGTGTTTCTCAAGGCGGGCCGCTACGACGACGCGGCCCTGCCGCTCGTGCGCGGCCCACTTCCGCACCCACTCGCGCACTACGAAGGGCTCGGCCTGTTTCCCTACAAGCACTCGGTGGGTGTGTTTCGCCGGCAGGGGCCGACAGACCACTTCGCGCTGTTCTTCACGGCGTTCACGGTGCCGCGTTCCGGCCGCTACCGGCTCGCGCTGTCGGTGTGGAGCTTCCACTGGAACAAGGCCGCGCTCGAACCGCTGCCGGCTCCCGAGACGGTCACGCTCCACGCCAACGACCGGCTCCTGGGCACGTTCGACGCGCCGTCTCTCGCCCCGCGGACGCACACCCTGGAGACCTGGCTCAACGCCGGCGAGCAGCTGCTCTTCACGGCGGCATCCATCCCGCCCGTACGGGTCTACGAG
>Ga0214923_10005196_pt1 | contig 15249 bp, 16 predicted proteins | sample LL1510_MetaG_FD_177993 | JGI IMG/M metagenome (GOLD analysis project Ga0214923, IMG submission 177993) | Freshwater microbial communities from Lake Lanier, Atlanta, Georgia, United States - LL-1510 | ecosystem: Environmental > Aquatic > Freshwater > Lake | place: USA: Georgia | collected...
CCCACGGCACGCTGCTCCAGATTCTGAGCGGCGTTCTGCTCCTCGGCATCGCCGAAATGGGGATTGACCCAGTCAACCATACGAAGTTCGGGATCAAGATTGCGGTCGCCGCAGTCATTCTGCTGCTCGCGTGGCCGCGTCGCAAAGATGTTTCGATCGCGACGAACACTTATCATGCGATCGGCATCTTGGCGCTACTCAACGTAGCCGTTGCCGTATTTGTAAAGTAGAGAGGAGATCAACATGCGAAATCTGTTCGCCGAATTCAAACCCGTCACTGTTCATGCGCACTGCGACGTACCGTGCGGCATCTATGACCCATCGGGGGCAGTCATTGCCGCCAAGACGGTCGCACGCATGGTCGAACTGATCACTCAGGCAGAGATCGGCGGTCCGACCGACCACGCTGCACGCAATAAGCTCGTGCGCTGCATCGCCGTCAAAGAGGAGCACGCCGAGAAGGTGAAGCACGAGGTTCAGGTCATCTGGTCCGACTACTTCAAGCCTGAGCACTTGGCGAAGTTCCCCGACCTGCACGATCAGGTCTGGAAGTTGTTGAAGCTGGCCTCGAAGAACAAGCAGAATGTTGATCCGGCTGCAGCGGCAGAACTTGTCGCTGCAACGGAGGCATTTGCTGCGACCTTCGCTGCGTCAAAGGCGTAACACCCGTTGTGACGAAACGGCCCGGGCGGATCTGGGTCGCCGATGTTGCTGAACGCTCAATGGAGCCGGCCCTCCTTCCGGGGGACCGGCTCCTAGTACTTCCGGCAGGCCCGAGCGGACTCCCTGGCTTTCGCAGCGCGCCACCTAATGGCAGCGTGGTGATCGTTGAGCGGGATGGGCGCTTGGACGTTAAACGAGTTGCTCCCCCACCCCCTGGCGTTTCTGGGCTTTGGCTCCTTGGCGACAAGGCTGCGCTCTCGCGCGACTCCCGCCATGACGGCGCCCTCCCACTCAGCGCGCTTCGCGGCCGGGTGATCTATCGAATTGGACCGCGCGGTCGTTGGGGGCGAATCGACGCCGCGCGCTAACTTCGCGCGCTAGAGCTGTGCGTGCAGCTCGGCGAGTAGATCCAGTGACGCTGTTTCCGTAGGATCCATGTGCTGCACCATAAGTCGGTTGGCACCTGCGTCACGGAACGCACGCATCTGTAACAGCGCCTGGTCAGGCGTTCCAACTAGCCACCGCGCGCGACGTGGCGCGAGGTACTCCTCGGGGTCACCAGCAGCGCCGATGCGAGACATGAAGCCGCGCAGTTTTTCTAGGTACTCAGATTCGGTTCGGCCAATCATCATTCCGGTCATCGCCGAGCGCGCAAGGCTCTCGGGCGCACGGCCTGCTGCAACGCAGGTTGCATCCAGTTGCGCAAACTTCTCCCGCGCTGTAGCAGGCGTCGACGAGGTGAGATTGAACTCATCGGAGAACCTCGCTGCAATGCGCATGCCACGCGGCGAGCCCTCTCCTCCGGTGATGATCCACGGAGTTGGCGAGGGCTTCGGGCGAAAGAGGGCGTCACCCACGCTGTAGTGCTTTCCGGTGAACGACCAGCCGTCAGGCCCGGCCCAGAGACCGCGCACAATCTTGAGCTGCTCTTCGAGCATCTCGGCACGCGTCGCCATTTCGGGGAATGGGAATCCATAGCGACGATGCTCTGACTCGTGCCACCCGGTACCGAGTCCGGCATGGACCCTTCGCCCTGCCATCTCTTGCACGGTGGTGACTACCTTGGCGAACTCGCCAGGGGCTCGGAAGGTCACGGGGCTGACGAGCGTGCCGAGCGTGATTGCCCTCGTTTCGCGCGCGATCCCCGCCAGCACACTCCAGGCGTCCGTGGTGGCCTGATCGGCAGCGCCAGGGAATGATTCGTAGTGGTCGGTGCGGAAGAAGCCGCTGATGCCAACCGCCTCGGCCCGACGGGCGGCAGCGAGCTGCTGCTCGTACGACAGGTTCATCTGCCCCTCAATCACCACGGCAATTTGCATGGATGAACCCTAGCGCTCAGCAGGCATCTGCGGTGCGGGGTACGATAGTTGCAACGCGAAGTATCGTCGGAGACCCGACGGCGCGGAGTTGGAGGTTCATCGAATGCCCACAGCCAAGACTCGTCGCCCTGCTGCGGCGAAAAAGCCGGTGGCGGCGAAGAAGCCGGTGGCGGCGAAGGCGGCACCTGCACCTGCAGGGGCGGACCTTTCGAAACGCGCCAAGCAAGGAATCATCGTCGCGATCATGCTCGCCCTCTTCTTGGGTGCGCTTGACCAGACGATCGTTGGTACCGCACTTCCAAAGATCATTACCGATCTGAGTGGTGCGAACCTCTATACTTGGGTCGTCACGATCTACCTGCTTGCCAGCACGGTTACGGTGCCGATCTACGGCAAGCTTTCCGACATGTACGGTCGTAAGCCGCTCCTCCTTACGGGAGTTGGCCTCTTCCTCATCGGCTCAGCGCTTGCTGGCCTCTCACAGAACATTGAGCAGCTGATCATCTTCCGCGGCATTCAGGGACTCGGCGCTGGCGCGCTCTTCCCAATTGCCTTGGCAACGATTGGTGACCTCTATTCCGCTAAGGAGCGTGGGCGCTACCAGGGGCTCTTTGGCGCCGTCTTCGGACTCTCAAGCCTCGTTGGCCCAGCGCTTGGTGGCTGGCTCACCGACACCTTTAGCTGGCACCTGATCTTCTACGTGAACCTACCTATCGGCCTGATCAGCATTGCGATCATTCTGCTTGAGCTGCCAACGATCAAGGGCCGAGCCAACCAGAAGATTGACTTCTTGGGTGCACTCGTCTTTGCCGCCGGCATCATTCCGGTACTGATCGGCCTCACCAACGTGCAAACAAACGCGTTCGCAACGCCAGAGGTTGCTGGTTTAATCTCGCTCGGACTCGCACTCCTTGGCCTCTTCCTCTTCATTGAGGCGAAGGTCGAAGAGCCAATCATTCCGCTTGAGCTCTTCCGTAACCGCACCTTTGCCGCCGCTGCGGCAGCGTCGTTCTTTGCCTCGTTTGGATTCTTCTCGTCGGTCATCTTCTTGCCGCGCTACTTCCAAACGGTGCTCGGCGAATCGGCCACAAATTCGGGCTATGCAACACTCCCGCTCTTGTTGGGTGTGATCATTAGCTCGGTCGCCGCTGGCCAGATCGTCGCGCGACGCGGTCGCTACAAGTCGCTGATCCTTGGGGCCATCCTGCTCGTTGCTGCAGCGTCCGTGCTGCTGACGAACATCAAGGCCGACACGGATCCGTGGGTCCTGCGCCTCTGGATGTTCCTTGCCGGCCTCGGCGTTGGACCGACCCTCTCGGTCTTTACGATCGTGGTGCAGAACGCCGTGCCATTCAAGTTCCTCGGCGCAGCGACGTCGAACCTCACCTTCTTTCGCCAGGTTGGCGGTTCGGTGGGCTTGGCGCTCGTTGGCTCCTACTTTGGTGGGCAGCTCGCGACCACCATTCCTACGGAGTTGGCAAAGGCAGCCCCAGCGGGAACCTTTGATCCATTCTTCTCGGCGATCGGTGGCAATCTGGCCCAGCTCACCAACGTTGGTGGAAAGTTTGACCAGGCCCTGATCGGCTTGATCCCTGTGCAGTATCTGGACGCATTCTTCAATGCGATTAAGGCGGGTATTGCCGATGCGATCGGCGCAATCTTCTGGCTCTCCGTCGTGGCGAGCCTGGTGGCATTCGTTGCCGCCACCCTGATTGAAGAGATCCCGCTCCGTGGCGGAGCGAAGGGCGCACCAGTCGAGATGTAAGTCGGTTCGGGCGTACCCCGCGAGGGGTACGCCCGAGTCGCACCCACAGAGATCACCCCGCCCCTATGATTGGCGCATGAGCGCCTGGTTTACCGTTGCGGTCTCCCCCAAGGCTGGCAGTCTTGCCGCTGTTACCGCTGCGCTCGCATCCGCTGGCATTCCGGTGGAGGGGATCATGGGTGCACCAGAAATCGACGGTTCACTACACCTCGCCGTCCCCGATGCGCAGCTACCCGCTGCAATCGCGGCCCTCACCACTCTCGGCCTTCGCCCGATCACTGAGGAGTCAGACCCCACCGACGAAGCGGGCGCGCCGCTCGACGCAGGGATCATCGGCGCGATCTTGCGCGGGCCTCGTTCCTAATATCTAGGGAAGTCATGGCCGCACCCACCCTTCGGATCGCGACATGGAACGTCAACGGGCTTCGTGCCCGAGCTGAGCGGGTTGCCGCATGGCTTGACGAAGCACAGCCAGACATTGTGTTGCTGCAAGAGACGAAGTGCGACCCCAGCCAAATTCCTGAAGGGCTCTTCTCAACACGCTCGTATGAGGTTGCGGCACTCGGAGCCGGTGGTCGCAATGGAGTGCTCATCGCATCAAGGCGCGGACTCACCGATGTTCAGGAGAGCATCGCGGGTTACGCCCCAAAGAACCACGACGAGTCGCTCCCTGACCTACTTGGTGAGCCACGTCTGATTAGCGCTGTCTGCGGCGGGCTCCGTGTTGCATCGGTCTACGCGCCGAACGGCCGCGAGGTCGACGCACCACATTTCCACGCCAAGCTGCACTGGTACAGCGCCCTGCGGGCATGGTCGGCAGAGCGGATCGGCGAGAGTGCTCCACTCGTTCTTGGCGGGGACTTCAATGTGGCCCCTACCGATGCCGATGTGTGGGACCCAGCCGCACTGGCTGGCGCGACGCACGTGACCCCACGAGAGCGCGACGCCTGGAACGCTCTTGTTGATCTCGGGCTGCTTGATGCGGCGCAAGCGGCCGCCCCCAAAGGTGAACGTGCACCATTCACCTGGTGGGATTACCGCGGCGGCGCATTTCATCGCGGCTGGGGGATGCGCATCGATCACCTTCTCGTTGATCCGCGGGCTGGCGCGATCCTTGGAAGCAGCGTCGATCGCGACGGGCGCAAGGGCGAGTCACCGTCGGACCACGCCGCACTGTCAATTGACGTGGCGCGGCCGGCGTGATCACCGAGCGACTCCGAGCGCGCACGCCACACTCTGCGACGGAATCAATGCCGCGCGCTGCGGCGATCATTCGCTCTGGCGGACTTGTCGCCTTCCCAACGGAAACGGTCTACGGTCTTGGGGCAAACGCCTTTGATGCGCCCGCGGTCGCCCGCATCTTTGAAGCAAAAGGTCGCCCAACGTTTGATCCACTCATCGTGCACATCGCCGATCGCGCCGAACTCTCCCTGCTCTTCACGGCGCAAGCCCTTTCTGATCCACGCATCACGCTGCTCACCGATGCCTTTTGGCCAGGAGCACTAACGATCGTTGCCGCCGCACGATCGGAGGTGCCAGGCCTCGTCCGCGCTGGGCTTGAGACGGTCGGCGTGCGCCTTCCACGACACGAGACGGCGCTTGCACTGATCCGCGCAGCGGGAACACCAATTGCAGCGCCAAGTGCAAACCGTTTCGGGCGACTCTCCCCCACCACCGCCGATCACGTACTCGAGCAGCTTGATGGCCGCATTGATGCCGTGCTGCTCGGTGGGTCAACGGAGATTGGCGTTGAGTCGAGTGTCGTTGCACTTGATGCCGATGGGCCAGCGCGACTTCTGCGTCACGGTGGCATCCCTCTGGAGGATCTCGCTCGGGTGCTCGCTGGCCACGGAGACATAGTTACTGTCGTACCGACGGCGCACCCTGGCGCGCCGCTACAAGCACCAGGGATGACCGAATCACACTACGCGCCAATGGTTCCGCTCCTTCTCGTATCGGACCGCTTCCCAAGTGGCCTCACGGAATGCGCACTGCTCGCACCTGATCAGGTAACACTGGTAAAGCTCGAGGCGCTCGCTTCCGCCGCGGGGGTCAACGTGCTCAGGGGCGTTGCACTCTCAGAAGCCCTTGACCCCGTTGCAGCCGCCGCGAACCTCTTCGAACGCCTTCATGAGCTCGAGGCGGCGCTGCTCAGTAGCGCCGGGCCGACCGCGAGAATTGTCGTCGCCCCCTATCCTGAGGGCGGCCTCGGTTCAGCAATTGCGGACCGTCTACGTCGCGCGGCAGCCACGCCGCAGTAAGGAGACCCGCATGACGACGCCGCGCAGCAACTGGCTCTCGCAGGCGATCACCGCCGATGCCCTGAAGCGCTTCCCCCAATCCATCGCCGGCCAGGCAGTCTTCGCCACGGGACTCGTGATGATGCTCGCCGCAGGCGTTGGCCTCCCGTCCTGGGAGATCCTGCATCAGGGGCTCAGTAAGCAGCTCGGCATTCAGATCGGTACCGCCGCACAGCTGAGCGGAATCTTCGTGCTGTTGCTCTGGATTCCGATTCGCCAGCGGCCTGGACTCGGCACCCTCAGCAATATCGTGATTATCGGCTGGGTAATGAACGTCGAGCTCGGCCTGCTTACACTCGCCGGCGTCCCGTCGGCAGCAGATGTCGCCGCACAGCCGCTCCTTGCTGGCGCATTGGCGATCGCCGGCACGGCAGTTGTTGGGATCGGCTCTGGCATTTACATCGGCAGTGGTAACGGCCCAGGACCGCGTGACGGACTGATGACCGGACTCCATCACCGCACCGGGCAACCCATCTGGAAGATGCGCACCGCGATTGAAGTTGTTGTTGGCATCTTGGGAATCCTGCTCGGCGGCACCTTCGGATTCGGCACGATCTGGTTCGCGTTCACCATCGGCCCTCAAGTGCAGTTCTGGCTCGGCAAACTCGATCGCGGAGGTCGCGCAGAGCGCCAGGCCGCGGCGGCTGATCAACCCTAACGAAGGACCGCTAGCGCAGCAGCGTCAGCGCGGCAGGATGGAATCGATTGCGATCGCGGCGAAGATCAGGGTCAGGTAGCTGATCGAGAAGCGATAGAGGCGTGTTGCGCCACGGAGCAGGCCGTCTCCGAGCACATCACTGCGCAGGCGCCACGCGCGCAGCAAGAAGACCCCTCCACCAAGAACGGCAACTCCGAGGTAGACAAGCCCCATGCCCGACACTGCCCAGAGCATCAGACTCATCGCCACGAGAAGAATCGTATAGAGCCAAATCTGCCGTGCGGTTTCCGCGGGACCAGCGGTGACCGGAAGCATCGGCACTCCTGCAGCGGCGTAGTCTGGTCCGATGCGCAGCGCGAGCGCCCAGAAGTGTGGCGGGGTCCAGTAGAACACGAGCGCGAAAAGGAGGATCGGCACCAGCGAGATGTCTCCCGTCACCGCAGCCCAGCCGATCACTGGCGGGAGCGCACCGGCCGCTCCACCGATGACGATGTTCTGTGGGGTGGAGCGCTTCAAGATCAGCGTATAGATGAGCACGTAGAAGGCAATGGCAAGTAGCGACACGAAGGCCGCCATGATTGTTGTCGTGATCGCCAGGAAGATGAAGCTTACGACGCCGAGGACGCTGGCAAAGAGAAGCGCCGCCCCGACACTGATTCGCCCCGTGACGAGTGGCCGCGCAGCGGTGCGCGCCATCTGCGCATCGATGTCTGCATCGATAATGCAGTTAAAGACGTTGGCGCTAGCCGCGCTAAGTGTTCCGCCCACGAGCGTGGCGGCGATTAGCGTCAGCGGCGGAAATCCGTGCGCGGCGAGCAACATCGCCGGGATCGTGGTGATCAGCAGCAGCTCAACGATACGCGGTTTTGTCAACGCAATGTAGGCGGAGAGTGTCTCCCGGCGAGTCTGCGGCGTGCGCTTTGGACTGCCCGATGTGCCACCTCCAGCAGAGCGCCCCTCTAGCAGTGCAATGGAGGCGGCTCCGACCGTCAGGATCCAGATCATCGTGGCGAGGGCGACGTGGAGGGTCTGAGTCCACGGTGCAAGCTTGGTGAAGATTTGTGCGGCGCCAATGAGGCACTGCACCCCAAAGGTCAGCGTGGCGTACGTGAGGAGTTGGCGCACCCGCGCTGGACTCCCCTTCTCGCGGCGAACGATCCAGAGTGCGGAGATGAGGATGAGGGCAACGATTGCCGTTGCATAGCGATGGGCAATTTGGGGCGTTGAGAGCGCAGTGATCGGTGGGAAGAGGGTGCCACCCATCAGTGGCCAATCTGGATAGAGCAGCCCGGTTTCGGTACCCGAAACGTTCGATCCAAAAAGTAGTAGCGCATAGATGCTTCCCGCAGCGACGATCGGCGCAACAACCGCACCACTTGCACGTCGAATACCGGCGAGCGTTTCGGCGTATCCACTTCGGGCAAGCACCCAGACTTGTAGCCCCACGAATGCCATCGCGGTTGCGAGGTGGGCCGTCACTGAAACGCCCGAGTTGGACTCAAGGACCGTTTGACGGCCGAGCCATGCTTGGAAGAGCACAAGGGCGAGGAGTGAAATCGACGCGCCCTGAAGTGATCGACGGCCCTTAAGGTTGCGCATCGCAGTAATGACAACGGCGATGGCGATCAGCCCAATTCCAGCGGCGATGGTGCGGTGAATCCACTCCAGCCATGCCTTATAGGCAACGATGTCGCCCGAATCGGCGGTTGGTGGAATCAACTGCCCGTAGCAGAGCGGCCAATCGGGGCAGCCCATACCGGACTCCGTTGCCCGGACGATGACGCCGACGACGACGAGGCCGATTGTGGCACCGAGTAACAATCGTATGGCTCGTCGGAAACTCTTCATGGGTCAGATGGTACGCCGACCCTCGGAATCGTGGGATAGAGTGAGCAGGTGAACAAACTACTTCGGAGTGCCGCTCTCGCCACCCTTGCTACGGCGCTTATCGCCTGCAGTGGGGCCACCTCTACCCCGAGCGCAAGCCCGAATGGGACAGCTCGTCATGGCTGCACTGATGCGTGGCCAGCGGCCGGGCAGGCGAGCTCAACTGGTCCACTACCGCTGCTGGCAAATAGTGATCTCGCCCCTGGCGCGACACGGCTCATCATCGGACTTGTCGATAGCTCTAGCTTCCCCCTTGGCTCCCCTGCATGGACGCTCAAGAGCGAAGTCTTTGATATCACCACGGACGGCTGCACACCGCTTGCCGCCGCGTCGCCGATCCCCTTCACCTGGGCGATTACCAACGTCCGTGGATTCTTTATTGGCACGACCGACATCCCCGTTGGCGCACGTGAGATCGGCCTCGTGATTAGTGGTACCGATGCGGCCGGGGCGACTGTGTTAATTCGCGTCACCGCCGTCGTTCAAACGGCCGGGATTGCACCACGACCAGGCAATAAAGCACCAAACGTCGCAACGCCGATCGCCGCAACAGATCCTCACGGCGTGGCAGGGGTTTCCACTGATCCCGACCCACGCGTTGACTTCTATACGCACTCAGCCTCAGAGCTCCTCGCTACGGGAACTCCGTTCCTTATTGCCTTCGCTTCCCCCGCATTCTGTGTGTCGCAGGCGTGTGGGCCAACGCTCACGATCTTGAAGGCCGCGGCAGATCAACACCCAGAGGTCATCATCATTCATGTTGAGCCGTATCAGATGAGTTGGAACGGCACGCGCTTAATTCCAATACTTGCGTCCGGTGGTGGACTGCAGCCGAACAGTATTGTGGACGCCTGGCAGCTTCCGGTTGAGCCGTGGATCTTTACCGTCGGACGGGATGGAAGAATTCTTCGGTCATTTGAGGGTGTAGTCAGCCCGGAAGAGATTGACGCCGCCCTCGCCGAGCTCGCTACGAACTAACTAGCGGCCGCTACTTCCAGGCGCGCCGATCGGTTCTCCTGCCGCGCAGAGCGGACAGTTGGCTGACTCATACGTGGGCAAGTTCAGCGTGATCCCAGCGATCAATGGAATTGGGTCTCGCCCCTCTGCCTCAATGGAGCTGAGCCCCGGCGTGCGACTAGCAACTACGGCGGCGGCGATTGGATGGGCGCCCGCGGCATAGAGCGGAGGAAGCAACGCTTGTAGTGAGCCGCCCGTTGTCAGAATGTCATCTACCAACAGCACGCGTGCGCGTGGTGGAATCTGAAAGCCGCGACGGAACTCGCGACGTGTGAGTCCGTCATCGCCTCGCACTTCTTCGGCAAAGAGGCCGCGTACACCGAGCAGTCGGCCCACCTCATACGCCAAGAGGACGCCTCCTGTGGTTGGCCCGACAACGAGATCAATATCGCCGCCTTGCGCCTGCACCAACTCAAGGCTCTGTACGGCAAGCGTGCGCGTGATCTCTGCAGCAGCAGCGGGGTGCTGCAGTAGCGACCACTTTTCAAGGTACTGGTCGCCGTGTCGTCCACTCTTGAGCAAGAAGTGTCCACGCTGCAGTGCCCCCGTCGCGAGCAACAGACCTTCGATTCGCTGCGCAGTTGCAGCGCGATCGCACGGATCGACCGGGGCGACGGGGTAGCCGGCGGGCGGCGTCAGTGACTCTCGTAGCGGGCGAAGTGGTTCACTCATGGCGAGAGCCTAGCGCGCTCCCACGCAGCGCGAGAATGTTGGTTTCGCCACGGGACGCCACTGCACGCCGGAGAGAATCGCCCACCGCTCCTGGGAGTCGCGGGTCAGCCCACAGCGCCGTACCGAGACTTACCGCACTTGCACCAGCGGCGAACGTATCGAGGGCATCAGCCGGTGACCCAATCCCGCCGCCACCGATGATTGGGGCGCCAGAACCGCTTGCCGCCTCAGCAATTGCTGCCAGTGCGGCGGGCCGCACCAGCGGCCCGGAGAGTTCGCCGAAGCCTGCGGCCACGGCAGGTCCGCGTCGCGCGCGATCAGGGAGGAACCCGCGCGGCGATCCGCTCACGGAGAGGGCATCGATCCCCGCGTCAATTGATTCGCTCGCCAAGCGGCGGAGCTCACTCGCTTCCGACGAGACCTTCGCAATGAGCGGTCGGTCGGTCGCGCCACGCGCCGTATCAATGAGGCGCAGCGACTCATCCGCCGAAGACTCCCATCGAGCTCCCTCTAGGCCATCACACGGAACGGTGAGATCAATCTCAAGCGCCTCGATGCCGAGCTCGTCAGCGCGACGCTCAACCCGCGCGATCAGTTGCGCAAGTTCCCGTACTGAGGAGGCGACAAGGGAGAGGGCGACCGCGCACGGCGCTGAGCGCCAACTTACGCCGTGTCGATCGATCACCTCGTCAGCACCAGGGTTCTCACGATTCACCGCGTGCATCAGGCCGCCTGGCACCTCTACCAATCGTGGCATCAGGCCTCCGAATCGTGGCCGCAGCGAGATGCCGCGCACCACAAAGAGGCCAACCTCTCGTAGATCAATCACGCCACCAACCTCGTTGCCAAAGCCGAGTGGCCCACTAGCGACAACAATCGGGCGCTCAAGTCGCAGCGGGTGCTCAGTGCCAAGGGTGACGGCAAGGTCAACGGTGAGCGGATTAATGCGCTCGCTTACCTGCGTCGATTCCTGGGTAGCTCGGCTCGCACGCAGCGCAGCCACCTTTTCCCGCTTTCGTGGCGGCACTTATGCACCACCGTTTGATGCGGAGCCCGTTACGTCGACCGCTGGGCCTTCGCGACAGAGGCGCACCTGGCCAGCACGCGTTGCAACGGTACATCCGCCGCATGCGCCAATGCCGCAGCCAATCTCGTGTGCCAGGAGCGCCTGGAGCCACGGCGCACGATCTCCGGCCGCGGCGGTGCGTGTGCGCGCGGGCTTGCCACTCGCGGTGGTGCGATCTGCGGTGCGGCGCTGCAGCGCAGCAGATGTTGCAGCGGCCCGAATATCTGCGCCACCTGCAACAACCGCCTGATCTGCCCACGAAACATACTCGGCGATCAGGTCGGCAACGGTGCCGCGGTGGCCGATGCTGCCATCGGTCGTGGCGACGACGATCTCCACTACGTCGGGGAGGAGGCTGGCTGGCGGTAGGTCCGCCGCTGTGTCCGCTTGCTGGAGCATCGTTACGCTGATCCCGGCACGCGCTGCAGCGTCCGCGAGCGCACGCACCCAGGCGAACCCTTCACCGTCGGTGATGAGCAGTAAGCTCATCGTGGCCTTGTTGATGAGGATCGGTTGACCGATCGGCCCGATCAGCTCGATCACGTCGCCGACGCGCAGTCCTGCGAGCACATCCTGCCCCCCATCGACACGTGGCTGCAGAGAAACCTCAACACTCCCGCGGATCAGGTCAACGCGCGAGACCGGGGCAACGCGCCGTAGGCGATAGCCGCCCGATTCCGGACGCACCAGGTGCAGCGCATGGCCGGGGCGAAGGCCCGCAATCAGTGTTGGCGCGCGAAACTCAAGGGCGATGCGGCCAGGGGCTAATTCGCCAATCGCAAGGAGTTCACCGGCGACGGGCGTGCTGCCCATCGTGAGCTAGACCGACGCGCGGTCGTCCCCGGCCACGCCGAGGCCCGCCACGATCGCACCTGTTGGTCGTGGCGAAAGTCCAGCAGCTGACCGCAGTGCCGCTTCGATGCGGTCATAGAGGTCAGCGGCGCCCCACAGCTCAACTACTTCAGAAATGCTCACGCGGTCCATTGAGGCAGCGCCCTCGGCATCAGTCGAGCTCATGGTGAAGCCACCTTCCGGCTCCAACACAAGTTCGGCAGCATCGGCCGTTCCTGCAAGAAGTAGTGGGCCTGCACTCTGGAGCACGTTGCGATGCTCACGCAGGTAGCGGCTTAGTCGCTCGGTTGCATGTTCAATTGCGAGGAGTCGCTCAGATCCGGCAGCTTCGGCGGCATCGGCGTAGCGGCGCGCAGCCTCTTGTGAAATCGCAGGTGCCTCCTCAGCGGGAGCGGCCTCAACTTTTGGCTTTCGTCCGAAGATCATCAGCCCGTGTACTCCAAGTCTGAAGAGAGTCGCTCGCGCAGGAACATGGAGTGGTGGCGCTCAAACATCCACTCGCCGGCGCGATGGCCAAGAGCGCGCGAGGATTCGTCGGCCTCGAGCTTGTCAAGCGTGCCGTAGTCGGGCAGATCGAACATGATGACGTTGTCAAAGTCCCAGCCGTGAGCCACGTTGTACCAGCCGATGAATTTGATACCGAACTTCTTCTCGTACTCCTTTACCGTGCGCGGGAAGAGGGTGCGCATGAAAAACTTAAAGAAGGGGTCGCGTCCCCGTCGAATCGAGAAGTAGGTTGCAAGTACTGGCATCAGTGCGATTCTCCCACGCCACCGCTCCCCTTGTCGCCCTTTGACTCGTCTTCAAGCTGACCGACCGTCTTGGTGGCACTGCGCATGGGAGCACGGCGCCCCTTCCGATCGGCGGCCACGAGGCGCAGCAGGAAGATTGAGGTCTGCCCCACAAGAAGGAGAAGGATGACAACAAGGATTAGTAGGCCGATGGCGATCGGGGCTGGCCAATTCAGCACCGCCGAAAGCGGCGCAAGGATCATCGCAATGACGAGTGCCACCGCCTGGATCCAGAAGCAGCCGAGACCCGGGCCGCGATCCGCGTCGAGTGGCGCCCCTTTATATTCAGGCATGGACTCAGGCGCGGGTGTGATGCTCATGCCCCTATTGTGGCGCAGATCACGACTTACTTCTGATAGGCGAGCTTGCCCTCGAGAACCGTCAACTGCACCACGCCAGGAAGCTCGCGCTCAAGGAGTGGCGTATTGAAGCTCCGCCCGAGGAGCGTCGCGCGGCTCGGACGCCAGGTTGCGGCGAGATCAATCTGCACAAACGATGCCGCCGCGCCTGGGGTCACCCCCATTGCATCAATGCCCAGGATCCGCGCCGGCCCTCTTGTCAACGCGGCGACGATCGTCGCGAGCGGAAGCTCCCCCGCACCATGTGCCGCGAGCGCAACACTCAGGCTCGTCTCAATGCCAGCAATCCCATTAGCGGCGAGGCCGAACTCCACCTCTTTCTTCTCACGCGAGTGCGGTGCATGATCGGTGCCGATCGCGAGAGCGGTGCCGTCGCGCAACGCCTCACGGCAGGCGGCCGCGTCATTAGCGGAGCGAAGCGGCGGACACACACGAAGGTTGGGGTCGAAGGCGCTGTCGCGTGGAATTAGATGCTCACTACCCTCTGCAATTTCCCACGCCCAACGTCGGTCGCCAGCAATCCACGAATCGGTGAGTGCGAAGTGGTGCGGCGTCACATCACAGGTGAGCGGCAGCCCGTCGCCCTGTGCCGAACGTACCGCTGCGAGTGCCGCTGCTGTTGAGAGGTGTGTCAGGTGCAGACGCGCCGTTGGCACAGACGCAGCAACGTCACGCAACACGGCGATCGCGCTCTCCACGGCGCGCAGCTCTCCCGCCGCGGGCCAGGGTCGCAAGCCAAGTCGCAAGGCGACGAGTCCGTCGGCCGCCTCACCACCAGCTGTGAGTGACGGCTCTTCGCAATGCTCGATCAGTGGAGCCCCTGCGGCGGCAGCGGCAAGGAGTGCGGCGCGGAATACGACACGATCGGCGATCGGGCTCCCGTCGTCGGAGATGGCCACGGCACCAGCCTTGGCCAGCGCCGCAACATCGCTCACCTGCGTGCCGGCGCGACCAATAGTGGCAGCGGCGATGGAGAGGAGCCGAACGCCATGCCGCTCGCCCGCGATCGCTGCGCGAAGCGTCTCGGCGTTGTCGGCCGCTGGATCAGTATTGGGCATCAGTGCGACGGTGCCGTACCCACCGTGCGCCGCGGCGCGTGTGCCACTCTCTACATCTTCCGAGGCGTTCGCTCCGGGCTGTCGAAAGTGCGCATGCAGGTCGATCAGCGCCGGCAGGAGTGCGACTGTTGGATCGCCAGGGCCAGGGTTCGCACCTGACGCCCAGCAGACGCGTGCCGCCCCTTCACCATCGCGCCAGGTCACCGACGCGATCAGGCCCGCAACAACACTGACGTCGGCGACGCCCGCGAGCTCGGCAATCGGATCAACAACCCATTGTTCGGTGAAGTTTCTGGTCAGCAGATCGGTCATGCGCGCGCCTCGCTCACCACCTGCTGCAGAATTGCCATGCGCATCGGGATTCCAGCACGCACCTGCTCCAGCACGAGGCTGCGTGGACCGTCGGCTACATCGGGGTCAATCTCCACCCCTTCGTTCATTGGTCCCGGGTGCAACACTAGTGCGCGTGGCGCAAGCGCCGCAAGTCGTGATTCGGTTAGCCCCCACGCGGCTCGATATGCCTCGAGTGAATCGAGCTCCCCAGGGGTGAGTCGTTCGCGTTGAATGCGTAGCGCCATTACGGCATCGGCGTCACTCAACGCCTCGTCGATGCTCCCCACCAGCTGCACGCTCCCTGACGTGTCGCGGAACGACGCCGCGAGTTCGGCGAATCCCTTGGTGAGTGACGCGGGCCCGGTGAGCAGAACGGTGGCGCCCGCAGCGGTGAGCGTGTGCAGATTGGAGCGCACAACGCGGCTATGCAGCAGGTCACCAACAATGGCAATGCGTCGACCGGCGAGTGATCCACCGCTGTCACCGATGTGCCGAGAGAGCACAGAGAG
>Ga0214923_10005198_pt1 | contig 15246 bp, 17 predicted proteins | sample LL1510_MetaG_FD_177993 | JGI IMG/M metagenome (GOLD analysis project Ga0214923, IMG submission 177993) | Freshwater microbial communities from Lake Lanier, Atlanta, Georgia, United States - LL-1510 | ecosystem: Environmental > Aquatic > Freshwater > Lake | place: USA: Georgia | collected...
AAGGAGCACATAACTTATTATCATCTCATAAAATCATAGCAGGTGTATTTGAGATAGGTAATACATTATCAGACGCAGGAACTAGTACAGAGGAAGTATGTAAATTAGTTGAGAGTTATGGATATAAGATAAATAAGAGTATATGTGAGTCAGATTACTATTTTTATTTATAGTATAAAGGAGATTTAAATTTAATATATTATAATATGTCAAAAGACATTATAATATATCAACCATGGGGTGGATTAGGGGATAATTTAGCATTTTCAACATTGCCAAAATTATATACCGAGGCTGGTTATGATGTATATATATCAAAAACGAATGTTTATAGAAATCCAGAAATTTATGATTTAGTGTGGAAATTGAATCCATATGTAAAAGGTGAATCTGAACTACCTCCAAATGCAGGTAGTAATAGAGGTTTTCAGATTTTTTGCGAAGATAATTGTATGAAAAATATGGAACTAACACATGGATTATCTACAGGTACTGCTAAATATCCTGAAATATACTATAAACCTACAATTCTTCCTGAATTTGAAAATTGTTTAGTTTACGATATTACATCAATATCACACAATTATTCAGATGATTTTATTAAATCAACTTATACTTCAGTCTTTAATAAATATCCAGAATTAAAGAGAAAACTTATAAGATTTAAAAATATTAAAAATAGGGATACGCCTACATTTTTGGATGATGTTGTTGAAATTGATAATATATATGAATACTCTAATATAATGGCGTCTTGTAAAGTTATAGTTACATTATTATCAGGAGTAGCAGTATTGGCAAGTGCAATTAAACAAGATAATGAGTTTCCAAAAATTATTACATTTCATCATACACCTATGAGTACTAAAGGTGAATTAATGTATATGTTTAAAAATACTGAATTTTATTTTGCTCCTATTTGTTAATTAATGATAATAATAGCCTAGATCAATCAATATAAAGCATAATTTCATTTATATGCTAAATGAAATTAGTCTTTTATATGACTAGTGGAATTCCACACCCTAAAAATTGGAGTGCCATACAAAGAATGTGTAAAAGTTGTAATATAGAATTTGAATATACAAATGATATAGAACGTCTAAAAATAAATAACTATGATATTCTCTATTGTATTATGTATTATGTAGATCCTGATATAATACCAAATAATATTAAGATAATATATGGGCCACAATTTTGGGTAATTCCTGAACCTCCCATTGTTGGTAAATATAGATCAGACTTAGAAGGGCGATGTGTTTTTAATTCATTATCAAAATGGGTAGGTGATTATTATCTAGAATTAGCAAAAGAAATAATAATGCCATTAGCCTATCTTCCATTTGCAGTTGATACTAATGCATTTAAACCATCATCTCCATCTTTAGAAAAAGAATATGATTGTATAGTATATATTAAGCGTCGTTCAAATGATCTAGTAAATTATACACTATCAATGCTAAATCAAAAAGGGCTAAAATATAAAATTTTCAGATATGGTAGTTATAATGAAGAAGATTATAAGGATTCTCTACAAAAGGCTAAATTTATGTTGACATTAGACGCACATGAATCACAGGGATTTGGATTAGAAGAGGCCATGTCTTCAGGAGTTCCACTATTAGTAATGGATGCGACATCAATGTATGATGAGATGGATAATGGTGTAAATGCTACATACACGCATTTAAAACCAAATAAACTATTGGCAACATCAGTACCTTATTGGTCTAATGAATGCGGTATTAAAATTACAGAACAATCTGAATTATCAGATGCAATAGACAAAATGCTAACTACATATCAGAGTTTCACTCCACGAGATTATATAGTAAGAACATTATCTGATGAAGTTTGTATGCGACGAATATTGGATTATTTTAGATGAACATGCATTTAATTTATTATATCTAAAATTTTAACAATTTTCCAAGAATGTTCACCATATGCGACAAACGGTTCATCGTGAAAACTTAGTACCTCATATTTAAAATTTTTATCTAATTCATCACTAAAACATTGATAATGATTAAAGTCATCAACTAGCAATACTGTCCCATGTTTAATATTACTTCTAATTTTAGAATACCATAAAGATCTTTTATAACCATTGGGACCATCAATTAATATTAAATCAAACTTCATATCTGGGATAGAAGTATTTGGTATATCATCCTCATCATATAAAATAAATTTAATTTCATCATGTCTTTGTAAATAGTCACTATTAGATTCATAAGAATAAAGAATAAGATTTTCCACGTGTTTTTTAAAGTGGTTATATATTTTTAGGGTTGAATTACCTGAACCAAACTCTAATATAGAGTAATTTTTACTATATGTAATATGTTTGAAAAGCTCTGTCATTTCTCTTTGTGTATACGACCATCCTCCTTCAAAACTAGGAATCTCCATAATATATACATATATACTATCTTTAGGTTTATATAGTAATTAATGAAGGTGAAAAAACACATTGTTTTTGTTGCCCTGTTGTATAAAATCTATTTGTAGAACCTTTAAAGAATAAATCCAGACTTGAACCAATATCCATATATATATTATAAGGATGAATAGCCCAAGCTTTAGCAACTAGTATTTTAGCAATTGGACCACAAGCAAATAAAAAGATTTTATTAACAGATTTAGTAACAGTTGATAGTATCATATTAATATACTCATCACCCTTAGTATCCCATTCATTTACAAGAAACTCAGGTATTTGAATATAATTCTCTACTAAAAATGGAGAGTCATTATTTTTAGGACCAATAAAAGTAAATGGTACTCTTTTAGTTTTAAGAAATTCTACAAAATCATTCCAGTTAGCATTTACAAAAATATTAGCAAATGTAGTATATAAAGGGTGTAGTTTAAATGTTTTATAATACCATTCAGCCATTGATTTATTATCACATTCACAAGGTATACCTATATAACATGAAGTATTAGCAGCAAGTTCTATAGCATCTTTTAAATCACGACTTAATTTTCCACCAGCCATAAACGTCCAATTATCACAGTTTGTAAGTGTTTGATTTTGTAATACATGATATTCGCCATCAGATGGTCGTATTATAGCGAATGGTTTCATATTAAGTATTTTATCTTTAAACATAATTAAATCTAAATTGCTATTTGTAGTTTGTCGTTTAAATAAAATAGTAAATCCCTTTGAAATATACTCTTTATACATTAAATGTAACGGATAATGAAATCCCGTTTCACTATTTCCATCACCACCCAATTGCCATGCTGTTTTAGTTTGTGAACCCCATAGTGAAGTATCATTTGCTGGATGAGGTGGAACGTATGTAGGTATATTAGCATATTTTTGTAACATAAATGAAAACTGAATATCTTCACCATTTGATATTTTATCATATATTTGAGGTTTATCTAGTACAAAATATTGTAACCATTCTTTACGAAAGAACCAAGAATGACCCACAATATCAACAGGAGTTGATACATCACATGGACCATCCCAGCCATATCTTTTAAGGACACTATATTCATTAAATTTATTAAATAATACACCTATAGTTCCATATAAGGCTGTACGTTTATTCATTGAAGTCAAGCAATTCTCAAACCACCGTGTACCTGGTATAGTATCATCATCAAAAATACATACATATTCTGTTGGTGCTAAAAAGCCTATTAAAAATCTGGACCAAACACCATAATTAAAATTATTATCAAACACTCTTACATCTGGCATTTCTTTATATTTTGTTAAATCTATATTTTTATTTCCATTATTCCAAATAAAAATACATTTTGGTGGAATAGTTTGCGCTCTTATTGCATTTATTTGCATATCAAGTGTATGAGGACGCTTAAATATATTAACTATAGCAGTTATATTAGATGTAAACTTATATAAATTAATATACATTTCAGATAAATGTTGATATTCAGGACCATCATATATTGAATCAATCTGATATTTATCAAGAATTTCAGAATAGGGGGTAAGATTTAAATTAATAGGTCTATATGGTGTTTCTGTATATGTAAAATCAGTATTAGATGGAGCATTTTTATGCGTTGTTAATAATAAGTAGTTTGATACACGTCTTGCTTCATTAATAAAGTTAATTATATATTCAGTTGGCAGATGTTCACAAGTATGTCTACATATAATTAAATCAACTGATCTATCTGGTAATGATTGTAAATAGGTTAACAAATCACAATGCTTAAAGTCAATTAAATTACCTGTATTATTTTTATACAATTCAATATTTTCATCAACTACACTTTTAACAATATCAATACCTAAATAATTACATTTTAAAAGAGGAAACACTTTTTTCATCCAAAATAAATCTCCACAAGATACATCTATCATATTTTTAATATTATATTTATTTACAACTTCTACTAATTTTTTTTGTATATGTTTTGTATATTCTTCGGATGAACCAAGGCCACTTTTACTTTCATTTTGTCCCATATTCCATAAGTTTTTATTATATATATTTGTAAATATATTTTCTAACTCATTAATATTGGCCATAATATTTATATTTATATTTATATTTATAAAAATAGCTTTATACTACTGGATAGAGTGTATTTCTAAGAAATAAATTAATTTTTAGATGTGCTTCCCCTTCTCCATATATATTACTACACTTTAATAATTCCATTTGAGGTTTAAATAATAGTTTTAGAGATTCTGGTGTTGGGGTATATGTAATATAATCATCAATTAGTTCAGTTCTTTCCGTGATTTTTCTACAACAAAAGATTCGCTTTCCTAAAAAACTTGCTTCTTCTTGAATACCGCCACTATCACTAATTACGCAATTACATTCTGCTAATATATTACACATCTCAATATGCGACAGAGGTTTTATAACTTTAACCTTATTAAAAATATAGGCAAATTTAGTAATTTCTGGATTTGGATGTATAGGTAGCATAAATGTTAGATCAGGATAATTACTAGCAATATCTTCAATTGTTTCAAAGAATGCTTTAATATAACCCCAATTTTCTCTTCTATGTAAAGTAATTATAACTATATTACCTATAGTTGGTGTCAGATTATAAGCACAAATTCCATCAATACTAGTATTTCCAACAATTTCTATTTGGCCGCTAAATTTTTCATTAATAAGATTTTGGGCCGAATGTTTTGAAGGACATAACGCAATATCTGTTATTGAGTCAATCATTTTGCGATAACCCTCTTCAGGCCAAGGATTATCTAAATCATATGTTCTTAAACCAGCTTCAAGATGAATAATTTTAATTTTTTTATGAAATGCTGAAAGGGCAGCAGCATATGCAACCGCTGTATCTCCCTGGACGAGTATAGCTTTCCATTCTAAATCAAATACATTAGAATTTATAATTGACATAATAATATTATTAAGACGATTTTCACCAAATTGATTTATTGAGATTATGTGTTTATTATGTTTTATAGGAATATCTAAAATATCACTATGTTGTTGTACAAAAATAGGTATATAGATATCTGAAGTATTAATTATAGGCATACATTTTATTAATTCAGGTCGCGTACCTATAAATACTCCAATTTTATTCATATCTATACTGATAGAATATATATCTTTATATTCATATACTTAGATCGATTCGCTTCGCATTCATTTCAAACCGGCACTTAGCAGGGCAAAGCCCCGCTATTTGTCGGCCTATAATGTTAATCGATCTCCCTATGGGAGGCAAACAAACATTTTAAAATGTTCGTTGGTCTAAAGATTATTATATGTAAAAATACATGTCACTAAAATTATACATTGAATCTCCTGATATATGGACAAAATCCATTATACAGTATATTCCACATATCCCATCGCCAATAGAAGATTGCGATTATATTGTTTCAAGTAAAATACCATGGGGATCTACTAACTCACAGCTAATTCAAGAAGTACTACATTCATATAATTACAAAAAAGCCATAGTATTTTTAGTATCTGATTACAATGAGCCATTTGATATACCAGAAAATGTTCTACTTTTTAGAACAGGTCTTTATAAATCACATCAGAAGTCCAATGAATATCTACTACCATATCCTTGCCCCAAATCCGATTTAAAAAATGAGCCACCCTTTGATCCACTTCCCAAAAAGGGCTTAAAGCCAGTAGTAGGATTTTGCGGATCTATTATATCCCACCCATCCAGAATTCAATATATTAATAAGCTAAAACAAACTCCAAATATTAAAAAGAATATAGTCATTAAAACTGAATATTGGGGCGGAAAACCACATGATACAGATGTAGTAAAAGAATTTATTAATAATATTAAAGATTCCTATTTTACTTTAAGTACGCGAGGTACTGGGAATTGGTCCGCTCGCTTCTATCAAGTGCTATATCTTGGTAGAATTCCACTTGTAGTTAATACTGATTTGGTTCTTCCGTTTGAAGACCGAATTAATTGGAACGCCGCAATTGTATACTGTGATTCTGAGAATGATATTGAGAATAATCTAAAAAACTTTTGGAATACAAAGGATATAGTTCAAGCTCAAATTAAGTGTAAGGAAATCTATGATACATATCTTGATATAGAGAAATGGTGTAAAATAATCACAGAAGAAATCCTCATACCTAACAAATGAATGTCAATGAAATAGATAAATTCCGAAACGACTTTTTTGATAAAGTCATTAAAGATGCAAAAGAGAAAGAGCGCGCAGAGAAACTGGCTCAAAAGACCTGTTTTCACAAGTATACCGTTATGGGTCCGATTACAGTGGCAGGTTATCAAGAAAGAACCTGTACGTCATGCGGTCATACTGCTATAAAGTCTGTAAGAGTCTGGGAGGGTAGTAAAAATGGTGACTGTGTTATCGGATAAGCGCGTAATTTTTAGCGCGTAATTTTTAATCCAAATTATTAATTTACGGGTATTATAATGCTGACCTGGTTATATGATTTATTCATGACATTTGTGACTTTTGTAATGAGTTTCTTTGGAATGGATCCTAATAAGAAAAGTGTAACTTTTGCATCTGATGTCAAGGTGGAAGATGAAAAGAAGGAGGAGGATTTAGTAGCTCCTAAAGCAGAGGAGGTAGTAGCTGCCGCAGTAGCAGAATAATATAATAATTCCATTTATAATTCCATTTGCCATTTAATTTATATTTTAATTTATATTTTAATTTATAGCTCTAAAATAACAAAAAATTTTTATTTTAGATCTATTACTGCATATGACTCCTCTACACGGCCTCATTAGAGCATAATACAAACAGCTTCTCCAACATCTTACGCTTCTCCTCCGCCTTAGCATTAACTAACTCATCAATATTTACGGCCGCCTCTGCTGTCGCTGACTCCGCGGCCAACCTCAAGTGATAAACATGAACGATCTCCTTCTGCCCCATACGAACCGCACGGGCAATTGCCTGATCCATCAGGGCACTAGTCCACCACGGACTTACAAAGATAATGCGATCATACTCCTGAAGATTCAAGCCAACACCGCCAGCCTGAAGTTGAAGCAATAGGACAGTCGTTTCAGTCGTCACCTTAGAGCGCTTAAGTACTGCCTCGCGCTCTGCCTGATTCATTGAGCCATTATACAGCAATATATTATCGTCTGCTACAAGTCCCTCGCTTAGTAGGAACTCGCGAATAAGGCTCATTTCATCATTAAACTGGCAGAATACAATGTATTTGTGGACCTTATCTGCGACAGCCCCCTCGGCATCCGAGTTCATATTATCGGTCTGAATAATCTCCTTAATCTTTTCAAGCTTGGAAGACGGCAAAACCCAGTCTTCGCGGGTATAATTGATATCCTCGCGCCGCTTAGAATTAATATAAACCTGCGGATGAACCGAGATTTGACGAAGACGCAGCAGCAATTTAAAAGCCTCAGTGGGGCTAATAAGCTCCTTAGAATACTTACGAATTAAGGATTCGTTAGCACCCTGAACGCCAAAGTAGAATTCCTCTTCTGCCTGGCTAGTAAAGGGGAGAATAACATCGTGGATTACAGGGACGGGGGGCGCCTCCTTAAGAATACCGCGAAGAGCGGCAAGAGAGCGATGAATTACGAGTTCAGGAAGAATACGCAAGTAACGTGCCTCCCATCGCCACAGCTTAGAGTAAGGAACACCAAGAAACGCCATAAGAGACACTACGTCTTTTAGGGAATTAACCAGGGGTGTTCCAGTCACGGCCCAGCGAATTGGGGCGATTATTTTGCGGCAGCTTCTGGCGACCTCGCCATCACCGTTGCGAATCTTATGTGCCTCGTCAAGAACGCAACGATCCCACGCGCGCTGAAAGAGAGAGGGCTTGGAATATAGTTTTTCATAATTGGAGATGTAGATCGCGGGCCTGTTTTTAATAAAGTATCTTGGAATTGGGCCGTCCCCTACCAAGTTCCAGCCATTAACACCGATTTCATAAACAGCGCACCCCGTCTTCTTAAGAACATCGGACCATGTGCTAATCATTGCCAGGGGCGCGATAAGCAGCGTACAAGAGAGAGGATTGTTAACAATAACAGAGCTAATCTGGATAGTCTTGCCGAGCCCCATTTCATCGCACTGGAAGCCGCCGCGGACAAGAGTGGTGCCATTGCCTTCCCTATTGGGGACAAAAGTACCGTTGATCTCCTTGTCAAGCATCCAGTTAATTCCATCAAGCTGGTGCTGGAAATAAGAGAAGCCAGACCACAAAGGACGAGGTCTAATAGACATTGGAATGGATTGTGTGTTAAAAAATATAATGTAATTACATTTTTCAATTTTTAAATCAGTGTTTATTGCAATGCCCTCAATTTATTGTAACGCCCTCCTATAATTTACCTGCCATCTACCGTTTTTGCTATCAATATAATCATTTCTATACATTGCTAATAAATCAGGATTACCCATTAATTTGGTATAGGTAACACCTTGATTGTCAAGAATTTTAGCAATATCCATAGAACTATACAATTTATTATTATTCGCACCCAACTGATCGAAAAGTCTTTTTAGGGGAAGGATATTTTTTCGTTGACCTGGAAAATGCTCATAATCCATGGATGATGTAATTGTCGCCGCTTTTCAGTAATCCTAAGTCATTACAGTGTTTCAATTTTTTTCATTAAAAAATGTTTATTTGTTTTTCTAGTTTTTCAAGTTTACTTTACCTTACTTACACATACTACATAATACATAACGCAATCTAAGAAGTTGCGACAAGGAACGGAAGCAGCGGAACCTCTTCCTTGATAAGCGAAGCACCCGCGGAAGTAGGATGGCCCTTAAGAATGGTACCCTCAGTCAGATTGAAGCCACGGCTTCGCGCTGAATAGACGTACATAGTCTTGTCAACCCCCGTTGGGCCCTTGCCATACATAACCTTCTTGCGATAATTGATGAAGATGTCTACGCCACTATGAGTTTGAAAGACGATATGCGCGGCCTCAGTTGTGTCAAGGCTCACACACGTATTGTCAATGATGAAGACGTTCGCTCCCAACCAGCTTACAGGCAGACTCCACGCAGTAATATACTCATGATTGAGAGTATGAATGCGGCCATTTCCAAGGATCCCACAAAGCACTGTGTCCTTTTGATCCAAAATCTGCTTGCCCTGATTAATAACCATTGCTACAGTCATAGGATTCGTCATATTCATCAAGAACGCCTCAGTCATCAAGAACGCCTCATCCTGCCGTCCCTGAACGGGCTTGTGCGCGATTTCATTCAGCACCTCACGCACACATCGGTCCTCGTATGTGGGATTGTCCCAGCGATCAATGCGATCAATGTGGTAAAGCCAGAAAGGCGGCTCCGCTGAAGGGTAGAAGTGCTTCCAGGCCTGAAGTGCCGCACAACTCTCAGTGTTGATAGGAGATGCCCCAGCGGGCCAGTGCTCCACAGCGGATGCGTGATGGTCGATACAGTTAATTGAGAGTGCGCCGCCGAGAGTCCAGCTGGTACGATATGACGCGGCAACTGAAACGTCAACAAGAAGGATGTGAGTGCCAGCCATCTCCGCAACGGAGGGCCAGGTGTTGGTCTGGCTGGGAGAGATGGGATACATTTTAATATTGGATGCCTGCGGATTAAGAGCCGTGTATGCGATGTAGGCCGAAAACCAGCCATCAATGCAGTTGCCGTGAAAGAGAATGGTGTAGTTGGAAGAAGCCATGGATAAGCGAAGCGACTGGTAACTTGGAATAGATATATAATGGATAACCACCTATATCCAGGTGCCATCATTCTTCAATTTTTATATTTCTCGTAAGAAAAACATTAGTACAAGAAATATTATACTTGTACTAAGTATATTAATAGAATCATAGGCAACAATCCCCCCGCGGGAAAAATTGAAAACGTAGTTATTCATTTATATAGTGGCCCCTCCATATAATAGCCATTCCATGACTCTCCTCTCTACTCACCGCAATTACTCCTACAAGTATAAGCCGCAAAGGAGCTCAAAGCCAGTGCCGCACAGACCTATAAAACATGTTTTAAAGGAGGATTTGAAGAAGAAGATTGATGAGCCTAAGATGATCTCTTATGAACTTTATGCGTCTGGTAGTTTTTATACTGTAATGCTACCCGCAGATGTGGATCTCTATACTGGTCTGAAGAACTATTTTCCTCATCTTCTACATGACATCATATTTGGCGCTGGTCCGTCTGTGATAGAACAGGATGATATTATGATTGAAAACGCATGGAATCGGATGGATTACCTTGAGTGGCTGTGTGACTAAACAAAATAAATATATTTGTGGGGTTTTATAGGCGAATCATACACTCTTCGTTATCATTCTCATAACCAGAATCTTCAACATCACCCTCCTCTTCCTCTTCCTCCTCTTCTTCCTCCTCTTCCTCTTCTTCCTCTTCTTCCTCTTTAGAAACAGATAAAATCTCAGAAACGTCTGGTAGGGGACAGATGTTTTTGTTAGGAGGAATGCTGTTATCAAGTAGAATTTCGTAATGGCAGTTGCTTCTGAATAGATGAATAGGCGTATAAGTGCTTGTAGTAGCTGGAATACGAATCTGTTTAATGTATCTACTATCAAAGTTGTGTATGATAATATCACGTTGTAGAAGTTGCGCCGCCGCATGAGGCAAGATGTCTGCCAGATCAGTATTCCAAATGCGCGTAATAGTATTCTCCTTTATAGCCTTCATGAAATCTGCCTCTGATTCAAAGAAGATAGAGTACTCGGCCTTTTTAAAGATGAAGAACTTTATAATAAGGTTACGCATGGCAGTAGCATTCAACTCACAGAAGAAGCCTATGGAAGTATAGAAGCAGTTACCGTCAGATGCAACTGGAATCCGTGTAAAGCCACTAATCATTTGGTAGCCTGTTTTAAGAGGCATTAGAGAAGGCTTTATAGGAGAATGGGGCGGTACTAGTTCTGGGATAGCTATGCCAGTAGCTACTGGAGCAGCCAATGGCGCAACAATTGGACGGCGGCGTCTTTGAACGGACATTGCTTTCTTGGATAAATGGCAACATCTTCATTAACCAAAGTCATATTCAATTTTTCTCATAATACACATACAATTAGACCGATGAACAATAAAAATGTTTTTATATTTTTCTGATGTAGTATTATACCGTCCTCTTAAACAAATGCGTGCTTGGACACCGTGTGTACAAGATTAGGCTGTGATAGAACATAATCGTTCTCCTCTTCGCCCAGCTCAAAGAAGATGGGTGAATCCTCATGTAGAGGCCTGTGATCACCAATAAGATGCTTATATGTACTAAAGTAGCACATATGATGGCGGTTAGCAAGAGGTGTTTCAAGGTGCTTCACATACACACCCTTCACTTCTACCTGTCTCCCGCGACTAAGGTCTTCTTGAACTCGCTTAAGAAGGCTATTCATCTGTTTGCGATAGTTCTTATCATCGTCAAACACCTTTGGGGAGTAAGTCATGAAGTTGGTGAAGCCATCCTGCTCAAATATAATAACTACAAGTGGAATAAACATGGAATCTTGGAGTAAGTCTTGGAGTAAGTCTTTAAAATGCTCTGGGCACCTAACCTATAAACCCCCACCAATTTCAATTTTTTCAAAAAACTTTTTAAGATTTTTCGTATTTTTATCTTATCACTATTTCATGCTTTTATTTCGTACCTTTATTTCGTACCTTTAACCTAGAACCCCAGTATTAAGCCACGTCCTTACTGAAAAGGCCTTAACGTCGTAGATTGATACCATTCCTCTTGCGACAGGCACAGAGCTCTCGTCACACAGTTCGTATATTCTAAACATCTCATAATTTACAAGGCCCATATTGGCAGCCGAGAGGTATTGCCTGAAAGGTGTCTCAAAGATGTATCCAACCCAATCATTTATAAAGGTCCGCTTCTGAGTCATGTAGTCAATCAACGTTTTTCTGTTAAATGCGAAATACTGTTCTTTCACCTTGAGAATAATGTTTGAAGGGCTCTTGAGAAGGAAGTCCGCGAGAGGAATGTCCTCAAGAGTCATCATGTCGTACGCGGAGATATTGGAGTAATTTCTAAGAACTTCACGCTCATCTATAACAGCCCGCCTGTTTGGAATAATTCTAAAACCCCGCAGAATGTACTTATCAATGCGCCCCTCAACTTTGCTCTCAGCATAGCCCATATCTGACTTCATATCAGGCTCCGTCAGGCGATACATAATCTTGCGCTTGGTAAGCTCAGAGTCAATTGTGTAAAACTTGTCACCATCCCACCAAGTCGCACAGATGCTTAAGTCAAAATGGCCCGTGATATAATCCTTGATATCGCCCTTGGGTTCAAGAGAGATGATCTGAACCTCTTTTTGATCGCCGTTCATGTAGCTCACAACGTTCTTGATGCCACCCATGGATAAATAGTATGCGCGGGCGTTTTCTGCCGCAATCATAGAGCGATCAAACTTGTCAGTCTTTTCAAAGCCGTGCTTTCTTATAAACTGAACCAATGGGTTACATTGATCGCACGGGCACTCACGACGAATGAAGAGGTCAAGGTCATTTGGAACAAAGCCAGGGTCAATTCCCTCTTGTTTAAGATAGAGAGCGAGCGCTGAACTACCCGCAATTACAGCACCCGTATTTCTCAACAGTTCTTGGAATTCATGGAAGGGAAGGCCATAGGAAGTGATAAAGCTCTCCATGGAATGATTTGCGCAGCAAGGCACTAATTCATAGGCAGCCAGCGCCTTCAATTTTTTCTTAGATGCTGCGCAAGCATGTAAGAAAAAACACATTTTTCTTTATTTTTCTAGTTTGTTTTAAACCCGTCTAAAGCTGAAAGCTCGGAAGGCGTCTACGCTTAGTGCGACCTATAGCTGAAAAGAGTAACGGTCTAATGATCGGTTCATCCCTGTCTACAGTATCATCCATTTCTGGTGCGCGGTACATATCCTTTACCGCTTTTTCCAGCTCCTCTAATGTCATACTTTCAGCTTGCTCCTTAGTGATATTACTCTCAACATATCTATATGGAAGACACCCATCAGGCGGCCGCCTGTAGCATTCAATATCACAGCTCGTCATCTGTTGCATCCACTCATCAGTGAATTCATCCAATCTAATAGAGTATTTCCGTAGTTCTGGCGCAAAACAGGCATCGTGGCGAAGCTGTTTCAAAATCTCAGTAAATGTTTTTTGATAAGATACTGTGTATCCCATCCTATACAGTCCTCCAAATAGTTCGTTCACCTGGCACATCTCATCGTTATCGCAGCTGCCGCACATTGTCTTATATTGTCTTGGATTAGTCAATTTATATATTGACTAAATCTATTTCAATTTTTTTTGTGGAGTATGGATGATACTAAGAAAAATGGTGGTATTTTTATTTGTTTTTTGTACTTATGTGTGGTGACGCGGCGATTTATCGGTCCTTACCCTTTCAGGGTAGCATGGATAAATCTCTTTGAGATTTATCGGTCCTCCTTGGCAAACTCAACGCTGAGATTGTTGCGACCAATCCTAAGAGAGACGGCCGCGGCGGAATAGGCAGAGGCTAGTTCAGCAAACTTCACGAGGGCGAAGCCCTTAATCGTGCCAAAGTATGGCGACGACGCGTCCATATTCTTGGGGATATAGACGTCGCGAACAGCCCCATAAGGCTCAAAGGTGCTGCGAAGCAGCGCCTCAAGGTCGTCAGCGCCGCGGGGGAGGTTGCGAACGATAAGGGTCTTGACGACCTTGCCGCTCACGGGCCTCTTGGGTGCACCAGGGCACTCCAAAGTGGCCCGTGGCAGACGGGGCGGGGTAGAAGGGGCGGTCATAGGAGCAGGCGGGCCAGCGACCTGGCGTACCAGGGGCGGGGCTCTGGCCCATGCGGAAGTGGTGGGGGCTGCGAAGGGTGCGATAGGGGCGCTGCGGGCAGCGGCCTCTGCCTCCTCAAGCTCTGCGGCCTCCGCCCAAGTGAGGGTGCCGTCGCGGATGCCCCTCATGATGGGGTCGGCATCGCTGAAGGGGGAGATGGTGCTGAACAGGCTGTCAAGCCCGTTGGAGCCCTCTCCAAAGCTAAGTGCGGTCATGGAAGTCATGGAATAATGGTGCGCGGTGTAATAGGTGTCAGGTATTACTATGTTTATGGACAGCCTTTCTCTAGCCCCCTCCCCCTTTCAATTTTTATTCGAATTTGACATATTCTAGGGGTTATGGGACCCCTCGCACCGGTGCTACCCCTCCCTTCCATGTGAGGGCACGCGCGTATAAGGGTATAGGGGGAGGGGGGTACCCCCTTGTCACAAGTAGATCAAATTTTATTTGAGATTGACATCCCTGGTGTACTACGGCCAAGTACCCCCACCCCCCTATACCTCCCTTACGCACGTGGGCGTATAGGGGGTGCCAGGCCTAGGGGGGTCCAAAATTGTCAAATTCAAAAAAAATTTGAAAGGGGGAGGGGGCTAATAGGAGGTTGTCGCAAAACATAGTACCTGACACGTATTAGCAATCCAAGCAATTCCAAGATGTCTTCCACGATTGATATTCCCAGCGCATCTGATGTCTCCCAGGAGGTGGATGTTGAGGCGGCAGCAAGTGTGGATGCAGTTCTGGCGTCCCTCAAGGGGCTGGAGTCGGCCGAGCTGTTCAAGGTGATGAAGCAGGCGCTGGTGGAGGCCGAGAAGCGTTCCAAGGCCGCCGCCGTCCCCAAGAAGGCCGCAGCCAAGAAGGCTGGCAGCATGCCCAAGGGTGTGGTGCCGCCGCAGCTGCGGAAGCCCCGTGCGTGGGTGGACTTCACCCTCAAGCACGCACTGGAGCACGGCTGG
>Ga0214923_10005199_pt1 | contig 15244 bp, 11 predicted proteins | sample LL1510_MetaG_FD_177993 | JGI IMG/M metagenome (GOLD analysis project Ga0214923, IMG submission 177993) | Freshwater microbial communities from Lake Lanier, Atlanta, Georgia, United States - LL-1510 | ecosystem: Environmental > Aquatic > Freshwater > Lake | place: USA: Georgia | collected...
TTCCATCGTAAAAAGCCCAAAGAACAAAACGCCGAGGTACATCATCCCTTGGCCCAATAGGCGTTGTTTCCTTTGTTTTTTGAAACCCATCATAACAAATCCAACGACCATAATCAAAGGAGCAAATTGCCCTATATCCATGGCGATAATCTGACTACTGATGGTAGTGCCGATGTTCGCGCCCATCACAATCCCCATGGCCTGGCGAAGATTGAGAACGCGGCTGTTGACCATCACGATGGTCAGAATGATGACCGCCGACGATGAATCCAAGAGGATGGTTATCAAGATGCCAATGAACACGCTGCTGAAACGGTTGGAGGTCCAGCGACGAATCCAAGTCGGGGCGGTATCCCCCAATGCATCGTACAAAGTTTCTGACAGGGATCGTACAGCGTAGAGAAAGAGGACCAACCCTGCTACAGCTGCTAATATTATTTCCATCATCGTTGGTCCGGTTCAAAAGTAAACCCATTGCACAGGATTCGAAGCATTGATTCAAGGAAGAGGGAGGCGGTCCTATTCGACCGTGGCAGCTATGATCGACCCTGGCGGTAGAACCGGTGCATGGTCACGACATGAGGGAAACTCAAGCATGCCAGGAAAACAAAGAACGTACCCTCGGCCCCAAAGCCCTGCCAGCCTTGGGGAATCGCCAGGGGGGCCAAGGCTTGGGCCTCGCGTATAAACCCGGAGGGTATCCTGGGCAGGGCGTAAAACAAACCCAGCAGAAGCCAGGCACCGGCATGAAAAGGCAGGGCCGCCTTCCACAGCGTCTTAGAATCAAGTTGGAGCCCGCTTTGCAAATCCTGCCAGCCCGTCCGGCTGTGTTGACCGATGAAGTACAGACCAAAGGCATGCATCAACGGCAGTTGGCTAGCGATTATCAACCAAAGCGAGGTCCATACCAGGGCTGATTTTTGACGAACCACACCAATGCCCACCCACAACGCCATGGTGGCAGTCGGAAGCGACCAAGCCAACGGGCGATGGGTCATGGCTTCCACGATTTTGCTGGTTTCCTCGGAATGGGTGCCGGTGATATAGGCCAAAACCGACAGGCCCCAGGCAAAGGATGCCATGGCAGGAAGTCCCCAGGAACGTCCATCCGCTTGTCCAAAATGCCAAGCCGAATACGCCACAAAAAAAAGCAAGCTCCACCAGGGAAACCAAAACCATAACCCCAGCATCAAAGCCCCCAACCCAAGATAGCCGGCGATCATGGCGGCGGTGGGGAGCTTTCGAAGTTGTCCGCTTTGTAACAAATGATCAACGGCCCCGTGCGGTAGGCCCACGGTGACCATGCCCAGAGCCAGGCCCAGGTTGGCCACGACCGTGTACCAACCCGATGCACCCATCGAGGCGGCGCAGACTTGCCCACCCCAAAGGAGCAGGGTTAGGAGCATCAATCGCAGAGGCCAACCGGCGTGGCGTTCCCAGAGGGCGACCAAGAAGGGTTTCCAGGGTAAGCGCAGGAGCATCTTCAGGTCGTCCTGCCTGCTTGATTTTTCGTCCATAAAGCGCAAGACGGCGGACAGGGGCAAGCTCGCAAAGAGACGTTCAAAGATGGGCTTGCCTTGATGGGGACGTTTTCGAAGGATATGCAGAAGGAGACCATCCAGGAAGGCGTAACGGGGTTGGGGTTGCTCCGTTTGTTGGGGTTGCTCCGTTTGTTTGGGTTGCCCCGTTCGGGCGCCTTGATCTGCTTGTAAACCTTGATCCGCCCAATGCAGGGCCAATTCCTGCGCCTGTTGATGCATGGTTTTGAAAGCGTAACCTGTGCTGGGCTTGAGGGCCCGATTGCGGGTGCCCAGGTGCACTACCCCGGGTAATGTGCCAGGGTTTTCGCCTGGGTGCTCCGCCATGGGGATGATACCTTCTTCCCGGTGTACGATGCGGTAACCGCCTTGGTCCTTCCTAACAACAGCCATGTAATCGACCAGGCGTTGTTCGGCCAATTCGGCAGGGAGTATTTGCGTGCCAAATCGGGTCAACTCCACCAGCACCCTGTTCTCCGAATACGGTAGGATGTAAACAAACTGCGTGGCCCCGTCCTGGGGCACTTGCAAGTCCATCAGGGTAACACCCTCCTTTTTTTGCCAGGGCTGCTCCGTCTCCACGATCCAACCGTAAAAACTCTGTAAGAGTACGGATTCGTTGCCTTGAACCCGCGATGTTGTTGGGCGCTTGGGGGGTCGCGAATCCAGGATCCAACGCGCGCGCACTTTCTCCGAACCGCAGACGGCAAAGGGCCCTTCTGCATCCGACCCCACATCGTCCACGGCCAGGGTCTTCCACGCCCAACCGTTGGCCTCGATGCGTCGGCTCAAATCTTCGTAGAGGTCCAGGCTGTTGACCTGGTAATAACGCAGGGGTGCTATCGAAACCATGGGCTCATTCCCGGCTTGGGCCCTATCCCAGGAATGCCCGATTAAATCCTGGAGGTCCGTTACAACGGTTTCGGATTCTTCGGCCCAAAAGCAAAAAGTCTTGTCGTTGCTCGTTTTGGGGTCCGGGTCCAGGAACAAGACTCGCTTGCCCACCAAGAGACCTGCCTTCTCCAACGCCCGTACCGTGAGAGCGGCCGAAGCCCCTCGACCCACAAAAGCATAGTCTACCAACCCCGACATACAGCCGAAGTTATTCCATAAGGAGGTCAGGATATCCCCGGATCGATAATTTTGTAGGATTCGAAGGTTGTTTAACTGGCAAGGCCCCTCCGCGGTAAAGGTTAGGGGCGGGATACAAATTCCTCTGCGATCATCCACTTCTCTCTCAAGCGAAAGGCCGGTAAGGTTGAATTTTCGATCGCGTTGGAATGGTAGACCATCTCGGGAATTTCAGCAAGAGCGATTTCCCAGAGCAAATTTTCATTTCCTCTGGTCAAGGATGCGTAAAGCCTTTGCAATTCGCTTATTGTATCCTTCGTAGTTTGGTTAATCATTGATGGCCCGTGAAATTATACGTGAAAACGTATTCATATATACCTGTTTTCACGGTAAGTGGCGCGGGTCATAGCCAATGGGGGTTTGGCAGGATTTGCAGCCACTTTGTCATCGGCCACTTTGTCATAATCCTATCAATTTTTATTTTGTGCCTACAAAATGTTTAACATTTTGTACATGCGCGCACGCGAGGCGTTGACTTGATTTGACCAAGGTTTGGCACGATACTTGCGGTGGTTGTCTTGTCGCTGCAGACGATTGTTTTACCAACCTATTTTCAAACTACCAAACCCAACCAACTCATGAATGCAAACCATGTTACCTCGAATGCGTCCACTTCAAATTCTCCATCGGCATCCCATGATTCCCAATCAGCATCCCATGCTTTCAATGTTCTCGTTCTGGACGAAAGCGGATCGATGGGTTCCATCGCCTCCTCGGCACGGGAGGTTTTTGAAGGTTATCTGCACCGGCTGATCCAGGAACAAAAGGATTTACCCGACCTCACCCAATACCTGAACATGTGGACTTTTGGGAAACCCTATGTTACCGAAAACATTCCGCTCGTTAAGGTGAGTTCCTGGGACAAAGTGTTCCCGGAGTACCGGCCATCGGGGAATACCCCCATGTTTGATGCCATAGGCATGGCCATACGCAAATTGCAGGAGTCTCTGCGTTTGTTGGACTTGCAGCCCGATCAATACCAGGTCAAGTTCTTTATTGTATCGGACGGGGAAGAGAACGCCAGCGTTGAATACCGGGCAAGCCAAATTGGCCCCCTGATCAAAGGGCTAATTCAGGAAGGTTGGGGCTTTGACTACTACGGGACCGACCATGATATTACCAACATGGCGGATACCCTTAACATTGAGCACGATCGTCGTATTCGCTTCCAAAAGACCAAAGTCGGGATGGAAAACGCCCGGGATCATTACATGAACGAACGACTTGCCGAAAAGATGGCCTTTATCGAAAAGCGCAGGCAGCAGGACCACAATTCCAAGGCGTAGTCCGAACCCTGTCCTTAGCGGTCCTCGTTTTGGGTTCTTAGGAGACTTCCTTGCTCAGATCCTTCAAATAGGCTAGGAACTCCTTGGAGCCCAAAACACGGACTTCCTCCGGTAACCGCAAAGCAAAGGCTGCCGGAGCCCGGTAATCCTGAACCCGTGCATTGAAGCTGTAGGTGGGTCCTCCTTGGGATTCTGTTGCAATCGGGCTGAGCTGCGCGGCAGAAGCGGGGTACTGTTCCCGAAGGAGTAGCATACCACGAAGGCTCAGTTCCATCTCCACACCTTTGGTAGGCTCCTCGCCTTGGAACCCAAAAACATCGGGCTTGAAATAGCGGTGTAGATCGCGGTGCTGAATTCTTTGGTCTAAGATCTCCACATCGCCCATTCGTTCGATGTTAAAGTATTTGTTGCTCATGCTTGCCGGTTCAAAGGCCGATAGACTGCGGTACTGCTCCGTGAAGCAAACCGGTTCCACTACCCGGTCGTCGATGGTCTGGCTATGGGCCGATGCGTAGGAAACCAAGCGAATTTGCCGGCCTTCTTCAATGGCTGTGCTGATGACCTCAATCAGGTGCCCCAAATGCCCCAGGTGCAAAGAACCGTTAAGCCCGGCCCCCTCGGCCTGTTGAGGGTCTTCCACCTCCAGTTTGGACAAAACCGATTCGGCCAAGGGATGGTTCATGGCGGCACTTCGAATGACCTGAGCCATGAATTGATTTTCCTGAGGGGTGAACGGTAACAAATCCTGATGGCTGCCAACGATTTTGAACCGATTATTGGTTGGATCGCGATGCAGCTCAAAGCCCAGGTCTTTGAGCATTTCGAAGTAGCGGTAAACGGTGCGCTCGGAAGTTTTGAGTTGGAATGCAATCTGCTTAATAGCCTTGGCAGGCTCACCACGCAAATAGCGAACCAGCTTGAGGACCCTCAAAATTCGTTGTTGGTTGGACATACAAAACTCTTACTTCGGTGAAGCCGAAAATAAAAGCTGCTAATCTAAATCTTTAACAATTTTTTTCCAACCCTTTGACCCTAATTGTCAAGGTATTATACAGAACACTTTTTATATCAATTTTTGATTTATAAAAGTTTATAGAACACCGAATTGATCTATCCCTCCAAATGCGCTAAGGCACTTTCAATGGAAAGCAAAGGCTCCAGCCTTGCTTGAATTTGATCTATGGGTATACGTTCCTGTTGCATGCTATCGCGGTGTCGCAGCGTCACGCAGCGGTCCTCCAAGGATTGATGATCGATGGTCAAACAAACGGGGGTGCCCAAGGCATCCTGGCGACGGTAGCGTTTGCCGATGGAATCCTTTTCGTCATACTGGGTAAGGAATCGGAAACGGAGGCTGTCCTGAATTTGGCGGGCCAATTCGGGCAGGCCGTCTTTTTTGATCAATGGCAAGAGGGCGACTTGCACCGGGGCCACAAAAGCCGGTAATTTTAACACAACACGTTCGCTGCCGTCCTCGAGTTTTTCTTCGGTATAGGCCGCGGCCAAAGTCGCCAGAAACAGACGGTCCAATCCAATGGATGTTTCAATAACATAAGGCACATAGGAGGTCTCCGATTCGGTATCGTAATAGCGTAGCTTTTTGCCTGAAAAGGATTCGTGCCTGCTCAAATCAAAATCCGTGCGGGAATGAATGCCTTCCAATTCTTTGAAGCCAAAGGGAAACTGGTATTCGATATCGCAGGCCGCGTTGGCGTAATGGGCCAGTTTGAGGTGATCGTGGAAGCGGTACTTTTCAGCACCCAGACCCAGGGAATGATGCCAGGCCAGGCGTTTGGCTTTCCAGGTGGCGTACCACTCCAGTTCGGTGCCGGGGGCCACAAAGTACTGCATCTCCATTTGCTCAAATTCCCGCATGCGGAAGATGAATTGCCGGGCGACGATTTCGTTCCGAAAGGCCTTGCCGGTTTGAGCAATCCCAAAGGGAATCTTCATGCGCCCGCTCTTTTGGACATTGAGGAAGTTCACAAAAATCCCCTGAGCGGTTTCCGGGCGCAGGTACAGGGTGCCTCCTTCGCCGGACACGGCCCCCATTTCGGTGGAAAACATGAGATTGAACTGCCGGACGTCGGTCCAATTGCGGGTCCCGCTGATAGGGCAGACGATTTCCAGGTCGAGAATCAATTGCTGCAGGGCCTTAAAATCGGCGTTTTCGAGGGATGTGCGCAGTCGCTCTTCGATTTCGTCGATTTTGGCCTGAACGCGGACCACGTTGGGGTTGGTGGCTTTGAATTGAGTTTCGTCAAAGGCCTCCCCCCATTTGTTACGCCCTTTGTCAACCTCCTTTTGGATTTTGGCTTCTTGCTTGGCGATGGCCTCTTCCACCAATACATCGGCTCGGTAGCGTTTTTTGGAATCTTTGTTATCAATCAACGGGTCGTTGAAGGCATCCACATGCCCCGAAGCTTTCCAAACAGTGGGGTGCATGAAGATGGCCGAATCCAGACCTACAATGTTATCGTGGACCTGGACCATGGCCCTCCACCAGTATTCGCGGAGACGATTCTTGAGGATGACCCCGTTCTGCCCGTAGTCATAGACGGCCGACAGCCCGTCGTAGATTTCGCTGGATTGAAAGACAAAGCCGTATTCCTTGGCGTGGCCAATCAGGTTCTTGAATTGTTCTTCGGGGGTCATGGGTAGAATAGCTGAAAAGAGGAGGGGAGTCTTCGAGTAGGGGTAAAGAGCCGTCGAGAGAAGCGAAGCCGTCGAGAGTGGTAGAGGTGTTGGGAAAAAAATGTTACGGAGCAATGCGACCGTACATGCGCGGAAAGGGAATGGTTTCGCGGACATGGGGTAATTTGCAAACCCAGGCGACCAGGCGCTCCAGGCCTAGTCCAAAGCCGGAATGGGGAACGGAACCGTAACGGCGCAGGTCCAAATACCATTCAAAGGCCTCCATGGGCAATTGGTGTTCGTGGATTTTGTCCACCAGCCATTCGAGGTTGGTCTCCCTTTCGCCACCGCCAACGATTTCGCCGTAGCCTTCCGGGGCCAGGACATCGACGCCTTTGGCCCAACGGGGGTCGTTTTCGTCCCGCTTCATGTAGAAAGCCTTGATTTCGTGGGGCCAGTTGTACACCATGATGGGGGTTTCAAAAAGTCGGGTGAGGACCGTTTCATCGGAACCACCAAAGTCGTTGCCTGCCTGAAAGTTGGCGGCACTTTCGATCCACTGGGGCAGGTTGCGCTCTTGTTCTTCGGCTTGGTCCAGGCGCTGCCGGGCCGCTTGCAATTGGGCTTGATGATGACCGATCTCACCCTTCTTGAGCCCGGGCTGGGCCAGCTTGGCTTCGCGCTCGCTAATCTCGGCCCGGGTTTCTTCGATGCTGCATCGCACCTGAGCCAGGTCATCCCGTAACACATCCAACGCCGATTGCCCGTTGACCAGCCTTTCGCCCCGAATGATTTGAACGGCTTCTTCGTAGGGAATGCGTTCAAAGGCCTGGGTGACTTTTTGAAGGGGTTCAATTGGACGCTCGATGAGTTCCAGCTCCAGGCGATTCTTCTCCAGCACAGCACCCACCACCGACCGCAAAAAATCCTCGATGAGGTCCATGTTTTGCTTCAAATCGCAGAAGGCCATTTCGGGTTCTATCATCCAGAATTCCGAAAGGTGCCGGCGGGTTTTGGATTTCTCCGCCCGGAATGTGGGACCAAAGGTGTAGATTTTTCCCATGGCCATGGCCATGGCTTCCCCGTAAAGCTGACCGCTTTGGCTGAGGTAGGCCGGGTGTCCGTAGAAATCGGTGGCAAAGAGGGTGGAGGTCCCTTCGCAGGCATTGTCCGTAAAGATGGGGGCGTCCATTTGGACAAAGCCACGGTCCTGAAAAAAGCCGTGGATAGCCATGATGAGCGTATTGCGTATGCGCATAATGGCCCACTGCCTCTTGGAACGCAGCCAGAGGTGGCGATGGTCCATGAGGAAGTCCACGCCGTGTTCTTTGGGCGTGATCGGAAAGTCTTTGCTTAAGTGCAGGGTGCGGATTTCGCGGAGTCGTACCTCGTGGCCGCCTATTTGACGAGGGTCGGCTACGACTTCGCCACGGCACCAGAAAGCGCTTTCCTGGGTGAGGTCTTCGGCCTCTTGGTACATGGCATCGCCCAGGGTGCTGCGATCGGCCACGCATTGGCAGAGTCCGCTTCCGTCACGCATCACCAGAAAAACCAGGTCTTTGCTGGAGCGACGAGCCATCACCCAGCCCTGCAGTTCAACGGTCTGACCAACCCAACGGGACAGGTCCCCAATCGTTTGCGTTTTCATAGAAAGCTCAAAATTTGAAACATCAAAAATAGCCTATGTACCTTTGATGAAGCGTATGACTTCGAAATCCAGGCTTGGCCTCCAACAAAAGCTCCTTACGAAGCTCTCACCTCAGCAAATTCAGCTGATGAAGCTCTTGCAATTGCCTGTTTCGGCTTTGGAAGAGCGTATTCAGGCTGAATTGGAGGCCAACCCGGCGTTGGAAGAGGGGGTGCCGGAGGAGGGGGTGATTGATCCAGGCGCCATGGTTGAATTGGGAGACGGGGGCGAAGCCGGGGATGAGGTCGAAATCGGGGAACGAGGCGAAGCCATCGAATCAAACGAAACCGCCGAAGACTGGGATGGCGGGGAGGATGCGTCAAACTTGGAGGAGGGCCCTCAAGCAGAGGACGATCTCTACGCCGGGGAATGGTCCGAGGACCAAACGGACGAATACCTGGAACAGGGACAACAAGCCCCCGAAGTCGATAGCCGATGGGTCAACCAAGCGTCCGGGGGTAGTTTCCTGGACGATCTGCTGGCCCAATGGCATATGGTGGCCGAATCCGACGAAGAAAACCGCATTGGTTTGCATTTGATTGGAAATCTGGACCCCGACGGGTACTTGCGCCGCCCTTTGGCCAACCTGGCCGATGACCTGGCCTTCCAAGAAAACCTAAACGTCGAAATTTCGAGGTTACAAGAAGTTTTGGCCAAGGTACAAGAAATGGATCCGCCCGGTGTTGGGGCCAGGGATTTGCAAGAATGCCTGCTTTTGCAGTTACGACACCGCATGCTTAATCGCCGTCAATGGAACGGGGAAGAAAAGGCCTCCGATGATTCCCTTTTGGGAGATCCGTTGGCGGATGCGGTTCTGTTGTTGGAACATCATTTTGAGGCCTACGGTCAGCGCCAGTTTGATCGCTTGGCTGCCAAGCTTGGTTGGAGCACAGAAAGAATGCGGGAGGCCCGTTCCGAAATCCTGACCCTGAACCCCCGGCCCGGGGATTCCTTGGCTCATCCGGACGAAGCGCCCACCGCTATTCCGGACTTTTATGTCATGCTGAGGGAAGGCCGTTTGGAACTGCACCTCAACGATGGAAACGATACCAAGTCTCTCAAAATCAGCACTTATTACCGCGAAATGCTGGAGGAATACGATAGCCGAAAATCCGGTTCCGGCCTGCGCGAAGCCTCCCAATTTATTCGGACCAAAATCGATCAAGCGCGTTGGTTCATTGAGGCGCTGGAACAACGGGGTCAAACATTGCGCCTGACCATGCAGGCCATTCTGGATTTGCAGAAAGACTTTTTTTTGAGCGGGAACAAGGCCATGCTTCGGCCCATGATTCTCAAGGATGTTTCGGAACGTATCGGCATGGATATATCAACCGTATCGCGGGTGGTCAGTTCGAAATATGTTCAGACCTGGTTTGGGCATTTTCCGCTCAAAGCTTTTTTTAGCGAGGGCATTGCGACCCAAAGTGGCCCCGAGGCCTCGGCCATCCAGGTCCGCGAAGTGATGGCATCTTTGATTGAATCGGAAGACAAAAGCAACCCCTTGGACGACGATGACTTGATGCAGGCCTTGCAGGACAAGGGTTTTCGATTGGCCCGCCGCACGGTGGCCAAGTACCGGGAGCAATTGGGAATACCCGTGGCCCGTATTCGTCGGACCTATTAAGGGACCGGGTTTGTACGACCAAAGGCTCTTTTGAGCATCATGGGGGTCGTCAGGGTGGTGAGCACGCCCATCAGCACCAAAATCGAAAAGAGTTCGGTGCTGATCATGCCGTTTTTGTAGGCAATGTTGGCAATCACCAATTCCATGATACCGCGGGCGTTCAGGCCGATGCCCAGGGTGAGGGAGGCCCGGTGGCGCATGCCGGCAAAGCGACCACCCAGGTAGCCCCCAACGATTTTGGAGGCATACGATGCCAGCAGAATGGCTCCCATCAGGCCCAAGTTGTGAATGGAGCCGATGTTAAATTCCAGACCGATGCCTGCAAAAAAGATAGGCGCCAAAAAACCCATGGCCATGTTGCTGGTGGTTTTTTCGATAACGCGCAGGTTCTCCTTGCCGATCAGAGATTCGCTGATCAGAAGGGCCGCAAAAAAGGCGCCTACAATAAAATGCAGTCCAAGGATTTCGGTAAAGGTGGCAAAGAGGAGAACAAAGGCAAAAAACAAGGCGTGCAATGGTTCCTTGCCCCGCAGAAGCGCGACCAATTTGTCCAGGGATTCTTGGATATAATCCCCTTTGCGCAGAATACGACGAACAACAAAATACACCAAGGTTAGAATGCCTCCAAACAAAGCCAATTTGAAGACCGAGATGGCTCCGGCTGTGATAACCAGGTTCATAGACATGTCGGTGCCTTTGAGGCTGAGCAGAACCCCCAGGATGGAAAGGGCCAAGACATCGTCAAAAATGGCGACCGAGATAATTTGTTGCCCCACCATGGTTTTGATTTTGCGCAGGTCCATAAGGATGCGAATGCTTACGGGAAGGGCCGTGATCGCAACACAGAGTCCAATAAAAAGGGTGGAGGGGAGGTCTTGGCCAAAACCCAGCCCCACGGCAATCCCACTGAGGATGGGGACCGTAAAGGCCGTGATGGATATAATAATGTTACGGCCTCTGAGGGATCGAAGAATGTCTTCGATGTTGATTTCGAGACCGGCCCGAATCACCAGCAAGAAAATACCGAGTTCGGAAATGACTTTGATTTCTTCGGTCCGGTGAATCAGGTTCAGCAGGCTGGGCCCCAAAAGAATCCCTGCCAAGATTTCTCCAATCAAGGCGGGCTGCCGGAATCGTTCCAGGACTTCGCCCAGAATGCGGGCGGCGACCAACAGGATCAACAGGTTGGTAAAGAATGGCAATTCGTGGAAGGTCTCCATTTCTCCTCTAAATTAGCAAAATCGTATGAAATCTATGTTTAGGGCCGAGGTTTTGGATAGGGGAGTAAAGGGAATCGCTCTGGTAACGCATCCGGTTTGGATGCCTTTGTACATCAATGGCTTGGCCTGGTCAGCGGGCCTACCGGCTCTGGAAGCCTACCCTCCCACCGTGTCGTGGTGGTTTACGGCGGCTTTGGCTTTGATGGCAGTGGTACTGCCACTGCTGGCGTTGTTGTGGATGAAGAGAATGGGCATGATAAGCTCCTTGGAGGTGCCGGAGGCGGGGCAGCGCCGTTCCCCGTACACGGTTCAGGCCCTCTGCTTGGGGGCCCTATGGTGGATGTTGGCCGATTTGAACCTGAGCCCGTGGTTGACGCGTCCCATCCTCTGTTCCTTGATTCTGGTGTTATGGGCCCTGATCTTGTTGGAGCGCACCAAGGTATCCGCCCATGCCATGGGCATGGGGGCCCTGACGGCTGCCACGGCTTGCTTGTACAGGCAGGGTGCTGATTGGGGTTGGGGAGACGAGTCCACCGCAGGCTTGATGAACGGGGGCGTGGCGCTTGCCGCTGGGCTAGTACCAGGGGTGGTTCTGCTTTCGGGTTTGGTGGTCGCTGCTCGTCTGCATTCCGGGGCCCATACCCCCGCTGAATTGCTCCACGGATGGGGGGCAGGGCTTTTGGTGATGGGTCTGGGGCTGTTGGGTCTGGGGCCAACGGATTAACCCGTTTTTGGGCTTTATTTTGCCCTCCTGAATCCGAACCATGTCCAGTGTATTGTTCCAAATCGAAGAGGGAGTCGCCCGCATTACCCTCAACCGCCCCGATGTTTTCAACGCGTTTGACGACGAACAGAGCTATGCCCTGCAGTCTGCTCTCAAAGAGGCCAACCGCAGCGATGAGGTTCGGGTGGTGGTTTTAACCGGGGCCGGCAAGGCTTTTTGTTCCGGTCAGGACCTCAAATCCATCAAGGATTCCAAGGACCGAGACCTGAGCGAATCATTGCACAAGCGCTACAACCCCATCATCCGCGCCATGCGCGATATGCCCAAGCCCATCATTGGACGGATCAACGGGGTGGCAGCCGGAGCTGGCTGTTCCTTGGCTTTGGCCTGTGATTTGAGTGTGGCGGCCCATTCGGCCAAGTTCATCGAGGTTTTTGTGAATGTGGGTTTGGTTTTGGATTCGGGTTCTTCGTATTTCCTGCCTCGCTTGGTGGGTTCGGCCAGGGCCTTTGAAATGAGTACCCTTGCCAGCCGGATCGATGCCCAGACCGCCGCTCAGTGGGGCCTCATTAACAAGGCCGTCCCGGACGAAGAGCTGGACCAGGCCGTCAATCTCTGGGTAGACCATTACCGCCAGGCCCCTACCAAGGCCATCGGTCTCATGAAGAAGATGCTCAACCGCAGTTTTCACTCCGATTTGGACCAAATGCTGGACTACGAGGCCCTTTGCCAAGGCATCGCCGGCCGGAGCGAGGACCATAAGGAAGGAGTCGCCGCTTTCAACGAGAAGCGCACACCCCAATTCAAGGGGCGCTAGAAAAGGTTATTTTTGGCCTCTCCAACCTGTTCTGTTAATATTTCCTTAAAGTTGAGGGGTTAATCTTGAAGTACTTTTGATCAACACCGCTGCCCCAAGAAAGATCTAAAAAAAATGTTATGGGATTAAACAACCTCCTCGCTGTCTTTTTGCCCAAAGACAAAGTTTTTTATACCTTGTTTGAGAAGGTCGCTGTCACGGTGGTCGAAATGGGAGACTTGTTAAGCCAAGTGGTGAATGAACCTGATTACAACCAACGGGCTTCGTTGATAGCCAAGCTCGAACAATTGGAACACCGCAACGACGAGTACACCCATCAGATCTTTCAGGAACTGGGTAGAAATTTTATCACGCCTTTTGACCGGGAGGATATTCATTACCTGGCCATTGCTTTGGATGATATTTGCGATTATATTTTTGCATCGGGCAAAAAGATTAATTTTTACAAGGTGAATCCCGACGATAGTGGGATGCGCAAAATGGCCGAAATTATCCGACTCGGATGCGCCGAAGTCAAGACAGCCGTCTTTGAGCTTCGAAATATGAAGAATGTCAAAATCATGTCCGAAGCGATTATCAAAGTGAATTCTTTGGAGAACCAAGCGGACGATGTTTTTGATATGTGCATCGAGCGTTTGTTCGACATGGAGACGGATGTCAAAGAATTAATCAAGAAGCGGGAGATTTACCAGGTTTTGGAAATTGTTACGGACAAATTCGAAGACGCAACCAACGTGATAGACTCCATCGTTGTCAAATACGCCTAGTCCATCGGATATGACCCTTCTGATTGTCATTATTGTTCTGGCGCTCCTTTTTGATTACATCAATGGTTTTCACGACGCAGCGAATTCCATTGCGACGGTGGTGTCCACCAAGGTTTTAACGCCTTTGCAAGCCGTTGTATGGGCGGCCTTTTTCAACTTCGTTGCTTTTTTTATTTTCAAAGACCATGCGGTGGCCAATACCATCGGAAAAACCGTTCACGGCGAGTTCATTACGCTGCAGGTTATTTTTTCGGGCTTGATTGCCGCCATTGCGTGGAACCTTTTGACTTGGTGGTATGGAATTCCGTCTTCGTCTTCGCACACCCTCATTGGGGGCTTTGCAGGAGCGGCGGTGGTCAATGCGTTTTGGAATCAGCCCGATTTGGACTTTGAAGCCATTGTGGCGATGGACAAGATCTCCAAAACCCTCCTTTTTATTTTTCTGGCCCCGTTAATTGGGATGGCTATATCGGCTTTTATTACCCTCGTGACCATCCAGCAAAATCTCTTATTGCGTACGGGAATAATAGTTGCTTCGTGCATGTTGACCTGGTTTGCTTTTGATTATTTTGAGCAAATCAAAATGGTCGAGGTCGCTCACAAAGTTTACGGTGAATCGCCCGAATGGTCTTCCAAGGAAGGCGAGGTTCGATCCCTGATCCGTGGCTACGATGAGGTCGGGGCGGAGGGGTTGACTGCACAGGTGTCTCTGCTTTTTCCAAGCGCAGAGTCTTCCTTGACGTCTAAATTGTCCAAAGGCTTGAACGGGGCAGACAATTCGGTGATGGTCTGGGGTATTATGGCCGTGGCCTTTCTTTTTGTCTTGACTTTTTGGTATGTCGAGAAGTTCACGACACCCACCGCCTACCGGGTGGGGGATATGTTCAAAAAATTGCAGTTGCTTTCATCGGCGGCGTTCAGTGTGGGACACGGGGGTAACGATGCCCAAAAGGTGATGGGGATCATTGCGGCGGCCATGGTGGCCAACGGGGATATCGAGGACATCAAGAACATGCCGGACTGGGTTCCCTTGGCCTGTTATTCGGCGATTGGCTTGGGTACCCTCAGCGGGGGTTGGAAAATCATCAAAACCATGGGCACCAAGATCACCAAGGTCACCCCTCTGGAGGGTGTTTGTGCCGAAACTTCCGGGGCATTAACCCTTTTCATGACGGAGCAGATGGGCATCCCGGTGAGCACAACCCATACCATTACGGGTTCAATCATTGGGGTCGGTGCGACCAGGCGTTTGTCTGCCGTCCGCTGGGGCGTTACCATCCAATTGTTATGGGCCTGGGTTTTGACCATACCCATTTCGGCCCTTTTGGCCGGCCTCGTGCTGCTATTGGTTCGCGTCCTGGGTTAATTCCGGCTACCTTCGGTCCAGGCTCTGCGCTGATTTTCCTCCTAGCACCCGGAGGCGCCCAGCGTAGATGTTTCTTCGATCACCCGGCTGCTCTTTGCGCTGAGGGTGGCAAGCCCTTGCTATCTTGTTTCGTTCATTGTTCAATCAACTTATGTTAACAGACCAAGAAATTGCCCGACAGACGACCCTGCTTCATGTAGATCGGATCGCTGAACGTCTGGGGATTCCATCGGAGGCCCTGGAGCATTACGGAAAGTTCAAAGCCAAAATTCCCTTGGAATACGCCAAGGCGGAGAACCATGGCAAGCGCGGGCGTTTGGTCCTGGTTTCGGCCATCAGCCCAACTCCTGCAGGGGAAGGCAAAACCACTTGCACCTTGGGTTTACTGGATGGCTTGAATCGGATAGGTGTTCGGGCCGCGGCAGCCCTACGGGAACCCTCTTTTGGACC
>Ga0214923_10005200_pt1 | contig 15243 bp, 7 predicted proteins | sample LL1510_MetaG_FD_177993 | JGI IMG/M metagenome (GOLD analysis project Ga0214923, IMG submission 177993) | Freshwater microbial communities from Lake Lanier, Atlanta, Georgia, United States - LL-1510 | ecosystem: Environmental > Aquatic > Freshwater > Lake | place: USA: Georgia | collected 2015-10-15
TCTTTCAGTCGTCGCCCGACGAGCTGCCCGACATCGATATCCACAGCCTCTGACGGCATTCCATGCCACGGTGCGGACGGCCCGCAAGAAGAGCGGTTTCAAGACCGGTCTGCGCCGACGAGAAAAATCCGGCCTTGAGCGTGGTTGGAAGCTCTTCGGCACCTCCACGATCGGGTCGCATCCAGTCCGATCAGCTCCGGCGGTTGCTCCTCATGATCCTCCCCGCTCGGCCGACGCTTGCCGAAGTGCCATTGGCCGACCTATCCTTCCTCCAGAGTCTTCACAAGGACAAAATGACGACCGAGTGTGGATCCCTCCTTCGTCGTCACGGTGTAGGTGACAATTTTCAGTTGACCGTGGGCTGTTGACAGGTCTGGGCCGGTGTGGGCCGCCCACGGTTCACCCGATGTGGCAAGAGGCCCGTGCGGTGACGGCTGGACGTCCACGCGCACGCCCCACTCGGACAAGTGACGTGAGGAGGCCTTCTCAATTGCATCCCGGAATTGACTATCGGTGACCCTCCCGTTGAGCAGGTGATCCTGCCCGCTGATAAGCTCAAGGGTCGCTCGATCGGGATTTGAGATGGGCTCCTGCCCCGCCATGACGCGAAGCACCTGAATGGCGTCGATCACCGCGGCAGTCGCGCACGCTCCGCCGCCACCTGGCCGAATGATCGGGTCCAGATCCCCCTGTAGAACAAATGAATCGTGATCGGCTGCCTGCCTTGCCTGGAGATCAACGAGGCAGCGTTCCGGTGACTTGAGTCCTGGGGCTTCTGCCCTCGACCATTCGCAAGCGACGAAGATGACCAGTACGGTCGTGACACACATCCGCATCGTTCTGCTCTCCATGGCCCACTTGAAGGTCCGCAGGAAAAGCATTCTACCGAGTACCGCATGACGGCCTCACGGTGCGAATGAAAGTCAATCCGAGGGCGGATTGGCTGTAACCAGCGCCCATGGATAGAACCAGGTTTTGCCGGAGCCGGTCGCAGCGCGTCTGGTGCGAGTCGCCCAAGCCGGAAGTGGGTCAGAAGGGCAACAGAAACAAGCCTGGGAACTGCTGCTCCGCTGCGATGATTGCCGCAGCCGCGGATGTCATGGTGTTCACATCGTGCGAAACAACGGAGAGCAACTCGCGGGAAGCATAGGCCAGAACCTCGTGGTCGGATGCTCCATCGAGCCCGGCATCATGGACACGAACGAACACATTGCCACCGGGCCGCTCAGAGGGTCTGCGCCATCGGGCTCGGGTTCCGTCACGTTTATGAGCCGATGGAGGTTGTCGTAGCCGTACAGGTGACATGCCCGAGGGGATCGGTCACGCTCGTACGGTTGCCCATCTTGTCGTAGCCATAGCTCGTCACCGGTGCCGTGAGCGGGCCGGCGCCGTCCGGATCGGGCCGGGTAGTCGATGTGACGCGGCCGAGATCGTCGTACGTGTAGCTCGTCACGCGTCCGAGCGGATCGGTCGTCGAGACAAGCTGGCCCGCGGCGTCGTAGGCATACGTCGTCACGGAAGACGCAAGCGGCGCGGCGCCGTGGGGATCGACCGAGATCGCGTGCACCATCTGCTTGAGGGTGTCGTTCTGGAACGTGGTCGCACGGCCGAGCGCGTTGGACTTGCTCACGCGCGTCTTGACGCAGTTGAAGGTGTACCTGGAGGTGGGTGGGTCTCCTCCATTCGTTTCGCCGCTCATTCCTTTCAACGATCGCCATAGACCCCGCTCGCCGCCGTTCAGTGTGCGAACAGACGCCGCCTATCATCCAGAACGCGCGGGGGCTGATGAGTTTGATTGAACTCTCGGAACGAGTCTGGAACCACATCTTCGGCCGGCACGATGCATGCGTCTTTGTCAAAGACGAACACTTCGTCGAGGGGCATGAGCTCGATATCGGGCTTCTGAACCAAAGCCCGCAGAGCGTCGACGGTGATGTATCGAAGGTGGGGAAGTGACAACGGGCCGTGTTTGCGCGCGAGCTCTGTCGCGATGTCCACGGCATCCGGCCCCAAAAGGGTTGATGTTTCGCTAATGTCGCTGACGACGGCGTCCGATGCCATAAGCCTGGCCGCCGCAATCGACTTCACACAGTTGTCGTGGCATGGAAAATACAAATTGCCGTCGCGGCCGGCGAGCGCCCCAACCTCGTCCTCTCGCTGAGGCAAGTGGCGCAGAACGAGGTCGCCTTTATGCTGTGCAAGAGCATGAAGGCAATCTGCGGACAGGAGCGCATCAATTCGAAGCCAACCGTTCATGGCTCCCAGCTTGCGAGCGATTTCAACGTCCAGCGCGGGGTCCAGGCCGTGCCGTTCGTGCAATCCCGCAATCGGTCGATAGGTAGAAACAGGAAATAACACGTGCAATCCACCAACATGGGCGGTGATCGCTTCGATCGTGTCCTCGCGAACAAACGATGGCGGAATAGCGAGACGCCCCTCATGTCGCGCTAGAGCGGATACCGCCTGAGCCGTGGGTCTGGCATGAGGCGGATGTGCCTCGTGAATGATCAGGTTCCCTCGATACCTCGCCAATGCGTGAGCCGATTGCTCATCAATCGCGAACTGAAGCCGTAACTCCAACTCCGATCCCTGGTGCTCAGACAGAGCCTTCACGGCGTCTGGCGAGTCTGTGTGCAAGCTGAGGGCCGACCTGTGCCGTGCAAGGAATACGGCGGCATCGGCCCCCACTGTCATCGTCCAGGGAATCGTCAATGGGCCTGCGTGTTTACTGAGCTCCTTCGCCATGGACGGCGATAGTGGTTCCTCCAGAAACAATCGCAGTTCACCACGGTGAGGCGACAGAGCGGCGAGAACATCCTCGGCGCGTCCGTCGAACTCCGCTCCAAAACCCATTTCGCCGCCATTCTTCGCGAGTTCGCGCGCGGCGGTAGCGCTCAAACGAAGACGGTCGATCAATGGGCCGACGCAGAATCTCTGATCAGCCGTGCGCTTCGCGAGATGCCTGGCCACCTCAGGAGTCATCTCGGCAAGCCCGATATCGAGCGTATGCGGATATCGTGACAACACCTCAGCTACGGGTTCATCGATGACGCGTAGTTCCGGCAACTCTAGCCCACCGCGGGCCAAGCACAGAATCTCTGCTTGATGGGCCGACAGATGTGTTAGCCCAAGCGTCAGCCTGCCAGCGTTGCGAACGATTGCCCGCAGCGCCTCGTCGCTCAACTGGGTGACACCGTTTAGATCCAAGAACCCATGATGACGACCAAGGGCACGGGCGGAATCGTCGGAAAGCTCGCGCACGTGGGACAGTGAGAGGCCACCTCGATGGCGCCCGAAGTGTTCCGCAGACCGCAGGCTCAGTGTGTCGAGTGGTCTGACAACAACGTGGCCGGGGACGCGCGACAGCAGCAGAGCATCTTCATCGGAGAGTGTCGTAAGTCCGGTCAGGAATGCCGACTTGACCGGCTGGGCAAGCTGTGCGCGATGGTCCTGCGTAAGGGTCGGCCACGAGCTTGACCAGCGAGGGAGCTCCCCCTCACACAGAGCGATCTCCGAGAAACATGTTCTGTCATCGGCACGGCAGACTAAATGGTTCGCTGCGTGCCTGCCCCATAGCGCTATCAGGATGACAAGATACACGGATCGCCACATTAGTTCTCGCCGTGCATTGATATCTGCCCTGCGGAGCGTTACTCGTTCGTAGGCGCTCGGCGACAAAGATCCTTGGTGGCGTCTATCCAAGTTGCTCATTGGTGGACCAGCCGCGGGTTCCGATCCGCTGAATAGGCCACCTCGCACTTCAGAAGAGAACCTCGACGAACTGCTCGCGCGAGTGTTCCTCATCGGGCAGAAGACAGCAACTGCAATCACCATCATGCACCTCCGTCCTTGGTACGACCGCCGTGCGCGCCACTCCTCGCGAGCACAACTGGCCGCGGTTGCGCTCCGGTAAGTATGACCTGCCCCCCGGTGCGATACCAGTTTTTAAGTTAGGGATTCCGCCTCGGATAGACCAGCCCTGTGCGGCCGCTGAGGCGTAGCCGAAGCGGCCGCACAGGGCTGCCGCGCCTCCGGGGCCGGGGGGCGGTACCCGAGGGCACTGTGCGGCCGGACCGTGTTGTAGGCCTGCCTCCAACGCTCGATGAGCACCTTGGCCTCGAGCAGGGTGTCGAACGACTCCCGCTTCAAGAGCTCGTCCCGAAGCTTGCCGTTGAAGCTCTCCACGTAGCCGTTCTCCCAGGGCGAGCCCGGCTCGATGTACAGCGTATTCACGCCCACCCGTCCCAGCCACTCCCGGACGCATCTGGCGGTGAACTCGCTGCCGTTGTCGCTCCGGATGTGCTCGGGCACGCCCCGACGCACGAACAGGTCGCTGAGCCGCTCCAGCACGTCCTCGCTCGTGAGCTTCTTGGCCACGTCGATCGCCAGGCACTCCCTCGTGTACTCGTCCACGATCGTCAGCATCCGGATCGGACGGCCATCGGACGTTCGGTCCATCACGAAGTCATAGCTCCAGACGTGGTTCCGATGGGTCGGCCGCAGCCGGATGCACGACCCGTCATTCAGCCAGAGCCGCCTTCGCTTGGGCTGCTTTTGAGGCACTTTCAGGCCCTCCTCACGCCAGATCCGCTCCACACGCTTGTGGTTCACCCGCCATCCCTCCCAGTGCAAAAGAACCGTAATTCTGCGGTATCCATAGCGGCCGTACTCGCAGGCCAACCACTCGATCCGCTTCACGAGACGAGGCTCGTCATCCGGGACACGACGCACCCGACGCTGCGTGCTCCGCGACTGACCGATCACCCGGCATGCCCGGCGTTCGCTGACGCGATCACGGCCGAACACGTTACGCACGCGATCGACCGCCTCCCGCCGCTTCGCCGGGCTCAGAATTTTCCCTCAGCGACTTCCCGAAGGATTGCCTTATCCAACTCCGCGTCCGCCAGCAGACGCTTCAACCGAGAGTTCTCCTTCTCCAGTTCCTTCAACCGCTTCGCCTGCTCCATCCGAAGACCACCAAATCGCTTCTTCCAGCGGTAGTAGGTCTGCTCCGTCACGCCGATCTTCTTCACCGCCTCCGCGACGGTCTTCCCCCGACCAACCTCGACTTCAACCTCTCGGAGCTTGGGGATGATGACCTCCGCCTGCTCCGCCTTTCCTCGTGGCATTTCGTGCCCTCCCTTGGTTGCGGCCACCCAGGATTCTCGCTCCCGGAGTGGCCTCGTTTAAGGGGGGCAGGTCACAAGCGATCGTCGGCGATGAGCCGGTGGGGTCCGTGGTCCAGTTGGCACTCAAGAGATCCCACGTGCCAGAGCCGCCGAGACCTGGCGTGGCGCCGTTGGGGTCCCAGTAGAGCGTGGTGAGCATCGCCCGAGGCTCAAGCGACTCCATGCCTATGGCCGCCCGCGCAGCCTGCCGGCGGCGGAGTTGCCTGAGCAGGCTAAAACGCCGCCGCTTCGTGCACTTGGCCATGATTGCCCCCTGTCCCCTGGATCGCCCGCGGTCATGCGGCCCGCAACAACCGTGCAGGCTCTGCCGCTCGCGTGAGGGGGGAGCGTATCCGCGAGAGGCGGTAGCGCCTAGGGGGTGCCTACGTCGGGCAAAAGTGCCACTCATGAGCGGCTAGCCCGACCCGGATGCTTGGCTCCAGAAGCCTCGAGGCGTAGCCTGCCTCGCTGGGACAGGGCGGAAGTCCACGCGGCCGGGCGCCAACGGCGTCGTCGAACTCTCACCGTTTGAGTTCCTCGACCGGCTCGCGGATCTGGTCCCGCCGCCGCGGAAGCACCGGCACCGGTATCACGGGGTGTTCGCCCCGAATCACAAGCTCAGGCCCGCCGTCACGGCGCTCGCTATCGGGAACAGTGGAAAGTTGCGCGATGCCGCGACCGGTGGGCATGCGGTCGGCGGACATGCGGCACGCCGAGATGCCACCGCCGACTGTTGCGACTCATGCGACAAACCGCGATCTCACGACACCTCCCGGATCGCGTGGGCCAAACTCATAGCGCGGGTGGGCGAGGAGTTTCCGCTGGAGTGCCCTTGGGTGCGGCGGCGACATCCGGCTCATCGCGTTCATCACCGAGCCGGGGCCGATCCGGAAGGTCCTCACGCATCTGGGCGAACCGCTCGAGCCACCGCCCGTCTCGCCGGCCCGTGGCCCGCCGACCGACTTGGGAGAGCTCGTGCAGGTCCACGACGACCGGGCAATCTTTCAGTCGTCGCCCGACGAGCTGCCCGACATCGATATCCACAGCCTCTGACGGCATTCCATGCCACGGTGCGGACGGCCCGCAAGAAGAGCGGTTTCAAGGCCGGTCTGCGCCGACGAGACTAATCCGGCCTTGAGCGTGGATAGGAAGCTCCGCGGCGCCTCCACGGTCGGGCCGCATACGGCCCAGCCAGCTCCGGCGGTTGCTCCTCATGATCCGCCCCGCTCCGCCGTCGCTTGCCGAAGTGCCATTGGCCGATCTGTCCTTCGGGACTTTATCGTGATTCTGCTTCATCGCCTGGTTCGATCTACCGGCTTCGTAAGGGGCTCGGTAGCGAGTCCCAACTATGCCAGAACGGAACATCCGGCGGCGGCTGGTGCGATTCATTTGCGCGGAGGAACTCCTGGTCCGCCACGCAATCCCCGAAACAGGAACTCCCGTCCGCTTCGATCACGTGAATACGTCCTAACGGCGGCAGCCTAACATCCCGTTTTGACTGGATGATCGTGAATGCCTCCTTTGATACACACCGCAGTAACGGCATGGACAAGTTGCCTTTTCGCTCGACGAGGGCTGCTGCGATTTCAACGGCGCGGGGCCCAATCAGCCTGCTCTCGGTACATACCCCCAGCGGCATTTTCTCCGAGGCGATAAGTTTCGCGGCTGAAACGGTCTGCGGGCTGAGTCCCGTAGTCACGAAAAGACGGCCTTGTCGTCTTAGGAGACTTTCAGCAACCAGCTCAGATTTAGGGAGGTCGTCCACAACTAGATCCCCCAAGTGGGCCTCAAGAGCCATCAATTGTGAATCGGTTAAGTCGCCGGCTAATCGGAGGGGCCCGTCGTAACGTGCAAGCCGCGAAAATAGCTCCCGAGAGATCGGCGGGGCCTTCTGTAGTGTTGAGCGGCCGTCATTGTCCGACACCGTCCACCCAACCAACTCCAATCCTCCGACATGTGCCAACAACGCCTCAATCGTATCTTCCCGAACAACGTGCATGGGTAGGCAAAGCGAACCACGATGGCAAGCTAATGCGGCGATCACCTCGCCATCAAGTTGAGGAATAGGCTGCTTGAAGCTGATCTCAAGAGGCCCGGCGTGCCTGGCAAATATCGAAGCGACTCTAACACCAAGCCGCTGTATGCCAGCGATGGTGAGCTTTCCACGGGTTTGGCTCAGGGATGCCGCTGCGGCTTCGGAATACTCCGCGGGGCCGTATATCTCGACATCGCTCTCGCTGCTCGGGAAAATTTCAATGACGTCAAGTCGCTCTTGTTCCGGAAGGCCGAGCGTAAGCGATCTTGTTTGCCGCCCAAGATGTCTCGCAACGCCAGGCGACGTAGAGGGGAAATCTTCATAGAGACACAGATCGCCCGAGAATGCTGCTAGGGCCTCGGCTATGGCTTCCGCATTCGGTTGGCATATGACGTGTGACAATCCAATCGTTCCATTGAGATGTGCCAGGGCGGCAGCTGTTTCCCTCGTGAGCACACAGGGAGAGCCGTCGCGCCCCAACCCGAGCCCCACTGACCCGCGGCACTTGGCCAATGAAGTCGCGGCTCTCGTGCTGAGTTCAGACACTGTTATCTGTAGGGGGGCGGTTCGCTGCGCTAGCGCCGTGGCCGACCGGTCCTCAAGTCGTTCCATGTTCCACAGCCTCAACAAGCCGGTAAAGTTCGCGAGCGCTTCGTCAGCGCCACTTGGAATAGACGATATCTGAAGCATTAGGTACCCCTCGGAAGAGCGTGTGATGCTTTGCAGGCTTGCTGCCGAAAGCGACTCGCAGTCCGGTAGACACAGTCCACCTCGATGCCCCTCTAATGACTTTGCGACGTCGTCGGGTACGTTCCGAAGGCCACCGATGCAGAGATAGCCGCAATGTGCCGCGAGCTCGCGAGCGGCCTCCGGTGAGAGGGCAGGCACGCTAATCTGGACATCGCCCCTTACGGTCGCGAGCGTTCTTGCGTCAAGTGAGGTCAGTTCGCCTAATGCCGGAAGCCACACTCTCCCAACAAATCCATGAATCGCAGATCGTTCCTCTTCCCCCAAGGCTGCTGCGTGCGAGGCGTAACGCGCCGCGGGCGCTGGGGAATGCGCTACTGGCTGCGGCGCTGCTTTCAGTGGGCTAGTCGCACATTGGTCCGCGACGAGAGCCAAGAGGCCAAATAGCGTGCCACGTACTGCCAGGGCCGAATACGGAGTCCACTTGATCGCAGTTCGGCTACGAGACGCGACAATGTGTCGCCGCACAGTAGGCATTACCAACACCTCCTTGGGATTGCATGCACCACTTATATGGCACGTACCCATGATGAGTATTTCGCTCTCCGGTAGAACATCGAGACACACTTATGCTCCAGCGGTGTGTGGTGGTCCACCTCAGCTAATGTGTGCCTTCGGCGTCGATCGTGACCGTCACGCCGTTTCGAATAGCACGCTCGATCGCCTCGCGATCTGGATTTGCTGGGTCTACTCTCTTCAGTTGTTCCCACAGCGTTTTATTGACGACTACTTTTACGCGAGAGTCGATCTCGACTGGTGGCGGGGGCATAAGTGGAAACGCCGGCTCCGGAAAGTCGAGGCAGACGACGGCCGTTGGGTCGGCGACGGACTTCCGTAAGGCCCTTTCTGAAGCGCGCGTAAGCATATTGGTAGCTACTATGCCGACCTGCTGCGTAATTTCCTGCTGGTAGTCCTCCCATTTAATATTCTTGGGGTCGCCAATGGCAATCACGGCATCGGCAATGGACTTCTGAAACTCCGGACTCTTGAGTTCCTTGTCTAGTTCCTCCTTCAGTACATCCAAGTAATCGAGAAACCAGTCTTTCATTTTCTCGATAAATTTCATGCAGTCGATTAATATGCCTTCGCCAGGCTCGCTGTGCAGTCCTGTCGGATCTGCGGATGTCAACGGCCCATTCGTCACATACCGCCCGAGATTTGGATCGCCAGCCGCGAACCCAATCGGGTCCTCAGTCGCCCATCGTCCGATCGTCGGCAGGTACCAGCGGTTGAGATTCCACTGCAGCCCCGTGCGGGCATCCGTGTACCGCGCAGTGAACTTGAAGTCACTCGTCACACTAGGCTGCGTCTCGGAGACGATTTTTCCGAAGCTGTCGTAGACGATGTGGTTCTCGAGCGTGGTGGTGTCCGTAGTCGATTGGTACGACACGAGATCCCGAACCGTGTTCAGGTGATCCGCGAGCGGCCAGACGATGTTGCCGCTGCCGTCCTCAGTGGCCAGTATCTGATCCGTGGTGTTGCCCCAGAGAGTCCGACTCTCGACGTTCCCAGACGCACTGAGCTTCAGCACCATCTGGTAGCCGTCATAGGCGAAGAAGTAATTGGACGCCGGTGTGGTCGCGCCCCCGCCATACTCGGTCCGCTCGACAAGCCTGTTGAACGCGTCGTAGACATACGTCACGCTCCACTGCTGCGTGGCTGACGCATCGTATCCCGCCACCTGCGTGAGCCGATTCCGATAATCCCAGGTGAGATCCTGATACGCCCCCGTGGCCGTGTTCGTGATCCGGGTGATGTTGCCTTCGGCGTCGTAGGTATATGAGTTCGTGCCATCGTTCAGGAGCCGGTTGTTGGCTCCCGTCGCGTACGTGGACCCGTTGGCCGTGACACGGTTACCGGTTGCGTCGTAGACGTAAACCTCATCGCTCGACGACCCCGTGCGGTCGGCACCGGTGAGCTGCCCCGTGGCGTCGTTCGCGAAGGTGGCATCTTCCGCCGGATATGCGGAGTTCGTGAACGCCGTCATCCGGTTGCCGGCGTCATACCCGTAGCCATAGCCGGCGAAGACGGTGGCGCTCTTCGAGTGCACAAGCGACGAGAGCCGCCCGGCGGCGTCATAGCCGAACGCCGTGCTGGCCACGGCCTGCGTGCCAGCAAGATTCGCAAATCGCGTCATCTGGGTGAGTTGGCCGTCCGCCAGATATCCAAAATCCACCCGCTTCGGGGCGACCGAGTTACCGCCGGTCTGCCCTTGCTGCGTGACGCTGGTGAGGCGATCGAGGTTGTCGTACGCAAAGAGGTTCTTGAAGTCGGCTGTCGAGCCAATCGCCGCGAACAGGCTCGTTGGGCGACTGGCCGCATCGTAGCCCTGCGTCATCGTCACCGGCTGGGCGAGTCCCGAGATGGTGGCGGCGGACTGTGTCACCCGGCCCAGACTGTCGTACTGGTAGGTGTTGTTGGCCGTTCCGTCACCGGCACTAAGCAACTGGCTGGCTGCATCGTACGAAAACGCAAATTGCTTGATGACCGACGATCCTACAAGCCACGTTTCAGACGTCTGACGCTGGAGGTTGTCGTAGGCATACTGCGTCACACGTCCGTCGCGGTCCGTCTTCTGGACGAGATTGCTGGCGGCGTTGTACGCAAAGTACCGCGAGGCCCCAAGCGCGTTCTGGTCCTGAATGACCCGATCGAGGTTGTCATACGTCCAACTCGTCGTGTTCCCCGAGGGATCGGTGAGCGAGAGCCGGTTGCCGACGGCGTCGTACGTGAACGCCGTGACGCCGCCATTCGCATCGGTCGAAGCGATGACACGATACAGGCTGTCGTAGGCGGTGGACGTCGTGTTGCCGAGGCGATCTGATTCAGAGAGCACATTGCCTACCGCGTCGTACGTGAACACCGTCCAGGCGGCGAGAGCCGGACCCGAGCCGTCGGGATCGGGCTGGGCGGTCGTAGTGAGCCGACCGAGGTTGTCGTATTCGTTGGTCGTGAAGCGACCAAGCGGATCGGTCGTGGAGACGAGCTGACTTGCCGCGTCATAGACGTAGGTCGTCACCGGGGATGGCAGCGGGCCTGATCCATCGGGATCGGCCTCGGTCACGCTTACGAGCCGATCGAGGTTGTCATAGCCGTAGAGCGTGACGTGGCCGAGGGGATCGATCACGCTCGTGCGGTTGCCCATCTTGTCGTAGCCGTACGTCGTGACCGGCGCAGTGAGCGGGCCCGCACCGTCGGGATCGGGCTTGGTGATCGACACGACACGACCGAGGTCGTCGTACGAATAACTTGTGATGCGACCGAGCGGGTCGGTGGTCGTGAGCATCTGGCCGGCGGCGTCGTAGGTGTAGCTCGTGACGGGAGCCGTCAACGGCCCTGCTCCATCCGGATCGGCCTGCGTCACGGAGAGTACCCGCCCCATGGCGTCGTAGACGTAGTTTGTGGTGTTGCCCAGCGGATCGGTGGTACTGGTGACCCAGTTCACCGCATTGTAGGTCGTGTGTGTCGTGGGCGCCGTCAGCGCACCGGCGCCATCGGGGTCGGGCTGGATGGCTTGGACCATCCGGTTGAGCGCGTCGTAGCTGTAGGTCGTCGTCCGGCCGAGGGCATCAGCGATGCTCACCAGGTTGCCCACGCAGTCGTACGTCGAACTCGTCGTGGGCGCAACCTGAGGCCCTGCACCGTCCGGATCGGGCTGGATCGTCCCCGAAAGCCGACCACGCACGTCGTAGAGATACTGGGTGACGTTGCCAAGCGGGTCGGTCATGCTCGTGCGGTTGCCGTTGGCGTCATATGCGAAGTGCCACACCGGCGATGTCTTTGGGCCGGTACCATCGGGATCCGCCTGGGTGAGCGATGTGAGCCTGTGCAGGTTGTCGTAGGCGTATTGCGTGCGGCGGCCGAGGCCGTCGATGACCGCCGTGAGGTTGTCGCTCGCGTCGTACTCGAAACTCATCGTCGTCTGATCAGACGTGCCCACAGCCCGGGTCATCGTCTGCAGGAGCCCATGGGTGGTGTAGGCATAACTCGTGATCCGGCCAAGGGCGTCGGTCATCGTCTGCACGAGGCCTGCTGGCACGCCGCCGGTGCCTGCGGTGTAGGTGTACGTCGTGGTGACGTCGTTGGTCTCATGATTGATCGCTGAGTCCACCGCACCCACGACGCGCGTCATGGAGAGCACGAGGCCGTTCGTCGGCGAGATGCTCCAGAGCGTCTTGTGGCCGAGCGGGTCGGTGTAGCTCGTCGGCTGGCTGAACAACGGATCGTACGTCCAGAGTTCCTGCGTCGCATCCGGATTGATGCGCTTCGTCAGGTTCCCGCGGCTGTCATACGAGTACTGCGTCACGAGCGCGCTAAGCGGGCCGGCACCGTCGGGATCGGGCTGAACCACTCGGGTCACCAGCCCGTTCGAATCGCGGCTGAATGTGGTGCTGTTGCCCAGAGCATCGACTGTTTGGAGGACGTTCCCAAAACGGTCCCGGACGATTCGGGTCAGGTTGCCATGCTCGTCCGTGCGCTGCTCAACCGTGTCCGACTGCCGAACAATCGCCGCGAGATGGGCGGCGTCATAGCCGGCGACCGCAATATTCGGTAGCCCGATCGTGGCATATGCCTGCAGCGTCGTAGTTCCACCGCAGGCCTGCTGAATTGAGTTCACCCGCCCCGTGAAGTCATATGTCACCTGCGACTGGCCTCCCAGCGGGTCAGTGACCTTCGTGAGGAGTCCGCTGCCGTTGTAGGAGTAGCTTGTCACGGGGCTGACCAGGGGGCCGGAGCCGTCAGGGTCGGCTTCGGTGACCGCAGACAGCAGGGCACCTGCAAAGGTGTAGCTGGTGGTCCGACCGTCAAAATCCTCGATCTGCGTGACCTTGCCACCGGTGTACGTAAAATTTGCCGTGCGGCCTGTTTCATCGGTGATGGACACCAGCTCGTCGGCGACGCCGTCGCCATCTTGGTCGGCGTACGAATAGTTGCGGGTGTTGCCAGTCGAGTCGACACGGCTGCTCAGCACCCCTGCCGGGCTGAACGCACTTCGCGATCCGTCAGTGTAGGTCAGCGTGAATGAGTTGTCGCTGTTCTTCGCGAGTGATGCGATCGATGGGTTACCAGCCTCGACGGCGTACGTTCCGCCGCTTTTTGAGAACCACACGGCCTGATTAAGTCCCGTGATCAGGTTGACGCCTGCCGTCGTGACGTCGAGCCGGTCAAGTTCGGGGAGCCACCACCCGCTTCCGAACTCACTCGCGGCGCGGCTGACAACGTCTTGTTGCCCCGCGACCGTCTCTTCCAACTGCGTGGCGCCGTACCGAGAGACCAGTGCCATGCTCCAGGGATACCGGCCGGTCGGAAGCGATGTCGTGTCGGCCCTCGCCGCCGCCGTGAACGAGTCCCCTGCTACGAGGCCGGCAGGATCCAAAAACACGCTTGGCTGTGGAACGCCGTTGAACACCAACCGGACCTCCACCGAGTCCGGGACACCCTGTACCGGATTGATGCGTCCGGTGGTCTTTACGACGACGTTGCCGTTCGCGGTGCCACTGGCGTATTGGATGCCGAGGCCGCTGGGAGCCGTGACCTTCGATTCACCTCCCGATCCGGGTTGGATCGGGCTGCACGTGCATGAACACGTGCACTCAGGCTGGGGATCCTCGGAAGGAGTTGCACGCACCTCGACCGTGTAGGAGAGGTAGGCGTCGTTGAAGTCGTTGTCGGTCCAATCCTCGAAGCCGAGCGACCCGCTGAAGGTTCCAGTGCCGGAAGGTTCTATGACCGCATTGAACCCTCGACTGTCACCGCTGCCTCCGAAGGACGCAGGCTGCCCGTTTGCCGTGAAACTGAACGAAAGCACCTGCTGCAAGGCGGCGGACAGCGATGCGGCAGAGACCCACCCATCCGCCCCGGCAGATACCTGCGGGGTCAGGTCTGCACTCGAAGGGACGTATGGCGCCGCCGTCTCGCCCTTCTGGAAGCGGGCGCTCACGATGCGATACTGCTTCTGAGGCGTCGTGACGGCACGAACACCAATGCCGTGCGTCACGACAGTCGATGCCCCCAGCCCGGGCACCGGGTCGAAGTTGCCGGATTGCTCGAGTCGCGCACCGCCTTCGAGCAGAATGCCGGGTGACGATGCCGGCAGATGCATGTTGCGGGCTTTGAGGTACGACGTCTCTGTACCTGAAGCAGTCAGGCCCGACTGGAGCTGAAAACTGCCGTACACCGGGTCTGGGGTTCCGCTATTGATGGTGCCGCCATTGAGCGAGACAGGGCCGAGGGTCGTGAAGACACCGTCAGCGCTTGTGATCGTGCCCCCTTGCGCGACCACTGTCACGTTCGGTGTTGAAGCTGGTCCGCCAAAGCCGTGGTCAGTGGCAAACCGCAGCGTCGAGCCCGTGCTCACCGTGACGCTGTGGGCCATCTGTGGATTGCCAAGCGGACTCTGCACGGGTTTCACGGCCGTGGAGCCCGCCGCCACGTCGATCTGGCCGCCATTGATCGCGACGTTCCCCGTGAAGGTGCTCTTCGCGTTCGAGAGGGTCCATGTGCCGGCCCCGATCTTCCGCAGCGCGATCTGCGATCCACCATTGGTAGTATCGTAATCGGTGAACCGACCGGAGTAGGTGGTGCTTGTGCCCAAGGCACCGACCTCAAAGGTCTTGGTGCCGGTCTTGCCGTAGCCACCGTGGATGACGCCCGATGTCCCCGCCAGTGATCCAAACTGCACGACCGCGTTGCCGCTGAAGTTCATGCCCAACTGGCCGCCGCCGTTGATCGCCCAGGCCGCTAGAGCGCTGCCGGCAGAGGGCGTGTTGAAGTACAGGTTGCTGGCTTGGTGGATGAACGTGCCTGTGAAGGCACTGTTGTCGCCGCCGAGATACACCGAATAGGCACCTGTCTTCTGGATCGTGCCAGAGCCCGTGATGGATCCGTTGAGCGTCAGGTTCGAACCGGAAGGCGAGACGATCGTACTTGTCGTTCCCGCCGCGGCTTGGATGGAGTTGGTAAGCGTTCGGGTGCCGGAGGCCTGGAGGGCTCCGGCCGCCAACTGAATCGTCCCGCTGCCAAGGGCCGTATCACTGCCGACAATGATGGTGCCAGCCTCGATTCGGGAGCCACCCAGATACGGGCTGCTTCCCGCGGTGAGCGTCAGCGAGCCCAATCCGACCTTCCGCAGAGCGATCTGCGAACCGCCGTTCACGGCGTCATAGTCGATGAAGCGGCCTGCGTACGTGGTGCTCGTGCCCAAGGCACCGACTTCGATGGTCTTGGTACCGATCTTGCCGTAGCCGCCGTGGATCCAGCCTGAGGTCCCGGAGAGTGACCCCAACTGGACGA
>Ga0214923_10005201_pt1 | contig 15239 bp, 10 predicted proteins | sample LL1510_MetaG_FD_177993 | JGI IMG/M metagenome (GOLD analysis project Ga0214923, IMG submission 177993) | Freshwater microbial communities from Lake Lanier, Atlanta, Georgia, United States - LL-1510 | ecosystem: Environmental > Aquatic > Freshwater > Lake | place: USA: Georgia | collected...
ACAGGCCTGCGATCAAGCCCTTGAAAGCGCAAAGCTTGCCGCTCAAGAGATCCGAAACACGAAAATAAAAAATGACTTGGTAGCGACCTTACTGGCCTTCGATCAACTGGGCGCGGTTGCCCAGGACGCCGCCTCTGTGGCCAGTCTGATGATGAGTACCTCGCCTGATGCATCCCTGAGGTCGCAAGCAAGTGACTGCACGAAGCGCTGGAATGCTTACGCGACGGAGCTCTATCAGGACCGAAGCCTTTTTGACACCTTGAACCTGCAAGGGGGCGACTCGATTGATCGGAAACTCCAGGCCGATCTGAAGCGACGCTTTGAGTCATCGGGGGTACAGCTTGATCAGGAAGCTCAGATGCGCTTGCGCGCGATCCGCAAGGAAATGACCGAACTCAGTCTGGAGTTCGAGAAAGTCTTGCGCGATAACACAACAACACTTGCCTTTACGGCCGAAGAAGCCAGAGGTGTTCCGCTTCAAGTCCTAGAAAAGGCCAAGAAAGACGCACAGGGGCGCTATCTGCTTGGATTCAGTTATCCGGAATATCAGCCGTTCATGGATAACGCACATGATGACGCTGCGAAAAAGCGCTATTACATCGCCTTTACCAATCGTGGGGGTGACCGAAACATCGAGATTCTTGCAAGGCTCGTTGAGTTAAGGGAGTCCTTGGCGCAACTGCTGGGCCACCGGTCTTATCCTGCAATGATTACAAGCGAACGGATGGTTGAAAAGCCTGAACGCGTCCTATCGTTTTTGAAGGAGGTACAACAGGCAGCCGAACCTCGGGAAGCGCAAGAACTTGAAGAAATCCGCTTGTACATGAGGGCTAAGGGTGCTCAAGAAAATCTCAGCCGATGGAATGTTTCCTACTGGCAGGAGCAACTAAGAAAAGAACGTTATCAAATCGATCAGGAACAGATCCGTGCCTACTTCCCAACGCAAACGTCAATTGCGTTTTCCTTGGACGTTGCATCACGGCTTTACGATGTTGACTTTCGACCGGTCAAACTCCCGACCTGGCACAAGTCAGTCAGCGTTTGGGAGGTACGAAGCAAGGCGCCGGCAGAAACTGACGAGCCACTCGGACTTATTTACCTCGATTTGTTTCCGCGACCGGGCAAGTTTACGCACGCTGCGGCGTTTCCCACCCGCGGGGTAAGCCGCGCGCTGCAGCGAAAACCGATCTCGGTCATGGTCGCAAACTTCAACGAGAGCGGTCTCACTTACGGCGAACTGCGAACCTTGCTTCATGAGTTTGGCCATGTCTTGCATGGCGTACTTTCAGACACGCGGTATTTGTCGCATGCAGGCACGAGCGTTGAACGCGACTTCGTCGAAGCGCCTTCACAGATGTTTGAAGCCTGGGCCCAAAGCTATGAAAGCTTGAAACTCTTGAGTGATCGTTGCAGTCCCAGCTGCAAGCCAATTACGCAGGAGCTTGTCGATCGGCTCGAAGCCTCCAGGCGGTTTGGGCAAGGCATACGCTTCAACACGCAGCGACTTTATGCAGCCTTTGACATGCAGCTGCACACGGTAGAGCCGGGCCGGGCCCCCGACCCGATGGAAACCTGGAAATCTTTGCAGTTGAAAACCGCACTCGGCTATGTTGAGGGCACCAAGTTTCCCTCAGCCTTCGGGCACATCGCGGGTGGCTACGCAGTTGGTTATTACGGCTACCTCTGGGCGGAAGTGATCGCATGGGATATGCGTACCGCCTTTGACAAAAACCTGATGAACACCCGTGTGGGCAGACGCTATCGGGACACGATTCTTAGCCGCGGTAGTGAGCGGAAAGCTGCTGACATGGTGCAGGATTTTTTAGGGCGATCGCCCAGCACCGAAGCGTTTTACCGGGAATTGAACAGCCGTTGACCTCAGCCTTGGCGCATGGTTTCGATCATGCGCCGACACAACTGCAAATGGCTTTCCTCCAAGGCACCCTGCGCTGAGGCTTCGACAAGCGATTCAATCAACAACAGGGCTTGCTGGTTGCGTTGTCTTGCCTCAATCAAGGCATGGCGCATGTCGGCGATGAATTGATCGCGCGCATCAATTTCTCGAATCAAAGGATCCCAGTGCAATGATCGATGGCGCTGAAGAAGATTTTCAATGACCGTGGGGTGCGCACTCAGGTACTCGGGATTGAAGTCACGAAGTCCGAAGTCCTTGAGGGCGGGGACTTCGTTCAACGCTGATTCGCTGAGCCGCTCAAAACCCATGCTCCAGTTTGCATAAAGCCGCTCACCAATCGACTCGCGTTGAATCACTTTGTAGGCTTGATGCCGTTTGTCGGCCTCGATCTTTTCTAGAAGTTGATCAACCGTATCAACCTCACCTTCGAGTGTTTGCAAAAACGTGCCGTTGGCATAAATCAGCACCCCTGTAACACCCAAGCGCGGATTCTTTTCCCGGCAATGTTCTAAAAGATCGACCAAAGCGCGCGCTGAGAAGGGCTCAGTCGCCTGACTGAGGTAAGTCACACGAATCATGATCAAGCCTTTAATTGAATGCGCTACACGGAGGATGTCAGCCTTGAGCTTCAGGCTGATCATTCTATAGAAAAATGCTGGGGTAGATGCTTGGGTAAGACCAGGTCGTTGATAAGCAAATCGACTGGGCCCACTATGAGCCAAAGGATTAATCCCCTGGGTAGCGGCGGTGGTTTGCTTCGCGTCAACCGCCGATGCGAGCGCTCACCCCTGATGCCTCACGCTTGATTGTTCAACGCGCTCAACAACCAGGCCCTTGAGGGCTGTACCGGATTTCAGGTGCGCGAGCGCCTGACGTGCCAAATCGAGCGAGGTGGTGCTGATGATGAGTTTTCTACCCTTCAACACCACGTAACGCGGTCGGTCCATCCCATCGAACATCAGTTTTTCAAGAAACATAGGTCCATCGCTTAAGGCCTCATCATGCACCAAGTTTAGTCAACGATAAAGCCGCTTGGCAATGCGGCGCTGCCCCAATCGTCGACCCGATGAACGTCAACCGTTTGTCACCTGAAGTTGTCATAGTCAACCTTCTTTCATCAGATATCGGGAGCATGCAATGGTTTTGAGACGAATCATGGTCAGTGGCTTTTTTGCGCTTGTTCACAGCTTTGCAAGCGCTCAGACCGAATATCCTGCAAGCCTTTCAGGTCATGCCCTCATCCCGGCACAAACCTACATCAGCATGCCTGCCGATGCACCTGCCGATCTGAGCATATCGGGCAAGTTTACGGATGCATCGACCCGCAATGAGCGGATCGGAAGCTTCGAGGGTCGCTCGGCAGGCCGCCCGACAGGCGTGTTCTTACCCTTCAAAGGTCAACCTGTTCAAGGTCATTCCGGCATTAAGAAAATGCCCGACGGCAGCTTTTGGGTGCTGACCGACAACGGTTTCGGCACGAAAGCCAACTCGCCCGACGCGGCACTTTTTTTATCGCATTACCGGATTGACTGGGCAAAGGGATCGACCACACGATTAAACACCGTCTTTCTCCACGATCCCGATAAAAAAGTACCGTTTCGAATCGTGCATGAAGGCACTGAGAAGCGCTATCTGACCGGATCAGACTTTGATTTAGAGGGTTTTCAAATCATCGACGGCAAATTCTGGATCGGTGACGAATTTGGACCCTACCTCATCCGAGCGACCATGGAAGGTCGGGTCGAGGCGGTATTTGAGACCTTGGCAGACGGAAAACCCGTGATGTCACCCGACCATTTCAGGGTTGTTGCCCCAAACCCCGGACAAACCGTGCCGGCTTCGGTGAACCTGGGGCGTTCGCGCGGCTACGAGGGTCTGGCGGCAAGCAAGGACGGGCGTTTTTTGTACGGCATGCTCGAAGGCCCGCTTTGGGATCCTCAGACCAAGGACTGGGAAAGACAAGCCGGACAGCAGGTCTTGAGAGTGCTCGAGTTTTCGGTGGCTGATCAAAAGTGGACGGGCCGTCACTGGAAGTACGTGCTTTCGCCAGGAGCGACTGCAATCGGTGACTTCAACATGATTGATTCAACAACCGCCCTGGTTATCGAACGCGATAACGGCGAAGGTACACAAGACCGCGCCTGCTCGGACAACAAAGCTGCACCGAACTGCTTTCATGATGTCGCCAAGTTCAAGCGGATCGTGAAAATCGAGATGAGCGATGCCAACGTGAATCAAGCGGTGCGCAAAATCGGCTTCGTGGATCTGATGAAGATTCAAGATCCCCAAGGCAAGGCGCGTAAACCACTCAATGGCGGCGTACTGACCTTCCCCTTCTTCACGATTGAGAACGTCGACATCGTCGACGAACGGCACATTATTGTCGGCAACGATAATAATCTTCCGTTCTCCTCATCGCGTGAGCCCAATCGCGCCGACGACAACGAGTTCATCTTGCTTGAAGTCGAAGCACTTTTGCGCGCCCGTTAAGCCATCGAAAGCGGCCTTCCACGGCCGCCATTGAGGCGAGCAGCGAGCTTAGAACTGCAGCGGCGCGCTTAGAACTGCAACCGCGCGGTCACGCGAATCGTGCGCGGTTCGGCAGGGTGAACATGAACGCCATCCACGCCAGCGGCCGGTTCACCAGCAACCCGGGATGTGTAGTAGTAGCTGATGTCATTGTTTTTCCGATCTGCCAGATTCAGCACATCGACCGCAACCTGAATATCATTTGTCACCCGCCGTATAGCGCGCAGGTTCGTTGTTACGCTGCACAGCGATCGAACCGAATTGTCTTCGATCAGCGGCGCTGAACCGATGTAACGCACTCCGAGCGATCCGGACCACAAGCCAAGATTTCTGAGCGCAAAGGTGAGATTTGCAACGCGTTGCGTCGCATTGACGATCGCGTTGCCCGCAGGATCATTGTCCGCATAACGGGGTCTTGTCCAGGCCAGATTCACATCCACTAAAACCTGCTCGTTCGGCGTCCAATGGTTACTCCATTCGATGCCTGAGCGCCTGCTTGGCCTGCTGGCCTCCGTGTTGCCTGCATCCCCGACGTAGACCAGCTCAGAGTCAAAGTCCAGCTTCCAGAATGCGATGGCGCTTTGCAGATGCGGTATCACTTCAGTTTTCACGCCGATCTCTCGGCCACGAGAACTGACCAAACCCGGAACACGATCAACCTCCAATCCTGTTTTCGGATCGATTCGAGCGACCATACCGCGCGCATCGTTGCTGTGAAAGCCTCGCCCCGCATTCACAAAAAGCTCGGTCTTGTGCCAGGGACCGAAGATCATCGACATTTTGGGCGAAACCTTGAATGCGGAAGCTGATCCCGTGTTTTCAGCAAGCACAAAGCTTGTAACATCAGCTTGTAGTTGATCGGCTCTGATCCCCGCGAGGGTTCGGAACCACGAGGTCCACTTCAGCTCGTTTTGTCCGTAAATTCCGAGGATCGTTTGCCGAACCCGATCGTCCCGGACCGCGCCCTCGATTTGACGCTGCACGGTGTCGAACAAACCTACGCGGATTTGGTCCTGTCTTACTTGCACCCCAAGCGTGTTGAGCATCGAGCGCTCCGAACCCAAATCACTGATCCAGGTACGGAATGCATTCGCCCCCAAGACCGAGCGATGATCTTTCTGGGCGAACTGATCGCTGGCGCGGTCAAGCGCATAGGTAAAGTTGGAATAAAGATCCAGGTCGTACTTGATCAGGTACCACTGCAGCGCCGTGATCTGGTCATCCCGCGAGCGCTGCCAGTTGCCAGACAGGCTCAGGCGACTTGTCCTCGCCCCATCGCTTGGATCAAGGGAGTCGAAGCGGCCAAATGGGCGGCCCAGGTAGCTGCCCGCGTCGATCAGACGCTGGGGCACTTGGTCGGTTGAGTTCCAATAGGCCGAATAGGCCGACAGGCTTGTTGACCAATTCTCGCGAGGCGTACCCCCACTCACCGTAAACAACAGATTGGCTTTTCGCAGACCCTCTGGCGTTGTCCAGGGACCATCGTTGTTCAAGCGCTCGACCGCGGCCAGGAGCGTTACCCCATCGGCGATTTCACGCGACCCGGCGGCAATGGCTCGAAGATAGCCACGCTGCCCGACGCTTACCGCTGCAATCGGCTTGTCGAGTTGACTTCGGTACATGATGCTTGCTGATCCGGCCGAGGAGAAGTCGCCCTCAGCAGCAAAGTATGGGCCCTTTCGATACTGAATACGACTGACCAGTTCAGGAATAAGAACGTTCAGATCACTGTATCCATGACCGTGTCCATGACTCGGCATGTTGATGGGCACACCGTTGACGGTTGTTGCAAAGTCGGTCCCGTGGTCAAGATTCATGCCTCGCAGAAAGTACTGGTTGGCTTTCCCATCACCAGAGTGCTGGGTGACAACCATGCCAGGAATGTACTCAAGTACTTCCGCCGGGCGGAGCAAGGCCCTGTTACTTAAAAGTTCGGGGCCGATGACCCCCTGGCTTGCTGAATCGCTCGAACCGATATCATTTGCATAATGACCAAACACCACAATTTGGGAAGACTCATGGGCATGTGCACCAAGGCATACGGTAAGCGCTGCGAGCTTCAGGCCAATACATCTGCTACTAAAAAATGATTTCATTGTCGATTCCTCAACGAAGGATTGTCATGGCTGAGTCTTGTGTTCGCTGCGACCTGACCGTATCAGTCTGCGCTGCTCATGGACATCATCACCGTCAGGGTTCCACTGCGTTCGAATCGCAAGCTGAGCGGGTAACTGCGGTCGCGGTAAAGTGGCTGCGCAAGGTCCTTGAGAAGCACATGAAAGCCCTCGGGGCTGAAATTCATGGACTCACCTCGGCGGATGTCGATCCACGGGACAGGGGGAAGTTGATTGTCGATTCCAGATCGCAACTCGGCGACTCTCGAAAAGGCGAACTGAGCGCCAATCAAGCGGTCATCGTCGGTGATGGATTGCAAGCGAAAGCGCACACGAGCCTCATTTTGTCCAGGCAAGGTGGGCTCCGTCCAAGGGTGGATCAGCATAAATTGTAGTGCGTAGTATTCGTGTGCCCTAACCGGTATGAGACCCAGGGCACCAAGCCCCATGGCCATAATCCATTGCCTGCGAAACATGGCTGGGGCGAAAGCTTTGCCGGCTAGCGTCAGGGTCACGATCAGGCTCCAAAAGAAAGACCGTAACCCCAGGCATCGATGCGGTCGGGGATCGCATTAAAGGCCACGGTCATACGCTCAGCGCCCTGGTTCAAGGGCACTTCATGAAGCAAGTAGCTTGGAAATAGCAGCGCATCACCGGGTGAAGCCTGTGGCGCGCGCCAGCGCTGTGAATTGAAGGCTGTCGGCTTTGTGCGTTGATTCTCGTTGCTCAGCTTATAGTCCTGACCACCCATTGACTTTACAAACACAGTCTGGGTGCTATCGACTGTGGACGTGAGATAGACGATGCCAGACAGCATGCAGTTTGCGTGGTTATGAATGGACTGATGTCCACCCTGCTGCATCACATTACCCCACATTTCCTTGATCGACCACGGGCGCATTTCACCGAGCAACAAGGCACCAAACTCCTGAATGAAGGGCAGCAATTGGCGCGCCAGCGCATCGATGCCGGCGTCTTGCCCAGGTTCCATCAGTGCGGTGTGAAACAACGAAGACGAGCGCTCATTGCCTACAGAAGTGCGGCTCCGAAGCATCTGAACCAGCGCATCGCATGCTTCATCGGTGATGACGCGATGCAGAAGTTGCACAGGTGTTGCAAAAAGCCGGTGCAAGTCCTCGTTGGAATCGGCGCTCATCACTGTTCAAGACCCGGTAACGATCGCAACGACCCGACTGATCGTCCAATAGGCGCCCATCGAACCGATGGCGTAGAGCTGCAGCCGAATCACAAAGGCCTTGTTTCTTACCCAGTGGTCAGCCACCCCCCCGACGGGTTTGAAAGCTTCGGATGCTGACCCGCCAGGCTGCGCATCCCGCCCTTTACCAAAAGGTTTGAAAACAGCCGCCAGACCCCAACAAGCAAGCACCAGCATCAGTTGCCCTGCTTCAACGCCCAGGTTGAATGTCAGCAAAGCAATAACGGTATAAGCTTCGGGAAGACCGATTTCCTTAAGCGCTCCGGCAAAGCCAAGGCCATGGACCAGACCAAATACCATGGCAACCAAAGCCGGAAATCGGCGTGAGAGGGTGTTGCGCTGACGAAGCGATTCGCCACTCACGAGCATGATCGACAAAGCAATGCTGGCCTCCACGGGTGCTGATCGAAGCGTCAAAAGCCCCAAGGCGCTGGCAGCAAGCGTTAAGCTGTGCGCCACCGTGAAGGCTGTAATTGTGACAATCAGGCGTCGGTTCATCCCGACCAAAAGCACGAGGCTGATCACGAAAAGCAAGTGATCCCAGCCTGTGAGGATGTGCTCAACACCAAGCGCACCGTAGGACTTCGCAATTTCACCGATGCTTCGCGCATCTTGCCCGCCTGCAAACAATCGCGCTCCTGGAATCGCCTCGGTCAGGGTGACCACTTGGGAGTTACCGCTGTACCAGTAAATGTGCATCATGACCGCTGAATACGATCGCCCGACACCGTCAATCGTCATCATGCCGTCGAGACCCGTTGAACCACATCGCATGGCCTGACCCTTGACCTCACATTGGGAAGGCCAGCGAATCGAAAGATCTTCGGACACTGGACGGCCTTTTGAGGGAATACCCCAAGTCCAGATAAAGTCGCCCGGGGCAAGTTCTCGCACGCGAAGGTCCACCATCGTTGCCTCATGGGCATGCAGCGCGGTCGGAAGCAGCCAAAGCACGGGGAAAAGCAAAAGCAAAATCAAGCCCAGCTGCGAAAGCTGTCGAGTTGCCAGCCGCCTGCGGGCTTTGCGAAGCATGTCGACCATCCTCATTTGCCCGCCTCGCGCCTTGTAATACGGTACTTGGCTGCAAGTTCGCGTACCGCTTCGGTTGTTTGCTTTGATACCGCTTCATTTTGCCAATCCTTAACGGCGGTATTTTTGACCGAATCAAACGATGCGCTTGTGCCCGGCTTGATCTCCATCAAGCGAACGACCCTCAAGCCGGAGCTTGAGGGGAGCATGATCCATGCGCCACCGGGTTCCGCGGATTCAAGGCCCTTGAGAAACTCAGTTCCGTAGCTTTGCTCGAGGTTTGCGCGAGGGCGATCCCGAAACACATTCAAGCTACTTTCGGTGTCGCTTTTTCCCTTGCCGTTGAGCGCATCGACAAACTGCTTCAGGAGCGCCTCTTTGCGCTCACTCGTTACAACAGCTTCAAGGAAGTCGAATCGCGTTGGCGTTTCATAGCGCGACCTGTTGGCTTCAAACCAGCGCTTAAGCGTCTCGTCGTCTACCGGTGGAAGCTTCAGTCCTGCCTGAACCACACCGAGTGATTTGAAGATCACGCGGTCTCGAATTGCGGTATCGCCCTTGTCCAAACCCAGCGCAAGACCCTCGCGATACAGGACTTCGTTATCGACCCACCGGTCGATCAGCACCCGAAGGTCATCATCGGTTGGCTCTCTGTTGAGTTTGCCGCTCACCAGTGTGCGCGCCTCCTCATACACCGACTCCGGAACCGCGATGCTTCGCGGGTCTCCGCGCTTCGTCAGCAGCACCTGATCCAGCACAAACAGCAGCAACCCAAGCGCAAGAAAGTGAACGAGTGGCTCGCGCAACAGGACTTGCCATCGATTGAGGAAGGTGCTGCGATCGGGTTCGGTCATTGTGTGGGTGCTCATCGTGAGGAAGTCGTATCTGGCGACGTGGCGCGCATGCTGCGTAGTGCATCGATCGCCGGTGTGAACTGTGGGCTGGTGCTCAAAAGGAGTTGAAGCTGATAACGGAGCGCGTCACGTGCGCTGTCCTCGCTCAGATTCGCGGAAAATGAGATCCCAAGTCGGAGGTAACGATTCCGTGCATCAATGTATGAGGCCAGTGAAGCAGCATCTTGCGAAACGCTATCGAGCTTGCCAGTTGTCGAAGTGCTCCAGCCAAATGCTGCACGAACCGATTGTGCTGTCGGGTTTCCCGCTTCAGAGAGCAGGACCGAGATCCGCTGACGTGATGAACTGCTCGGCTCATAGTTGTCCCAAGGAGCCATGTAGGTCACGCGCGGAAAATCGTCACTGTTTGGCTTTACGTCGCGAACCCATCTGGCGGTTTCAGCCGGTCCGGCAACCAGTGTTCCCATCACAGCGTAGGCGTCGACCAGGCGCGACATCTCCAGGTGGCGACCCAGTTGCACGCGTGAATCATCGATGCGTTGCTGCAGTTCGGGAAGCGTCAAAAAGCTGGCCTCCCGCCGGGATATCAGGCCGAGAACCGGCGTTTCCAGGCTGTTGGTCGCGATGATTACGATCGCTTCGGGAAACACCTTGCGAAATGCAGCAAGAATAGGCCGGAAGGTAGCCCATTCGAGTTGGTGCAAAGCGATCCATTGGCAAATGACGCCGCCCGGAGCCAACCTTTGAGACATTGCCTCAAAGTGCTCAACGGTGTAAAGGCTGCCCGCGCCGCTGCGAGCTGGGTGAAACAGATCGGCCACGATGATGTCGTATTGGCGATCACTGCCAAGAACAAACCTTCGAGCGTCAGCGGTGATGATCCGCGGCGTGTCCTTCGCCGATGAAAAATCATCAGGGCTCTTAAAGAGTTCAGAAGCGCGTACGACTTCCGGAATCAATTCAACCGCATCAACATGAAGACCGTCCGCACGTGCTGCGACCCGCGCGGTGTATCCGGTTCCCCAGCCCAGAAACAGCGATTGCCTGGGGTTTGGATGAAGCAACAAGGGAATAAGGGCCAGCCGGGTCTCTACAGGGCTCGCTGCGCTGCTTCCCTCTTGTACGCGATTGTTGATACGCAGCCTGAGAATGCCTTCGGAGTCTTCGATCACACTGACTGCCGCCATCACACCGTCTTCGAAAAACCGAAGTCGAGAACCGCTTTCAAGATGAAGGATACGAAGCGGTGTTGCGATGGCACCGGTAATCGCGATCGCACTGATTGCAGAAGTTGCCATCATGAAAGCAGCTTTCAGTGGACTGCGAACGCCGTCATAGACAAGGTAAGCAGTGAGCGCATAACCCGCAATCAGCACGCCCGATGTCTGAGCCATGCCAAGCTGGGGAATCATGATTGCGCCAACGCATGCAGGTGCCAAGGCGGCCCCAGCCATGTTCGCTGCCAGCGAGGTACCCAGTGACTTGCCTCGCTCCTGCGCCCAGTCACACAGCGCGGTGAAACCCACACCCATGCAAAACGATGGCAGCAACATCGCGCAAAGGGCCATAGCAAATTCGGTCGAAATTGACCCGACGGGCAGGCCAGCGGAACCTTGCAACGGCGCAAACACAACATCTACCCACCACAGCGCCACCGACCCCATAACAAGAGCAATCCCGGTTGCGCCAAGCACTCGCCAGGGGGCAAGCTGCCTGATCCACAAAACCCTGGATCGGCACAGTGCACCGCCCGCATTGCCTGCCAGGTAAACAGCGATCAGTACCGCATAGCTGAACACGGTGTTTTCCATCACCTGGCTCAAGACCCGGACGCAGAGCGTTTCATAGCCTATACCGAGCAAGCCGCTAAGCGCCAATACAAGCGAGAGTCGCTGAAGACCGCCCATTTGAACCGTATCCGCTTGGCTGTGGGTAGCGACACCTGATTCAACAGCGCCGCTCAAGGATGCTCTGCGCCACAGGTAGGCTGCGCTCAAAGCGCAGGCAAAGTTCACCGAAGCGGCAAACCACCCCGTCTGCTTGACACCCAGCAAAGGAACAAGCAACCACACGGTGAGCAAGACTCCAGCCATGGCACCTAAGGTATTCAAACCATAGAGCCAGTCGAGATCTTTTTCACGCTTTGACTGCGCCCGCACGAGCGCAGGCAGGCTAGCGCCAATCGCGACCGCCGCAGGACCGAGTGCAAGTCCGGTCAGCACGAAGGCGTAAAGCACATGCTCAAGCCTTGACGGCTGTTCGCCCAGCAGCCGCGACGCGTAAGAGATCATGAAGGGACTCATAAACAGCGTGAACATCCCCCAAATTCCGATGCCCAGCTCGAAGGCTGCATAAAGCATGCCGACCTGCCTGACGCTTTTGATTGCCGGAGCCATGACCCCGGCCCCCAATGCCATTCCGAGAAACATGGCAGCCGTAACACCCAGTACAGCCATCCATTCGTGTCCAAGCACGGTGGCAAACTGAATGTTCCAAAGTCCCTGCCAAACGAATCCCGCTGTTCCGCTCGCAACAGCCAAAAATGACGGAACTGCTTGTGCGCTCGCTTTCACCGGAGCCTAGAACAAAGTCCTAGCCCGCAGGCCAGGACTTATCAATGAACTTTTTGTTATCGCAGCGCTATTTGATCAGGCCAGCCACTGTCACCGAACCGTTCACCTGAACGAACACAGGGTTTGCATAAAACCACAGGTCGGACCAAGCTGCCACATCGAAACTTGAATACTTCACACCGTTCAAGGTGCGTAGATGCGCCGGACAGGCCGCATCGGTACACGGTATCGTTCCGGGCTTGGTTGAATCGACGGGAATCACTGCCCAATCCAGTAAAGGATTTCCGTCTGCGTCGGTCTCATTGGGCGTTGAAGGAGGCAGATTGGTTCCGCGAAGACGGAAGTACTGTGACTGTTGCACATTTTTGATCACAAAGGACATCGTCCGGATACCCCCAGCCGACGCTGTCCAGCTGCTGGCATTGAAGGTCTTGATCTTGCGCGCTGAATTGTTCAAGGTCGCAGGATCGTCGGGCTTGTAAGTGGCTGCCGGATCTCCAGCGGTACCGGTCAGTACTTTGCCCGCCTCGCCTGCGTATGCGGCAAGGTTGGTTGGACTCACGAAGCCCGAGACATTCCCGCTGATCAGATCAACATGATCAAGCACGGGTTGGTTAAGCGGTTGCGTGATATTGATTTGCTTGAGCGAAGGATTTGCAAAACTGTAAGGCGAGTAGTTTTGGCCTTCAGGATCTCTCAAGGCTATCGCGACGATGAGGCTCGAACCCGGACGGGCGACCAATTTCTCGCCCATGGTGGCGCATCCATCGATTCTGACGTCGGTGTTTGCCTTGACTGCATTCGTCACCGCGGTCTCAAGCAGGGTTCTGTTTGCTTTCAGCGGTAAAGCCGGGTTAACCGCACAGACGACAAAGGCAAGCCTGTCGATGATTTGCCCGCTTGTAGCAAAGGAGTTGCCGCTGCGCAACCCGTCAATAATCCCTTGCGCAGACAGGTTGCCGCTACCCTTTCGAACCATCACATGGGTGCGCTGGTACTCACCTGGATGAAAATCCTGCGTGCTTTCAAGCTGGTCGTTGCCAAAAATACCTCTGTTATGGTAGTCGGAGCTTGCAAAAAACCACCAGTTACGTCCTTCACCCAGCAGCGCGTCCCACACACCGCCCACTTTTGCAGCGTAGTAACCCGTACCACCAAAGGTTCCGCCAGCGATCGTGCGAGTAAATCCGGTGCCGCCATACTCGCCTCGGTTTTGTGAGGCCTGGTGACCCGGCATCGACTCGAAACCGAAAGCAATTTGCGGTGCAGCGTTATGGAAGTTACGAAGATGTTCAATGTTGAAGCCGCGAGAGGTCGTCGGGTCATAAACGCCTGCCCGCTCAAGGTGGGCGGGCACGTAGTAGCTGCCGTTCGGAGCAACCTGATTCATCCACTTGATCGCTTCAATCGACTTCGTATGGCCGAGGTCTGGGTCCGTCGTCGTATTGGTCCCGCTGAGGTTTCCAGCTTTTCCGATCTTTTTCGAAGTGGCATCGACCAGCGTATTCTTGGTCGGGCTTCCGGTAAATGAGCAGTCCCAATTGTTTTCAGCACCCCGACTTGTGTCTGTATCGCTTCTGTCAAAGCAGTACTCAAACTGCGCCAAGAGGTTTGCGTTACCAGAACCGGTTGACGGCCAAGGCAGCTGTCCGTCGAGGATCGTCATGGATACATGCTCGTGACCTGGCGCATTGGTCTCGATGCCCATCCAGATTGGTTTACTCAGACGCCGGCTTTCGCTCTCGGTAACTGCGTATTGGTACTCCTTGATCTCCTGCCATCGCCACATGGCTTTGGGATTGGCTGTTCCATCGCCCTTGATACCGCTCACACCGTTTGCAAGCGTTGATTGCCAGCTGAGATTAGGGCCTTTACCCGTGGCTGCAGGCTGTCCGCCGGGCGGGAAAGTGTTTGGTGGAAATGGACCATCCGTGTTGTTTGTGAGCTTGAGCGCGGGTGTCACCGGGGTAAAGGGGTCTTCAGCAAGCGTGCAATTCCTTGCAGAAGCACCACCGTGGTCGGCTTGAACAAACCAATCCAACCCCCAGAAGTTGACCGACTTGTCGATTAGCTTTTTCATCGACAACGTGCCATCCGAGCAGGTGCTGTGATTGTGAAAGTCACCAGTTACGTAGGCACCAGCCGCTTTGTCTTTCGCTTTGTTGGCGGCGGTGGCAAAAGGCGGCAAGGCTATCGATGCTGCGGCACAAACGCACGCACTGGCTAAGGCGATTTCACGAAGGCGAAGTTGCGTCATAGGAGCACTCATATCGGTTGATTGAAAATCCCGCGTCAGTCGGGCAAATGATCTATAGAACAAGGGCTATCGGAGGCTTTCAGTTGAAGGCTGTGAGCTGATCGCCGTAAAGCCTGAGCTTGCCGTCTGCCATGCGAAGCTGTGTTGTAAATTGCACCGAGGTCACATCAGCGTCCTGGTTCGAGAGGGTGCCCGACAGCGTGCATATCAAATCGCCTTGGGTGGTTCCCACGCAATCCGTAACCGAGGCGTTGGCAAGCGTGACTTGCGGAACGCTTGAGTAGCCGCCAGCGCTTTGGATTGCCGATGCTTCGCCGTTTAAGGCGGCGACAATGTCGGCACGGCTAAAGCCGCTATCGAGAAACTTTGCGTCGAACAAATCCTGCAAGGCACTCCCCGTCAGCACGGCCTGGGTGCTTAGTCCAGCGAGGCTGCTCGAATACGATGCCTTAAACGCATCAATATCGCCTTGGGTTACGCCATCGCTGCTGCTGCATGCGTTAAGGCCTAGTCCGGTTATGGCGCAAAAGCCAACGACCGCGAAAAATTTGAAAGCAGAAGTCATTGTTAACGGTCCAAACTAGGGTTAGCGCCGCATGGCGCAAATCGGTAAACCAATCAGGTGTTTGCCAGCTCCCGAGAAGGAACTTGCTCGATTGATGGTGAGGCCAGCGGATGACATTTTCATGACGCAAATAGGCTGCCTACCAACGCAATCGTAACCACAAGTAAGCAATGGGTAAATGAGCGCC
>Ga0214923_10005202_pt1 | contig 15239 bp, 14 predicted proteins | sample LL1510_MetaG_FD_177993 | JGI IMG/M metagenome (GOLD analysis project Ga0214923, IMG submission 177993) | Freshwater microbial communities from Lake Lanier, Atlanta, Georgia, United States - LL-1510 | ecosystem: Environmental > Aquatic > Freshwater > Lake | place: USA: Georgia | collected...
GAGGGCCTCATTGGTTGCAACCAATTTAACAGCCTCAGCAGCATGCACGTGCATGTGCGGGGAGCTGGCCACAGTAAGCGCCGTTAGGGCGGTAAACACTAACTTCTTCATAATAACCTCCATTATCTATTCAATTCTATGCGCCGCGGGATCAAGTTTTGCTTGCAAAGTGACAAAAAGCCTCACTTTGCAATGGCTATGGGAAAAACACCCGGTTTTATTTTTAGTTTCTTACCAGATTTCTCAAGAAGGTACCCAGTTGCTTAACCAGCTGATCCAGCTTAGAATCAGCTCCGCTGATAGCGCCGCGTATAGTGTCTCGGTTATAGGTGCAAAACGCAGCAACTGATAATCCAACTACTGCTTTCGCAGCTGTTTTTGCAGCCCTTTTCCAGGGGTGTAAATATGCATCAAACGAATGGTACTTTTTCAAATTAACTTCTCTGATATTAGGAGCTACAAGGCCATTCAAGGAAGTTGGCTCTCCATTGCGCACGGCATACAAGTCGGTGAGGGAGGGGAAGTTTCCAGCAAGGTTTGTCAGACCACATTCGGAGACCCCAAGGCGTTGGAGCTGAGGAGCAACAAGGCCTTCAAGCGAGGTTAGGTTCATGTTTTCATCGGCATACAACTCGGTGAGGGAGGCGAAGTTTCCAGCAAGGCTTGTTAGACGGGTATCGATAACAGAGAGCTTTTGTAGCATAGGAGCGCTAAGCCCAGCCAGCGAGGTTAGGTTGCTGTTGTAATCGGCATTCAACCTGGTGAGGGAGGGGAAGTTTCCAGCAACGCTTGTTAGACGGGTATTGATAACAGAGAGCGTTTGTAGCATAGGAGCGGTAAGCCCAGCCAGGGAGGTTAGGTTGCTGTTTTTCTCGGCATCCAACCTGGTGAGGGAGGGAGAAACCACCCGTGGGTGAGCAATCGGACATTTTTCCAAGATGAGCTTCTTCAGGCTTGGGTACATTGCTAAGACCAGGTCAATACTCTGTTGGGCTTTTTCTGCTGCTAGGTTGTTCAGATCCAGTCTAATCTCGTCCATTACTTGCTCTGCTCTTGGGCGCCAGTTGAATGTATGTACTTTGCTGACAGCAGTGCGCAGGAGCTGGTCTTCGCCAGCGGCCTGAAGGGCGTTATCAAGGTTATTACGATGGCTGTCAAGCAAGCGGCGAGCCTCAAGGGCCGTGTTGTAGAACGGCAGCTGGTAATTGCGGATTAATTGACCAAGGAGCGTGCGCAGGTCGTTGGTAATATTCTCTGGTTGCTGCGTTGCGATAGCATCGGCAAGGTAGGCATTGATGAGCTCGGGCGTAGCATCGGTGCCGTTACCGGCAGGTTGAACGCTGTTGCGCACAATGTGTTGAGCAATGAATTGCTTAGTGGCATCGCTCAAGCCGGCCAGTGGCAGGTTATTTTTGGTTAACTTTGAAGCGATAGCGTCAACCGTTTCCTTTAAAATGTTGACGGGGTTGCCGTTCTTATCTTTTGTAGTCAATGAGCTGCTTAGGGCAGCAAGGTCTTTACTCGGCAGAAAACTGCCGATGCGCTTTGCCAGATCCAGGTTCTTCAGGACCGGATTGGCTGCAGCCGATTTAACAGCCTCAGCAGCATGCACGTGCATGTGCGGGGAGCTGGCCACAGTAAGCGCCGTCAGGGCGGCAAACAATAACTTCTTCATGGTAACCTCCATCATCTATTCAATTCTAATTGAAACCATTTTTCATCAATTATTTTCTAATTGTAACCATAGGCGCCATTTGATCAAGCTTTGCTTGCAAAGTGACAAAAAGCCTCACTTTGCAGCGGTAGCGGGGTAAAAAAAGGCATTTTTATTATTTTTAACCGAAAAAAGCCTAAAAACGCTTAAAAAGCGCAGTAAACTCTTTATTTCCTGAAGAAGCCCCCAGGATAGGGGACTGGATGACGTTGGCTAGCTCGAAGCCATGAGCCTCAAAACCAGCCTTAATTTTGGCAATTACCGCTTCGTGGACGGCAGGGCTAGTGACCAAGCCGCCGCGGCCGATTTCGTGTCGCTCAGCCTCAAATTGAGGTTTGATGAGGGCCAGGATCTGTCCCGTTGGTTTAATAAAGGTTTCTACGCGCTCAATGACCTTAAGCAGTGAGATGAAGGAGAGATCCAAGCAGGCCAGATCGATAGGCTCGGGGAGGAGCTCTAGGTGCCTGAGATTTGTTTTTTCATACAAAATAACCCGTGGATCGCTGCTGATTTTTTCATGAACTTGGCCGTGACCGACGTCAATGCCATATACTCGGGATGCTCCCCGCTGTAGGAGGCAATCAGTAAAACCGCCGGTAGAAATGCCCGCATCCATGCAAATAAAGCCGTTAACGTCCAGAGCGAAGGCATCCAGCGCAGCTTCCAGCTTAAAACCTGCCCGGCTGACATATTTTGGCTGTTCTTCATCAAGGGTGATGAGGACTTCCTCAGTGAACTGCGCCCCCGCTTTGGTAATGGCGCTGCCGTCAACCGCAACCTTGCCCTGCATAATCAAGCTTTGGATTTGGTTGCGGGTCAGGTGAGGGAAGCGTTCTAAAACGAGCGTATCAAGGCGCTTTTTTTCTTTTTTCATCCACCATCACCTTACTTTTTCCCCGCCGCGCGCGCTGCCAGGGCAGCCAGGATCGCCGAGCGTTTAAAGAAGTAACGAGCAGCAAGCATTTCTTCTTCTTTGACCATCTTTTCTACCGATAGAACGGCGCAGAAGTTATCATCCGTCGTAAAGGTGATGTAATCGCCTTTGGTTTTATGCAGCAGAGCCTCGCGGAAATCTTGCAGGGTTTTGACTGCTTTGCCGTTCACCGTTTCGACAATTTCTCCTGGGAGCAGGACCCGCGCTTTGAAGGCCTGAGAATTAGGAAGGACATTAGTGATAATTACGGCTGGTTCGTGCTGCTGTTCGATTTTGCCAAAACGCATGAGATCTGGGGCGCGGTTTTTAAGCATCATTACATGGTTAATGCTTAGCTCCATTACCACCATGCCGCCAATTACTTCGTAGTCCGTTGCTGCTTTTTCAAATTCTGGATAGATCATGCGAATAGGCGGCAAGAACTTCGGTTCGAATTTAAAGGTAAATTCTTTGCGCTCGCCTTTGCGGTAAACCGTGAGAGTCAGTTGGTCGCCAACATTCAAGCGGTTGAGGAACTCGAAAAGGGAGGCTTTATCTTCGCTCCATGGCACATCAAGGTCGCCGTACATATCGACCCGGTGGCCGTTGATTTCGTACAGCATGTCGCCACCTTTGATGCCAACGCTTTCAAACAATGTGCCCTTAAAAACTTTAGCAATATACCAACCACCGTCGCCCGGATTGCCTAAATATCCTACCATTTCTGGCGTGGCGCCGGTGAAAAGGCAGCCTAGGGTGGGTTTGCGCAGGAGCTTTTCATTTGGCAAATCCTTCAATGCGCTGGTAACTTCGTTGATCGGGATGATATAGCCAACGTTTTGTGCGCTGGGAATGCCGCTAGAAATAATGCCAATGACTTCGCCTGCCGTGTTCAGGGCCGGTCCTCCTGAGCTGCCCGGGTTGAGGGGCGCTGAAATTTGGATTAGGCCTGTGTTGCCAAGGCGCTCACGACCGCTCACAATGCCCAAGGTGCTCTTCAAGCGACTTTGGCCAAGCGGGTAGCCCAGGGCAAGGACTTCCTGGGAGCGTAGGATGCAATCTGAATCGCCCAGAGGAAGAAAAGGGAGGGTACCGATTTTGTGTTTGATCTTTTGCTTGGCGTCCGGGGTTAACCTGAGCAAGGCGATGTCCCGATCAGGCGTGACGCCAACAATATCAACGTCAAAGCGCTCCAAGCCGAATGATGGAATTTGGATTTCAACACCGCTTGCTTGAGCAACTACGTGGTAATTGGATATCAAGTCGCCTTCGGCATTGATGAAAAAGCCGCTGCCAGCTCCCTCACTTTGCTCGGGCGTTTTGTAAGGCTCTAGCCAATTGAATTCAGAGGCGTGACAAAAGACCTGTACCACGGTGTCTTTGACACGCTTTTGGATTTCAAGCCAGCTGTTGTTTGGGGTAGACACGGCGGTGGGGGTTGAGCGAGAAATATTTTTGAGCGCCGAGCAATGCTTGTCCAAATGCTCCACGCGTCTGCTAAGAGCCGCGTAATGCCTTACTAAGAAAAACGTGCCGGCTAAAGCGAGCAAAGAAAAAACGATGGCGGCTACAATGAAAACTTGTTTAGTCAGCTGTTTCATAAAAGGCTTCCTCGTTAGGGAGTGGCGAAGCCTGATCTTAACAGAAATTATGCTTTTGGGGTACGAATTTTAATTGCGATTGCTCGGCCAAGCGAGTACAGAAAGTAGGCGATAAAAGCGTATAAAAGAACGGTGGTAAGCCCCATCGTGATGATGAACGCTAACCCAATGCCAATGCTGATGCCCGTAGCGGTGCGCGAAAGTTCCTTAAACGTTGGAAACGGCACCGTGCTGACCATAAGCCAAGAGAGCGCCAAAACAAGCGCTAGTAGAGCGAATTGTTCGTGCAAAAGAAATAGATATTCATGCAAGGTGAGCGCTAGACTTGCTACAAAGCAGGCGGCAACGGTGGTGGTGACCCCCGTTGAGATTATAAATTGTTCGTCATGCGTGATGTTAAACCGTGCTAGGCGCAGAATGCCGCTCAACAAGAACATGCCAGCAATCACCACCCCCAGCACTCCCAGCTTTTTTAGTTCCCAGAAGTAAAGCAATATGCTCGGTGCTAGGCAAAAGGTCACCGTGTCACACAGGGAATCTAGCTGGGTGCCAAAATCGCTTGAGATTTTCATAAAGCGAGCGACGCGGCCGTCAAGCCCATCCATCAGCGCGCCCATTAAAATGAAGTAAGCAGCTCCCACAATGTTGCCGTGGGCGGCTAGAATGATTGAGCAAAAACCGAAAAAAGCGTTGCCCAGCGTGAAAAGATTAGGGATGATGTGCAGGCTGCGCACCAAGCGCTGCCTAAAGTGGAGGCGCTTGCGCATGCGCCGGTTTTTCCCGGCAAACCTGGTTACAAATCCCATAGCAATCCTTATTTTGCCACGCTAACTCGAGCATATTTGAGCACTTTGCCCTTCAGGGTGTATCCCTTTTCCAACACCTGTACAATCTGCCCGCTTGTGTGTTCTGGGCTTTCAACATGCATGAGTGCCTCGTGAAGAGCCGGATCAAACATGCCAGCAGTAGCTATTTCTTCCACGCCCTTGTCACTCAAGCGCTTTTTAGCATTCTTTAAAATGAGGGAAAAGCCGTCTATCCAGGCTTGATTATGGCCGTTGGCAGTGGCGGCTGCAATAGCGCGCTCTAGGTCGTCAACGATGGGTAGCAGCTGCTCCATAGCCTCCGCTTGCAGTAACTGTGCCAGCTCGCTACGTTCACGCTCGGTGCGTTTCTTAAAGTTCTGAAAGTCAGCGTTGGTACGCAGGTACAAATCTTTATAATTTGGATCAGCAGCCCCTGTAGCCGGTTCTGTGATGGTTTGTTGAGCTGGGTCTTGGTTGGTTGGTGGGGTAGTAGTGTCATCTAGAATCATAGTGTATCTTCTACAACAAAAATTAGGTCTAACGATGTGTGGCAGCCTGTTAACGTACCATAAGTCTAGCAAAAATACAGCTGAAGAACAGCGGGCTTAGGGTTTTTTAGGACTGAACTGCTCTCTGCGGAGGCGTGCAAGGCGGCGCTTGCGAGCCAAGGCTGCTCTTTTTTGCCGTGCTGCAGGGCTTATTCTATGGCGGCCCTGCCTTGAATTTCCGCGCAAGGCTGCCTTCCGGCCTCTAGTTCTCAGCGGTGGGCGGCTTTTTCTGGCTGGCTTGTGAGTGGTTCCTTTTTTACCCTGCCTAGCGCGCTTGGTTCTGACCAGCGCTCTCTTGCCGGCGCCTAGGCGCGCTCTTTTCATGCGGGATGTGCCTGTTGCTGTGCGGCGCGCTGGCGGTTGTGAGCTGGTTGATTGTTGCCTGTTCGAAAATCCGCTGTCTTGTACCAGTGGGCGATTGGTAGGTTCTTGGTCACGGTCCGCCGCTTCATAGGGCATAATGGCATCAGCTGGTGCCGTTCTGCTATTCGCATTTGAGCGTCTACCCTCAGCTTGGGCCCCGCGATAATCATGCGCTATTTTTTGAACCCGGTGGTCGCCTACGAATGCTGTTTTTGCAGCGGTAAAACTAAAGCCAACAAAAACCAGCGTGGCAAGAGCAGTGCGATTTGCCCAGAACATACATCCCCCTTTGTCCTTTGTGTACCCAGTGTGTAATCTACCCGGGCAGGGGCAGAGGGGGCAATGCTTTGTAGGTAATGCCTAGGCTTTTTTTTCTAGCTCGATCATCATGAACCAGCCAGCGCGTTCCCAGCCCCACAAGCAAGCGAGCAGGTAAGCAAGCCCTTTGAAAAAACTGCTTTTGTAGTACAACAGGTCATGCTTCGTTACCGGCGCATGTATCCGTTTGATCAGGACTGGTTGGCTTGCAAGGAATTGTTTTGCCTCAGCCATAGTAAAAGCTTGTGTACCCAGACTTTCCTGGTGGAAGTACAGTACTCGTTTGAATGATTTGAAGGGTTTGCCGCGGAGCAAAGCGTGGTTAAGATACTGGTAGAATGCAAAAAGAGATTTCCGGTTGTAGATCATGATTTTTATTTGCCCGCCGGGCTTTGCCACGCGGATCAGTTCTTCTAAGCTTTTTTGCGTGTTGGGCGAGTGGTGAATAACCCCCCACGAATAGACTAAGTCAAACTGATTGCTCGGGTGAGGGATAGATTCAGCGTCGCCAATGCGCACATCGTGAGCGTGCAAATTGTAAAGCATAAGCCGATGGCGTACGTGGGCTATTGCTTCTTCGGTCAAGTCGATGCCGTATGCTACCGCCCCGGCACGTACCCATTGCAGAAAATCAGACCCCGCGCCGACACCTACTTCCAGGACCTGTTTGCCGTGAAAGCGCGTAAACTGGGCAAAAGCGAAAATTTCTGGCTCTATGGTGTAACGGAACTCTTCAATTGCTTCAAAGTATTCTTTGGAAAACTTCTTCAGGTTGATAAATTCCGTGCCGTAAGCTGCCTTGTTCCAGTAATTTTTCACTTCCTGTTTAAGCGCCATGGGGTTCATGCACTTTTCCTTTCAGTTACATCGATGTACAACTGGGTCATTTGGCTAAGTTGTTTTGGCAAAGAGAATTTTTGCGTGCAGTAATCATAGCCTGCTTGCCCCATGGTGCTTGCCAACGATGTATCGGTTAATAGCGTGATCAGTGTATCACCCCACTTGGGGTAATCGTAGGGATCGAGTAAAAAGCCGGTTATTTTATCCATTATAAGCTCTTCTAGCGGTGCAAGGCGTGATGCGATGACAGGTTTTTTCATGAAGCCTGCCTCAATGACAGGGCGAGCAAAGTGGCCCACGGTGGCGGGGAATACGACAACGTTGGCTGCTGCCATTGCTTCGGGAATGGCTGTGGTAACCCCCAGCAGGGTTACCTGGCCCTTGCATTGTTCTATGGCGTGGCGTACCTGGGCGCCGTACCGTTCGGCAGGTCTTAGCGCGTATTGACCAGTGCTCGCCGCTGGCGGTAGCGTGCCTGCAATGAGCAGGCGTGCGGAGGGGATTTTTTCAAGAACTAGCTGAAATGCTTTCAGAATAGTCAGCGTGCCTTTTTCACGCGCGCATCCACCTACAAATAAAATAGTTGGTGCCTGGCCAAGGTCAAGCGCACGTTTCAGCGGTTCAGCGCTTAGCGCCGGGGTAAAACGTTCGGCAGGTACAGCATTGTAAACGACGTGCGTTTTAGGGTTGTCGCGCCAGGGGAGGGCGTCATGCTTGCAAATTGACACGATGCGTGTTGCTGCATAGGCTACGCATTTTTGAACCAGCATCTTGCGAAAGCCAATGTACCCCACTGCTAATGGCTCACGGATGTGCCACACCACGGGAATTCCCATCCATTTTGCTGCTAAGCCGTAGGCAATAAGGGAGCTTGTGTTCAGGTGAACAATGGCAGGCTTTTGCTGGCGATATAGGCGCGGGGCTACAAAAAAGAGCGTGACGAGAGTGTGAAGATAACTGCGCAGCAGTTTATGTGCATGGTACCACCTGAACCACCATATGCGCGTATGCGGGAAATCGTACCAGGTCAGTGGCCCCACCGTGGAAATATTATGTTCCTCAAAAAGGGTTAGTGCTTCGGAAGCATGGAGGAACGCGACTACAGGCTCAAAGGCGTCCGGTGAAAGGCCTTGAACCAAATAGAGAAGGCTGAGCGGTGCGCCTCCAAGGCCGGTACCATGGTGAATGAATAAAATCTTCTTCCGCTGCGCCATCTCACGTTTCTCCGTGCTTTACAATTACCAGGCGCTGGTAGCTTGCTGAGCCACTAGATTTTGTGAGTCCTGCGGTGCTGCGTCCTGTTCAGTCAGGCAGTTGCGGCCAACGCAGTAGTAAGTAATCCCGAGTGATTTCATATCTTGCGGCAAGAAGCAGTTGCGGCCGTCAAAGACTACTTTGTCTTTGAGCTTAAGGAGTTGTGCCGGAATGATATTGGTGAACAGAGACCATTCCGTGAGTAGGACCAAAAAATCACTGCTATCCAGTACTTGTTGGCTGGACGATGCATAGGTAATGGTTTGGCCAAATATTTTCTTCATGTTATCGCTTGCCACCGGGTCATAAACGACAACGTTTGCACCACCTTCAAGGAGCGCTTTAATGACGTCGATGGCTGGTGAGCAGCGGATGTCGTCAGTTTCTGGCTTAAAGGCCAAACCCCAGACGCCCGCCGTTTTGGTGGCCAAGGCTGGTCCATAGTGGCTGGTGATGAGGTGTGAGAACCATACGCGCTGGATATGATTGATGTTTTCGACTTCTTGCACCAGGGTCATCGGGTAGTGTTGTTCCTGCCCCATATGCACCAAAGCGGCTACATCTTTGGGAAAGCAGCTGCCCCCGTAGCCGATGCCAGCATTTAAAAATTGGCTGCCGATCCGGCGGTCTTTTGCCATGCCCATTTTCACTTGTGCAATGTCAGCCCCCACTTTGTCTGCGAGCTGAGCGAGTTGGTTCATGAAGCTAATCCGCGTTGCCAGCATGGCGTTTGATGCATACTTTGTCAGCTCAGCTGAGGGGGGCGTCATCACAAGAAACTGACTTTCACTGGTGATGAACGGTTTGTACAGCTCAAAGAGGGTTTGGGCTGCGCGTTCACTCCACGTGCCAATAACAACGCGGTCTGGCATGAGAAAATCATTTACCGCATCGCCCTCTTTCAAAAATTCCGGGTTTGAGACCACATCAAATGGAACCTCTATGCCGCGTTCAGCAAGTTTGCTGGCAATGATTGCATCAACTTTGGCAGCCGTGCCGACAGGAACAGTCGATTTGTTGACCACTACAGTGTAGTGCTCTAAATGATTGCCAATTTCTTCTGCTACTATGTGGACGAAAGAAAGATCCGCAGCACCATTCGGCAGAGAGGGTGTGCCGACACACGAAAAAACAATGTCTGGTTTTTGTGCAAGCCCTTCGTGAATACTGCTGACAAAGCGGAGGGTCTTCTTTGCCAGTGCGTCTTGCACAATGGTATCAAGATTTGGTTCGTAAAAGGGGATGGCCCCTCTGAGCAAGTGATCAATTTTTTCTTGGTTGTTTTCGACAATGGTGACCAAGTTTCCTTTTTGAGCGAAACAAGCGCCGGTGACTAGCCCAACATACCCTGCTCCAATGACCGCAATTTTCTTCATGCAATCTCCTTTGCTCGTACGCATTCTTGGTACTAATTACGTGACCAGAAATAACCAAAGCGCCTTTTTATCGCTGTTTTCTGGCCTGTAAGATTTCTTGCCAACTGCTATGCGTTTGTTGGGCGATGGCTTGGTGTGAGTACATTGTGTGCACGAGCTGAAGACCTTGCTGGACAAGGGAATATCTTACCGTTTCATCTTGCATCAAACTTTTCAATTCAGCAAGTAAGGCTTGGACATCTTTTTGAGGAACGACACGTCCGGCGGTTCCAATAACGTGAGGGATTTCGCCTGCATCACTGCCAATTACCGGTATGCCGCATGCCATCGCTTCAATCAGCACATGGCCAAATTGTTCTCGCCAGTGAGGCGTATCATGGGATGGGAGCACGAGAATAGCAAAACTGTTCATGATATGGGCAACCTGATCGTGTGGAACGGGTGCCAGCACGTGCGTGCGTTCGTGCAAGTTGTGGTGCAGGATGCGTTCTTTTAGTTTCTCTTCATCAGGTCCCTTGCCCACAAAAACTAGGTCCCACTCAGGGAAAAAGTGAGCCAAGTCGGCAAAGGCTTCTAAGAGGGTAAAAATTCCCTTTTCGTGGGTGAAGCGTCCCACAAAGCCAATCCTTTTCCGGGCTCCTTGCTCTGCAGGCTCTGGCTTGAAGATCGTTGTATCAACCCCCAGTTGCGGTATAACGAAAATGGGCTTTGCAAAGTTTTTTTTCAGAAGTAACTTTTTCGCATCTTGGTTGCCGACAATTGCTCCGTGTGCGCTTGCTAAATTAAGCTTTTCAAGGGGGCGGAAAAAGAGTTTGTGCTTGAATGATTCGTGCACTTCCCAATTGATCCAGGTGAAGAAGGTAGAAGTAATCTTAGGGTTTACTAACTTGCCCATGATGTTTGCCTGGGCATACACCACGGCGCTGTATCCTTGCTCCACATGAATCAGATCGGGTTTAGCCTGGCGTAAAATGCGGAATAGGGAGGGTGATTTATAAATATACAACAGCTCATTGCCAGTGCGGTGAGCCGGTAATGCTACGAAACGACAATTAGGCAGATAGTATTCATCGGAGATGTCCGCCTTATGTTCAAAAAGCGTGGTGGGCCATGTAGTGGGAAAAATCACCGTAACATTAGTTTCTGGATACTGCTGAGCAAAGGTTATCCATTTTTTACGGTTGATGGGCGCTATGTATGCGTGCCCGATAACCACGATGTTCATCAGCAGCTCCTTTATCAATAGCCTCAAAATGTTGTGCTAATTCTGGGTAGGCTGCCACAAAGCCCTCTTTAAAGCGGGCATATGCTGCAGCATAAGAAAATTGTTGTGCCACGAGCTTTCTTGCGTTGAGCGAGAGCTCATAGCAGTGGTGGTGGTTGGATAGAATCTGCCATGCGTGTTTGGCCATGGAGGCATCATCATTAATGGGCACCAGATACCCTGTATAACCATTGATGACGTAATCAGCTGTGCCACCGCAGTCCGTAGCAACTACTGGCAGGCCGTATTGCATAGCCTCTAGGCCAACGATCCCGAGTCCTTCTTGGTAAGAAGTAATGAGCATCAAGCGGCACCGTTGATAGAGCTGATGCAAGTCCTCGCTGCTAATTTGTCCCATAAAAGAAACATGGGTAAAACAAGGGTCTTCCAGAAAAGGAAAGATCCATTCAGGGTTTGGCTTCATGCCCACGATGTACAGTTTGATCGTGTTATCCTGCGCGTGCAGCAATCGAAAGACGCGCAGCAACATGGCAACGTTTTTGCGTGGATCGCTGAAGCGACCCACGGCAATTATCGCATTTTCCCGTTCGTCAGTGACCGGATCATATTGTTTTGCCTCCACAGGATAGTTGCACCGGGAGAGTTTGCGGTCAGTATCGTCGCTGAGCAACTGTTTGAAATCTTGCTCAACGTATGCACTAAAGGCCCACGTGTAGGCTGCTTTTGACAAGATTTGCTTCTCCAGTTTTGCCATCAGGTTGCGCGTAATCCGATTGAGCAGAGCTCGCGGGCCGCGTAGAGCTTTTTCGCGTTCTGCACGGTCGCCTTGGTAGGAGGAAGCGATCCACATGACATATTTTTTCTTGAGCAAATATGCCGGGTGGGCGGCGATATTGGTGCCGCTTACTACAAAGACGTAGTCAAAATCTGCTAGTGCAGTGCGCCATGCCTTGCGCGTAAACCAGTAATGGCCAGGCTCCCAGAAAGCCCAGCGGGCACCAACTTCTACGCAATCCATGCCGAAATAGGAAATTGGTTTGACGGTTGAGCTGAATTTGCCGTTGCGTAGCTGCATGGCAACGTCGCTCCCAAATCCCAGAAAAAAAACGGTTGGCTGGAAGTACTGCTTGGCGAAAGCATGTGCCACTTTAACGCTTGCCTGGACCCCGCCATAGTTGTAGGTGTTGCGAATAGTAAGAATGGCTATCTTAGGCTTGTTTATTTTCATGGTGAGCACTTAGGTAAGGCTTTTGCGTGCTACGAAAAACAGATTTGAGCGCAAGCGATTGATGTTAACTACGCCAGCGCATCTGAGCAATCCTATCATGTTCTTGATTCGCGAATGTAAGGGTTTAGAAAAAAACTCGGCAAAGACGTGGGGGCAAACGTCGCCCTCACGGGTCTTTTGCACGTCGATAAAGCCAGCCCGCGTAAGCACAGGCACGAGCGTAGTGGGTGTGCAGTAGCGTTTGTGCGTGGCTATAGTCATCTTAACTCCTTTCAGCGCAAAAATGGGCACGACCATAGGTAGTGCTGCAGCTGTTTTTCCAGGGAATAGTGTTGGGCGACGGCGTGGGCATGTTGACTTATGCTGTCCCGTTTGTCTGGGTTACGTAGGTAATAATCAATTTTGGCGCATAACTCTTGCGGACCGGAAAAGCATGCGCTTGAAACACCTTCAACAAAAAGCCCTTGTGCAGACCAGGATGAACGCTCGGTGAGCAGGAACGTGTGCAGGGCGGGAGCTTCAAAGGAGCGCATGTTATGAGCGTCAGCGTTTTGGTCCCGTAAGAAATTAAGAATTATAGAAGCCCCCTTGTAGGCTTTGACCAACGTGCTTCCATAAATTGCTGGGCCGCGCAGTCTGCTGCGCACTAGAGCGGAACGCGTTTGTTTGTCCCAATGATTCCCCCAGATGGCAAATGAGTACTGCGGAAGCTGCCGAATTGCTTGCTCCAAGAGCTCTTCCCGTTTGGGTTCCCATGTCCCCACAAAGCAGACATCGCTTGCATAGGGGGCCAGCTCGGCAGCACTGAAGGTGAGGCTCGGGTTGAAAAGACCGCTATCGTAAGCAAAGGGGAAGGGGCATGAATGCCGGGCACCGGAGGCAAGCAGCGCCGGGGTTAATCTTTCTGACCATGAAAGGAAGCAGTCAAAAAGGGGCAGCGCGTGTAGCACATGTGGCGTGGAATTGCCATTCCACAATGCAAAGGGGTTGTCTGGATAGAAGTTGGCAATACGTGCACCTAGCGTTTTAAGCTGTAGCAGGGCATGAGGGGTGATCATTTCACCTTTGACGATAAAAACGATCTCTGGTTTGAAGCTGCGAGCCTCTTGTACCAGTTTTTTGTTAATCTGCAGGCGTGAAAGGTAGGTGCTCAAGCGGTTCGTGCCTGGTAAAAAAGAGGAAGGGCGTGGGCGGTAGTTGAAGGGCAATACCTGATATCCCAAAGTTTCTAGTGCGGTATGAAACGAGGAAGCGTAGGTATAGACAGTTGGATCATGACTGAAAGCTCCAACCAGCAAAACGCGCTTTTTATTCATGGTTCATTATTCGTTGGTAAGCCCCGTACACTTGCTGTCCATACGCATCCCAGGTATGTGCTCCCAACTGCTGACGGGCGGTTGCAGCAAGCTGTTGTGCCTTTTCATAATGCAAAAAGTGCCAGCGCAATAGGTCTGCCAAGTGGTCAACGTCATAGGGGTTGTAGAGTGAGCCGGAAACGCCTGGTATGATCCGACCCTCCCAACCTGTGTGAGTGCTTGCAATGACTGGCAGTCCGCTGGCGATAGCCTCTCCAACAGCCATCGTAAGCCCTTCTTGGATGGAGGGCATGACAAAGATGCTTGCTTGCTGGTAATAGGTTTTCAAGACTTCCGGTCTAACGCCCCCCCTAAAATGAACGTTAGAAGTTATGGGCAACCGGGTTCTGATAGCTAAGAAGTCTTGCTGCATGTTTCCTACCAGCACTAGCCGTGCTTGATTGGTGGGTAGGGCTGCACGTCGCCAAGCTTCAAGCAAATAAGGGATGCCTTTTTGCAGTGAAATGAGTCCCACAAAAAGTGCTGTGAAGACCTCTGGAGGGTTTGGCGCTGGCGTGAAGAATGAAGTGTCCGCGCCATACGGCACGCACAAGATCTTCTCTGAGGGGAAGCCTGTTTCTAGAAAGCTGTTCTGCACAAAGGGTGAGGGGGTCATGATATAGTCCGCCGCTTCATATTCGCGCAGCATTTTGCTCTTTGTTTTTTCACAAATGGGCGGGGTACGTAGCCCCCAGCGATCATACTCTTGTTTGATGAGGGCTTCTTGCACGCTGATGTGGCATGATCCTGACTCGATTATAATTAATTTCGTACCGCGTTGGCGTGCGACGAATAAACTTTTTTCCGCGTAGTTTGCCCAGCCAACGAAAATATCCGGGGCACGTTGTTTGGTAAGCTCTTTGCTCACGTAAGCGTCAAAGACATTATCTTTGAGCCGATTGAAATGGGTTTTGTTCCACACGCGCCCTAGGTGCAGGCGGACAAAAAGTTTGTCCGCAATCTTGCAGGGTTCGTGAACAGAAACATACGCAGCTGGCAAGCTGCTGCGATCGGTGGGGTTGTGGTCGAAGGTGTACAGCTGTTGTAGGGCATCCCGTTGCAACAGTTGCTGGGCAAGGCGGTGTGCATGGAAGCGTCCGCCCGCTGATACAACGATCTTCATGCCAACAGACGTTTAAAATATTGCACTGTTTTTTGCAATCCCGTTTTCAAGTCTATGGTGGGTGACCAGCCGAGCGTTTGATGCGCCAAGGATATATCAGGACGACGTCTAGTCGGATCATCTTGGGGAAGCGATTGGTACACTACTGCAAGTGTGCGTCCTAGCACTTCCTCTAAAGCTGTGATCAGTTCATGCAGGGTGAATTCCACCGGGTTGCCTAGATTGATTGGCCCAGTGACTGTTGAGGCGCTTTGCATCATTGCCATAATGCCATCAATTAAATCATCAACGTAACAGAAGGAGCGCGTTTGTTTGCCGTCCCCGTAGAGGGTGATCGCTTGGTTGCTGAGTGCTTGTACAATAAAGTTGCTTACCACCCGGCCATCGTTTGGATCCATGCCGGGTCCGTAGGTGTTGAAGATGCGGATTACTTTAATATCGGTGTTGTATTGTCGCCGGTAGTCAAAAAATAGGGTTTCGGCTATGCGTTTGCCTTCATCATAACAGGCGCGGGGCCCGAGGGGGTTAACATTGCCCCAGTAGGCTTCTGTTTGGGTGGGTGAGGGGGTTGCCGT
>Ga0214923_10005203_pt1 | contig 15239 bp, 14 predicted proteins | sample LL1510_MetaG_FD_177993 | JGI IMG/M metagenome (GOLD analysis project Ga0214923, IMG submission 177993) | Freshwater microbial communities from Lake Lanier, Atlanta, Georgia, United States - LL-1510 | ecosystem: Environmental > Aquatic > Freshwater > Lake | place: USA: Georgia | collected...
GCGCCTTTGTGCGCGCGGTGCCAAGTTATGGGCTGCACAGGGTGCGCATCTATCTAATTGTGCACCGCTAAGCAAGGGGCTGCACAGGGTGCGCAACGTGCACCATTTTTGCCCCTACTTCTTCGTTTTTGCCCCTATTTCTTATAGCGCACAGGATTGACCTGGGTATTTTAGTAAGAACGCATTTTTAAAATCAAGCGTTGAGAGGGCTGCGCCCCTTTTTGAAGAAAGTAGTCTCTTTTCAAGCCCCGCCTCCAGCCCCATGAACAGCGTCCGGAAAGGCCCTCCTCGGTAGAACGCACAAAAAAATTAAGAAATACTTTCAAAAAAAATCAACAAAGCGTTGAGAGGGCTGCGCCACTTTTTGAAGAAAGTAGTCTCTTTTCGAGCCCCACCTCCAGCCCCATGAACAGCGTCCGGAAAGGCCCTCCTCGGTAGAACGCACAAAAAAATTAAGAAATACTTTCAAAAAAAATCAACAAAGCGTTGAGAGGGCTGCGCCACTTTTTGAAGAAAGTAGTCTCTTTTCGAGCCCCACCTCCAGCCCCCTGAACAGCGTCCGGAAAGGCCCTCCTCGTTAGAACGCACAAAAAATTTAAGAAATACTTTCAAAAAAAATCAACAAAGCGTTGAGAGGGCTGCGCCACTTTTTGAAGAAAGTAGTCTCTTTTCGAGCCCCACCTCCAGCCCCCTGAACAGCGTCCGGAAAGGCCCTCCTCGGTAGAACGCACAAAAAATTTAAGAAATACTTTCAAAAAAATCAACAAAGCGTTGAGAGGGCTGCGCCCCTTTTTGAAGAAAGTAGTCTCTTTTCAAGCCCCACCTCCAGCCCCCTGAACAGCGTCCGGAAAGGCCCTCCTCGTTAGAACGCACAAAAAATTTAAGAAATACTTTCAAAAAAAATCAACAAAGCGTTGAGAGGGCTGCGCCCCTTTTTGAAGAAAGTAGTCTCTTTTCAAGCCCCACCTCCAGCCCCAACAGCGACCGGAAAGGCCCTCCTCGTTAGAACGCACAAAAAATTTAAGAAATACTTTCAAAAAAAATCAACAAAGCGTTGAGAGGGCTGCGCCCCTTTTTGAAGAAAGTAGTCCCTTTTCAAGCCCCACCTCCAGCCCCAACAGCGACCGGAAAGGCCCTCCTCGTTAGAACGCACAAAAAATTTAAGAAATACTTTCAAAAAAATCAACAAAGCGTTGAGAGGGCTGCGCCACTTTTTGAAGAAAGTAGTCTCTTTTCGAGCCCCACCTCCAGCCCCCAACAGCGTCCGGAAAGGCCCTCGTTAGAACGCACAAAAAATTTAAGAAATACTTTCAAAAAAATCAACAAAGCGTTGAGAGGGCTGCGCCACTTTTTGAAGAAAGTAGTCTCTTTTCGAGCCCCACCTCCAGCCCCCAACAGCGTCCGGAAAGGCCCTCGTTAGAACGCACAAATGCGCCTCTCTCTCGAGCACCGCGCCCATTTCTTCGTTTTTGCCCCTATTTCTTTTTTTGAGCCAATAGGTGGTAGGGTCTAACGGCGAGCGCGCTTGAAGCCGAACACCGCCTTCTCTTCTGCGGTGTAAGGGGGGAAAGCAACCCCCAACTCGGGGAGAGACAGCAAAGTGCGCTTCTTCGTGACGCTGCCCATGCCCCCTACGATCTGCGTCTCGATCGCGGCCTCGCACGCCGCCCCCTGCTTGTGCTTGAGCGCCCCCTTGTAGTGCTGGGGGAAGATGACGGGCTCCTGCCCGCTCGGCAGATGGAACGCCTGCTGCGCGTCGCACCGCGCCCAGATCTTCTGCTGCTCCGCGAGCGCCACCGCGTTCCCCTCCAGGTGCCCGCCCATGAACGCAACGTGGCGGCGGAACAGGTGCTGCCCCACCGTCGGGTCCGTCTTCCGCTCCTTGGCAATTTGGTGAACCGAAGAAGGGTTGAACAACAGGCACCACCCTGGGGGCACTGTGATGCGCGTCATCGGGTACTTGTGCTTGTCCTCCTTCGGGATCGGGTAGAAGCCCGTCGCCTCCGGAATAGAGCCAGCCGAACCAGGGCACATCTCGAACACCAGGTCGCCCTCTCCGAAGTTAATGTACCCCGCCACGATCGACAGGTCCTTGGTGGCGTACATGGGCGCGTCCACGTGAGGCGCCTCCACCCCCGGGCGCTGCCCAGGCGTCTGGTGCCGAAACCGATCAGGCAGCATCATGTACTGCACTTCTTCTGTGTACATGACTTGAAAAATGGAACTCAGCGTCCCCGCCAAGGCCTCCCCGATGGCCTGGTTCAACTGGCGCATCTTCGGGCCGTGGTCCGCGAAAGGGCAGCCGCCGAACCCCCCAAAGGTCGTCGCCCGGGGGCATTCGGCGAACTGGGCCTTGAACTCCGGGGTCAGCTCCACCACCTGGTCGACGTACTCCTTCAGGGTGAACTGGACGTTGACCTTGACCACCACGTACCCCGCGGCGACGTACTGGGCCATATTATTTTAGTACTACAGTGTAATGTACACCCTACCACTGAACTTTATGACGAGAAAGTATCGCGCGTTTTCCACCTGCGGGACACTTACCGGGGATCTTCTTTCGTTCGATCAAGTCTTAGCGGACATGAAGTGGCCCGGTGAAAATTTCACCAGCCCCCCATGTGAAAATACATTACCGGTTGACTTCAAAGGCCTCGACGGCACGGTGCCTTTTTATGCGATCAATGGCAGGGAAATCACCTTCGACCCCAAGAATCCGAAAAGAATGTCGCTAGACAATTTAAGGAAGGATGTTGGCTTGACACTCTTACGATATGCTCGTACGCGGAAAGTTCAACGAAGAGTTGAGGGAGTTGAACAAGGACTCAGTATTACCTTGGGGGGGTACGTTTTCACCCTGATGGCACGGGGAATGCTTGATGGGCGTATGTTGGTAAAAATCAATTGCGGCGACAATGTATTTTACGTCTACACCTCGAATTCGGAACTGAATACTTGGCGCCTTTGTACAATGATAGGCCGCCAGCTGTACAAGGGGAAAGAAAAAGGTGAATATTTCGACTATGTGCAACAGACGCTAGTACACGTGGATCTACAACGGTTTATCCACAAACACGTTCTCGCCCTTGATATGGACTTTGATATGAAATGCCGCCAGATCCACAAACTGTTCACGGAGGAGACGGAGGGCATGAAGAGCCGCGAGACGGCCGAACTTGGAGAACTAAACTCGATATTCCGACCTAGGCTCGTGGAACCATTCGCCAGTTTTTTTAAGACCCAGAAGGAAAAGGAAAAGGAAGAAGAGGGATACATTGGTAATATATGCGGTAACTTTTGGCAGCCAAACCACCAAGTTGAACTCAATGATTTGTCTTTTCAATTGATGAAAAAGTTTCGTGTCGCTAATGTCGAGTTCAAATACCGGGTAAAATGTGGGTATGAAGACGCTGGAACAGCGTTCGATGTTGATTACGATGTTTACGTGGCAACGTTGCAGTCACGTGGACGGCCCATCTATTTACTCTACGCAAAAGTGATTAAGTTTAAGAGCAAATACCAAGGGGGCATTACAATCGAAAATAAATATTTTCCGTTGGGGTTGAACATGTCTCAGACCATCAACCAATATGGCCTCTACAACGATTACGTGGTAGCAGGGCGGTATGTGTGTAAGTTTTTAGAGTACCGCACCCAATTTATGTTCTTTTCCAAGGACTTTCCATTTGTTAGTGCCAGATATGTATGCATTGCTGATATTTATCAAAACTTATTTCCTTTCTTCGAGTTTTCAGATAACCCACCTGAGGCTGAACGGCAGGCTGAACGGCAGGCCCAGGCTGAACGGAAGGCTGACCGGAAGGCTGACCGGGAGGCTGACCGGAAGGCCCAGGCTGAACGGCAGGCTGAACGCCGCTGAGCCGCGACCCCCATTTCTTCGTTTTTGCCCCTATTTCTCTTTTTTAGCCAATAGGTGGTAGGGTATCCGTTGCAAGATCCGTTGCAACGAATACACCTTAAATTTTGGTGACAACGATCTACCGTCGCCAACTACATAACTAAAAAATGCCGACCCGCCAAGCCAAGCGCCCCGATGACCGTCGCCCCGAGGACCGCGGTGCCGAGGACCGCGAGGAGAAGCGCACCCGCAAGGAGGCGAGCCTCGAGTCGGTGATGCTCGCTAAAGGCTACCAGATTCGTCGCGCGGAAACGTACATCGATATCGAGCAAGATCTTCGGGACCAACTACCTGTCCGGGACCAACGCGGCACGCTGCTACTGGACCCGGAGCACGACGAGCGAGTCGGTGCCTGGACGGGCGAAGTCATCCAGCCCGACATGCCGACCTACTACCTGACCAACGCCGAGGACGTGCTGCTCGCAATGCTGCAGTGCTCCGAGGGCAACTTCGTGACCGTGTCCCTGCTCTGGGTGCCCGCGTCCCACCGAAACCGCGGGTACGGCACCCTCCTTGCCGCCCTGGCGATGCGCGAGAAGGCCCGAGCGGGGCCGTTTTCCTGCGGCGGCTTCATTACCGACGTGCGGGCCCTCAACATCCACCACAAGTTGTTCAAGGTGAGCCTCCCCCGCATTGCCGAGGAGCATTTCGACCCGGACGACGTGACCCACCCGAACGAGGTCGAGGACGGGAAGAAGGCCGAGGCCGTCGCGCGCGCGATCCTTGAGCGTTTGTAGAGAGGGAAAAAAAAGGGGGTGGGGAATGTATGGACCTTCGCCCGACAATCACCCGCTGCATCAACATCGACACCCTCTTCCGCCCCAACTACGAGTCGACCAGGCCCACCGACTTTGTCTTTCATTTTCCTGAATCGATAGACCGAGTAGTAAGCCTAAAATTAAGCGCTATGGAACTGCCGACTATCCCTGCTATCGATAGCACGAACAACACCTTTACTATATCTACCGGGGACCTTGTGGTAGAAGTAGAAATTCCCCTGGGGACGCCGACCATAGAGCAGTGCGTCGCGGCGATCAATGGCTTCCTTGTCGGGATGAAGTGCGGGGTCGTGGACGGGCGGGTCGAGTTCTACGTGCTGAGCGGCGGGACGCACACCATCAACTTCACGCCCGTCACCTGCGAGGCCGTGCAGCTCGCCCGCACGGCGGGGTGGTACATGGGCTTCCGCGACCTGACGTACACCTTTAGCACCACCATCTCGGCCGAGGCCGCCTTCGGCACCGTGCCCGCCTACGTCTTCTTGGACCTGGACGACTTCAACCGCAACTACGTCACGAACACGATCGTCTCCACCAACCAACGCGTGGTCGCCGCCAAACCCTCGCCCACCACCGCCACCTCGTACATCGGCAACACCGTCATCGCCCGCATCGTGCTCGCCCCGGGGGCCAACACCTTCGTCGCCGACAACGGGCGGGACCAAGTCTTTAAGAAGCGCGAGTACTTCGGCCCCGTCCGCCTGGACAAGCTCCGCGTCCGCCTCCTCGACAAGTTCGGCTACGTCGTCAACCTCCAGCAGGACTTTTCCTTCCTCTTGGAAGCCGTTTGTGTCTAACCTTAACAGTATGGTACGCCTCGGCATCATCAGCTGCCCCATGCCGCTCAAGCACCTGCACCCCGCCACCTCCTACGTCTACCAATCCTACCTCAACTGGGTCGGCCTCGCCGCCACCCCGCTCATCATCCCCTACGACACGGCCGACCTCGCCCCCTACCTGCAGTCCGTCGACGGCCTGGTCTGGGTCGGCGGCGGCATCGAGAACAAGGTCACCCACTCCGACAAGCAGTTCGAGGTCATGCTGCGCACCTACGAGCGCGCCTACCACCACGCCGTGGAGGAGAACGACGCGGGGCGGCCCTTTCCCATTTTCGGAATATGTTTAGGCTTCTACCTGCTGGCCCTCCTCGGGGAAGAGGTCCGCCACGACTTCTTCAGCAAGCAGCGCGTCCAGAAGGTGCCCAAGTTCTCCCCTGGCACGCTGCAGTTCGTGGGGGACTCCAGGCTCAAACGCCTCTTTACCCCAAAGGAGTTGAAGACCATGGCGGTCACCAAGGTGACGAACCACATCCACGCCTACGGGTTCGCCGCCGACTCGCCGCACACCAGAGGGCTACGCCACCTCTCCGTCACCTCGTACGAACGGAGCGACGACGGCGTTCGGTTCGTCAACATGTTCGAGTTTAAAAGGTACCCCTTCTACGGGTGCCAGTGGCACCCCGACCGCCCCTTGACGGAGGGCGCGGTGGCCCTCTCCCGCAAACTTATAATCTATGTAGCCTCTCTGTGTACCTCCCGCCCCTTGACCCCTTCCCTGTTGAAGAGGACGGCTTCTAAGGTGCTAATCAATTAAGCGCGTTGCGCGCTTAGACATCGCGCGCTTAGACATCGCGCGCTTAGACATCGCAGGCATCGCGCGCGCGCTTCTTGCGCTCTTTCTTCTCCTGCTTGCGCTTCTTATCAGCTTCGAGCTCGGCGCGCTGCTCGGCCAGCTCGGTGCGCTGGTCCTCCAAGTCGACGCGGAACTCGTCCACCTTGGTCATCAGCTCCTCCATGTTAGCACGGTGCACGGCTCGATGCGCCGCCAGCTCGGCGAGGTGCAAGGCCCGCTGCTCGGCCAGCTGCTTCTTGACCGCCGCCTGCTGCTCGGCCAGCTGCTCGGCCAGCTGCTCGGCCAGCTGCTCGGCCAGCTGCTCGGCCAGCTGCTTCTTGAACGCCGCCTGCTGCTCGGCCAGCTGCTTCTTGATCGCCTGCATCTCCTCGTGCTGGCGCGCGATGATCCGGACGTGCTCGTTCTGCGTGGTCCGACAATCCTTCTGTGCGCCGCGCAAGGCGCTCATGGCGAGGTCGGTGCACTCGTTCCGGTCGTCGAACTCCTTGGCCAGCGCGTCGAACACCCCCACCGTGACATAAGAAAAGGCGGTCAAGTCGCGCGCCTGGTGCGGCTCCTCTGCGTGCGGCTCCTCTGCATCCTCAACGTCCGTGTCCTGGTGCGGCTCCTCTGCGGGCGCTGCTGCGGGCGGCGCCGCTTCCTGGTGCGGCTCCTCTGCGTCGCCCGTGTTTGCGAAGCTTGCGGGCTTGCGGCGGGGCCTGCCGCGGGGCTTGACGCTTGAGGCATTTGCCGCCTCAACGAGAAGGCTGAACGGGCAGGTCTTGCGCTTCTTCGCGAGACTCTTCGCGCGACTCTCCTTGCGCTTCTTGTCACTTTCCGCAATTTTCTCCGCGGTCTTGCGTTGGATCTGCTCCAACGTCTGCCTCGCCGTCTGGCGGGGGTTATCGAACTGGGCCTGGAACCGAGCCGCCTCCTTATTCAGCCTCTCGGCCGCGCGCGTTCGCGCCATGGCAAGGTTCTGCCTCGTGGGAAGACGCGTTTTTTTTGTAAAATTTGAAATTGTTTTACGTAAAAAAGGACTTGAAAAAAAGAACAAGGGGAATATATAGGTCCGTGTAGCTCAGTGGATAGAGCGCTAGCCTTCTAAGCTAGTGGTCGCGGGTTCAACCCCCGCCTCGGATTTTTTTTTCCAAACCACAAATATATGGGGGCGATGATTTCATGGTTGTCCACGAAGACGACCGTTCCGGACCAGCCCAAAATCGGGGGGAGTCGCAAGCGCCGCAAGCGCTCGAGGGCAAAATCTAGGTAAAACATAAAGAGGCAGTTTCGTAGTACACTACGACCCGCTTAGCTCAGTCGGTAGAGCGCTGGCCTTTTAAGCCAGTGGTCAAGGGTTCGAGTCCCTTAGTGGGTGTGAGCTTATGGTGTAATGGTTATCACTCTGGACTTTGACTCCAGCGATCCGGGTTCAATTCCCGGTAGGCTCTCTGAAATTTAGAAAAGTACAACCTCAAATGGCCCTTGATGTCTCGGTCGAGAGCAACCAGATATTAGGGAGACTGGGGGAAATCATCAACACGATGCTCGACGACAAAGAGGCGCGCGACGCCAAGATCATGCGTCTCGAGGCCGACCAGGAAAGGTTTCGCGCGGACATGGACGAGCAGCTCCGAGTAAAGGGCGCCGAGCTCGCCTCGGTGCAGGAGCAGCTGCGCATGCGGGCGGAAGAGCTCGCCGCGGTGCAGGAGCAGCTGCGCATGCGGGCGGAAGAGCTCGCCTCGGTGCAGGAGCAGCTCAACGGCTGCACCGCCGCCGCCGAGGTGTTAAATAACGCTATATTGGGCAAGCACGCGCGCCTTTAATTCTAACCTAAAAACTAGTATGTTAGTGAAGACGCTCCTGGTGCAGACCTCCCCCAAGCACACCGCGAGCACCTTGCTTGTCAACGCCATCCACGGGCTGATCCCCGCCCTGGCGGACAAACGAATCGTAACAGGGAAGAGGTTCAAACCCTTTGATACGATTCTAGCGATTAAAATCCACAACACCAACATCGACCACCTGCTCCACCTCTACCGCCATTACCGAGTCATCTTCGTGTGTTCCGAAAGAAAAGAACTAAATTTATGCATCGACCCCAAGTACAAACGCTACCCCAACGTGGTCGTCTTTGACTACACCGAACTAAACGCCACGGAGGCGACCCCCTTACCCGCCGTCGTCGACACCATTTACAGTAAACTAGCCCCCCTTCTCCCCGATATTAGGCTGGACAAGGCGTCATGCCTTCAAAGACTAGTCGCTATGAACAAGCGCTATGAAGAAATAAAACAGAAACCCTTTTCCTACATCGACCCCTTTTTCGAGCTGCACGGCTCCCACCGCAACAGGCCCGCGGCGCGGCTCAAAGCGGCCACAAAGGAAGCGTGCGGCTGCTATCCCTGAACATGATGACCCCTTCCTTCATGTAGACGCATGCGCACTGCGGTCCACTTGTTGTTATGCGCTTTGAGTACGGATACCAGACCACCTCGATCCCCTCGAGGCGATTCTCCCAGTAAGCAAGATCCTTCGGCACCATTTCCCACTTGTCCGTCTTGACCCAATCCCCGGGGCTGATGACCATGGCGTGGGTCGTTCCCGGTGGCAAGTCAATGGAGACTTTATTATATTGGTGGGACATGGTGATCGCGGTCTTCGTTCGGCTTATGAGACACGTGCACCCTCCAAGCCCAAACGTAACCAGACACACCCCCTCGGGAAGAGGCAGTGAGAGTGTCTCCGTGCCCGCACCCACGTAGCCATCTATTACGCCTTGAATGAGCGTTACACAGAGTCGGCTGCCCATTCCCATGGGCACTACGTGGCAACCCTCCTTGTGTGCATTCAGGGCTTGGTAGCAACATGGACAAGTGGAAGACTTGTCGAGGGTCTGCACTTCGGCTTCCACTTCGGCGTCCCATCGAGGGATGCACGTCGGCTTGTGGCGAGGCCCGTCGAGGGGCATGCACTTCAGCTTGTGGTGAGGCCCGAGGGGCATGCACTCCAGCTTGTGGCGAGGCCAGTCGATCTTCTGGCACCCTCTGTCGCAGTAAACGGTCTCCTCACACCCGCCGCACTTGAAGCGCGCGTAAGTGGCATTGCATGTATAGCATGTTGATCCCATGGTAGTTCGAGTTGTGGCTTGGGAATCAAAAGAATTAAACTTCAGAATTTAAGATTTTTCTAAAAGGTGGTTGAAAAAAGATCCTCCGACGACGTTTTCGAACTGAGCGCGTACTCGCCCACCCGCCGTTCAAAGAAGTTGGTCTTGCCCTCAATTGAAATTCTATCCATGAAGGAAAAAGGGTTCTTGGCCTGGTACAACTTGGCATACCCCAACTGCAGCAGCAGGCGGTCCGCCACGAACTCGACGTACGTCGACATGTCCCCCGAGTTCATGCCGATCAGGCGGCACGGCAGCGACGTGATGATAAAGTCTTTCTCAATCTCCACCGCCTCCTTCACCAGGGCGTACACCTCCTCCTGCGGCAACCTCGCGCAGTCCTTGTACATGAGCACGGCGAAGTCCGTGTGCATCGCCTCGTCGCGGCTGATCAGCTCGTTGCTGAACGTCAGCCCGGGCATCACCCCCCTGTTCTTCAACCAGTAGATGCTGCAGAACGCCCCCGAGAAGAAGATGCCCTCCACCACCGCGAAGGCCACCAGCCGCGTGGCAAAGGACGCGTCCCCGGAGATCCACCTCAGCGCCCACTCCGCCTTCTGCTGGATGCACGGGAACCGCGTCACCGCGTTGAACATGTCGTCCTTGACCGCCTCGTCCTTGATGTACGTGTCGATCAGGATGCTGTACATCTCCGAATGGATGTTCTCCATCGCGTTCTGGAACCCGTAGAACGAGCGGGCCTCGGGGCTCTCCACCTCCTTGATGAACCGCAGCGCCAGGTTCTCCGACACGATGCCGTCGCTCGCCGCGAAGAAGGCCAGGATCATCGAGATGAAGTGGCGCTCGTCCACCGTCAGCTCCTCCCAGTTGTCCTTCGACAGGTCCACCTCGTCGACGCGCCAGAAGCACTCCAGCTGCCGCTTGTACATGTCCCAAATGTCCGGACGCTCGATGGGGTACATGGTGTATTTCATTTTCATACATTACAGGGGGGAAGGTTTATATTCCAAAAAGGCTTAAATTTTGGAAACTTCCGGGAACGTGCCCGTCACAACGACCACGACCGTCCCACGACCATGAAGCGCCATGGCGGCGGCACGGAACGGCAGGGGAAGAGGCAGGCCCGCGTCCAGGACATTGTGACCCCCGTCGCCGCTGCCTTCGACATCGACCGCGTCGTCTGGACTTTATCAAGTTTCCAGTGGTCGCCCCTTCTGCGACTAGTCTCCAGAATCTTCCGGGAAAACATACCCTTCAGCGCAACCTTTTCGCCCGACCATGTCATGGGGTCCTTCCCGGTCCAGACCACGAAGCTGGCTTGCACCAGCATAGTCGAGCGGCGGCGGCAGTTGGTAGACGGGAAAGTGCGGTGCACGGTCGTCCTCCACGCCGAGTTGCCCCCGACGGTGTACGATGGGATTTCGTTCCTCCGGCGCTTGCGGGAGCTGAAGTTGTGCGAAATGTCCATCCCATCGCTCGACTTCTTGTGCCAGTTGCAACTCAAACGGCTGTACCTTCCAGACTGCACCCTGCTATCGGAGGACTACTCACCCCTCCAGGGCATGCCCCTCGAGGAACTCGACCTCTCGGGGGCGACGCTTTCCAACCTCCAGTTTTTGAAGGGAATGTGGCTAGAGTGTCTTTACCTCAAGGGCTGCTACGTGCATGGGGATCTGCCAAGGGCCCTCCAGGGCATGCCCCTCACGGAACTCGACCTCTCGAAGGTCTCGCCAAAGGGCGCGCTGCCACACCTCCGGTTTTTGGAGGGCATGCCGCTTGCCACGCTGTGGCTCGATCAGGCCGATGTGGCGGCCGACACGACCCTCAACCTGGCCACACTGAGGAAACTCGACATCTACGGCACAGACAAGGTTAAAATGGGGAACCTCCCGCAACTACAAGCCCTCGTTGTGGGGGAAGCCACGTCCGTCCAAGAAGTCCCGCCGACGGTCAGCGATCTGTCCTGCGCCTACATTCGGTACCCCAAGATCAGCAACCTGCCATTAATTTTGAAGCTCACCCTCATCGGGGCACACCTGCCCGCCCTTGGGTTTTTGGAGGGCATGCCTCTTATTCGTGAGCTGTCCCTGCCGGAGTCTCGCTGGCTTAACATGTGGAACATGACCTGGCCGCTCGACGCCAACTATATTCCCCACTGCACCAAACTGGACATCTCGCACACCATGATCTGCGTGGTTGGCACTCTCCTCAAGGTGGAGACCATGGACATGCAGGCGTGTGTCAATCAAGACGTCCTCGACGCCCCATGCTTGAAATCCCTGAATTGTTCGGCCTTGAACCTCAGTTTGCCGTTCGTTGCAGGCCTACGAGGGCTTTTCGACCTGTCAGAGCTCAAGGTGGCGTGGTGCAGCGTTGGCGACGATGAAGCCGCGGTGGACCTCTCGGGGCTGCTCCTGAACTACGTGGTCGTGTGCGACACCGAGGTGATCATGCCCGACGACGTCTGCGTCCTCCGTATCTCGGAAGAGCAGGTCGAGGACCGCGCCTTCTTGGAGAGTCTTCGTGCGGACCTCCGGGTCTACGTCCACAACTTCGACCCTGACGACTTCGACGACGATTCTGGGATGGAGGATGGGTGGAGGCTGGCCCCTACCACTACCGTCGCGGAGCTGCTTGCTGCCTTGAGTGCATGACCGCCTTTGTTTTCGCAGCGCCTATGCACTTTGTTTTTGTAGGCGTTAGACCGCACAAAAACAAACTATAGACGCTATGATTTTGCCCCTATTTCTCAGTTTTTGCCCCTATTTCTTGGGGTGAATTTAGGGTTACAGGGGTTACAGTTAGGGTTAGGGTTAGGGTTAGGGTTACAGTTAGGGTTAGGGTTACAGTTAGGGTTAGGGTTAGGGTTACAGTTAGGGTTAGGGTTACAGTTAGGGTTAGGGTTACAGTTAGGGTTAGGGTTACAGTTAGGGTTACAGTTAGGGTTAGGGTTAGGGTTAGGGTTAGGGTTAGGGTATTGGAATTTAAGCCTATTTCTCAGTTTTTGCCCCTATTTCTTGGGGTGAATTTAGGGTTACAGGGTGTTCTATCTCCGCGATCGGCGCGATTGTCGGCGCGATCGCCTAGATCGGCGCGATTGCCGACCACCTTTCTTGGGGCTGTGGAGTGAATATTGTTTTTTTATGCTACTTGGTATAGAATTGGATTTGTTGTTGTATCCAAATAATTCTCCTAACCTATCTCTTATCGTCACTGGGGAATGCGAACCTTTCAACGGGCTGTACTTAAGCGGAGACCGCAGAGACTTCTTTCCGAATCTATAATTTGGCATGTATACTAATAAAATATTTTTTTTTTGATATAAAAAAAAGGTGGGTCCGGAATACAATGGACTACGACGTGGCCAACTACACCACGGAAGAGCTGCTTGAAATTCTGGGCCTGGCGGACAAGCCGAAAGACTCGGAGATTCAGACCGCGGTGGACGCGATGGTCGACAAGCACAAGTCGAACCCGGACTTGGTGCAGTTCATCCAAGAGGCGGGGCGGCTCCTGCAGGCCAGCTTCGAGGAGGACAGCACCCCCGTCTTCCAGACCGACGTTCGGCGGGGCAGCATCAACCCGGACACGAAGAACACGGTGACGCGGATGGTCAACCTGGACTCGTCCTACCGCGAGCTCATCGACGCCGACAACGCGCACACCGACTCGTACACCTGCGTCCTGTCCGAGCCCATGAACAACGTCGTCTCCATCGCCCTCTACTCGATTGAGGTACCGATGTCGTGGTACAACTTCAGCGCCGCCAAGGGCAACACCTCCGTGACCGTGTCCTTTTCGAACACCTACGACATCAACACCCAGACCTTCACGAGCAAATCGTACACCGGGCTGGCGACGATCGAGGACGGGAACTACACGGTGGGCGAGTTGGTCGACAAGACCTTGTTGGCGATCAACACCGCCAAGCTTCATCTTATCGGGGGCGGTCCCGCTGATACCACGACACTTGACGACACGGAGTACATGGTAGCGGCCACCGCCGACCACATCAGCGGGAAGTACACGTGGAAGATCGGGGGAGCCTTTCAGCTGAACGACGCGTTCGTCGTGCAACTGACGTGGTACGACCCTACCGTGGAGAGTTGCCCGTCCGTCACCTCCATCAACAACAACCTGGGGTGGTGCCTGGGGTTCCGCAGCGAGAAAACGACCCTCTTCCAAGCCTACGACCCCAACACGGAGAGCGGCGTCCCGGTGACGGCGTCGCGCACGTCCGTCAAGGTCCCCTCCCTGCCCAACGTCTACGGGACTAAGTACATTGTGCTGCGGCTGAACGACTTCCGGGCCAACCGCCTGAACAAGGGGTTGATCGGCATCCGCACGTTCCGGGACAAGTACATCCCGCCCCCCGCGCCCCCCGAGACCAACGCCAGGCTGACGGCCTGGAGCGCGCAGACCAACGCCAAGGGGCCGCGCCGCCTGACCATGGCCCAAATGTTCGCGGCCAACGCCATCCAGACCAACAACATCCCCACCCCGCGCGTGCGCAACGCCACCATGCAGGACGAGACCGACATCCTCGCTAAAATTCCAATCAAGCGGTCCGTGGCCGAGTGGTTGGCCGACCCGGGCAAGCTCTACGTCGAGTTCTCCGGGTCGCTGCAGACGCCCGTGCGCGAGTACTTCGGCCCCTGCAACATCGGCACGCTGAGCCTGAGCCTCTGCGACGACAAGGGCAACCTCTTGGAGTTGAACGGGCACGACTGGAGCTGCACGCTGCTGGTGACGCACCTCTACGCCTACTAGCGGTAGTGGCGGTTCTTGATCTCGGACGCGCAGGGGAAGCGGTGGGCTTGGAGGATGGCGGTCACGTCCAGGTGTTGGACGCGCTCGGCGTCGTCCTTGCCGCAGTCGAGGGCGGCGAGCTCGCGCTCCAGGACGGGCAGGACGCGCTCGCGGAAGGAGCCCGTGACCCGGTAAATCTCCAGCAGGGCGTCGAGGGTCTTGTTCATGGGAATTGTGTACCGAATGCGCATATTTTAAACTCGATTAAATTTATGGATTTCGAATTTTGGTTCATTCATAATTACAAGACCATGGGGACCACCATATTCAAACAACTTCCGGCGGCCTACCGAAATAAGTTTTACGGCAGGCGCATCATCCAGGCTCCCCCCGAGAAACTGAAGGAGCTGGGCATCACCCCGGGGAGGCCCTGCGCGATCGACCACCTGCACATCGACCGCCTGATTGCCCTCGGCATGGTCCCGAACGCCGCCGCCCTCTCCGCCAACAACGCCATCATGATGATCGTGCGGAACCCGATCGACCGCTTCCTCAGCATCTGCAACTTCGAAAAGATCTCGCCCGACGACTTCATCGTGCGGCTGAAGCACAACGTGGGCGACAACAAGTTCCAGCACAAGCACGTGGCGAACGCGCACGGGCTGAAGGTGCTCACGATCAAGATGGAGAACAAGCCGCTGATCCAAGCCTTTTTCCAACGGTTCGGCGTCACCCTGGACTTGACCAAGTCCATGAACGTGTCGGAGAAGCGGTACAAGCTCACCGAGGAGCACCTGGACTTCGTACGCGAATTTTACAAGGAGGACTTTGCCCTCTACCGCAACGCCGCCTAGTAGTCCTCCGCCCCGTCCGTGGGGCCGCGGACAAAGAGCAATCGGCCCTGAGAAGTCGCAGGCTGGAGCGCTGCAGGCCGGAGAATCGCGCCACTTGTCGCAGGCTGGAGAATCGTGCCACTTGTCGCAGGCTGGAGAATCGTGCCACTTGTCGCAGGCTGGAGAATCGTGCCACTTGTCGCAGGCTGGAGAATCGT